>ERZ780149.3574-NODE-3574-length-12851-cov-12.226555_pt1 | contig 12851 bp, 17 predicted proteins | sample MGYA00511367_ERZ780149 | MGnify/ENA primary metagenome ERZ780149 (study PRJEB29588, sample SAMEA2153852) | human gut metagenome | biome: human gut; feature: human-associated habitat; material: faeces | place: Denmark | collected 2008/2010 ...
TTCTTTTTCTTTATATAAATAATTTGATAAATAATTTAATACTAAGTTTCTTATTATTATTTTTTTATCAATTGTTAAACCTTTGTTTTTTAAGTTGTCTCTAATTATTGATATTTCTTTTTCTTTTGTAATTTCTGCTATTTCTAAGACTTTCTTAGCACAGTTTATTACTTTTGTTATATAATCATCGTAATTTATTATTGGTGGTACTAAGTATGTTGGTAGTAGTTCATTAAAAATATTTTGAATGTATTTTGATAATTCTATATAGCATATTGAATTATCTTCTACTTGTTTAGAATCACTTATGTTTTTACTATCTATATAAGGAAATGGGTCTATGTCATCAAAGTCTACATTTACTTTAATAGTTTTATACTCTTCTATGCAATCTAAATTGAATAATAATAGTGTGTTTATACTCCATGTATCAAATACTCTTGATTTATATTTGTACATCATTTTTTCATAGTCTACATATATACCATCGTATATTCTTGATATTTCATCAAAATCAAATATTGTGTTATCTGGTGTTATTTCTTCGTAATGATTTAGTAGATGATGGTATGATGGGTATTTATTTGCTAATTCAAGTATTTGTGTTTCTGTATTTAATGTTAATATATTTGATTCTTTTTTTAGGGAAAATAATGAAGCAGAGGCTAAATCTTTGTAGTGTAACATATAACTTGCAATTCCTCGTGCATCTAGTAAATAATCATACCATGGGCAAACACCTAAATTGGATGTAAACTCTGAAGCCCAAAGACCTCCAGTTGGTTTATATCCATAATTATCTAAAGGCCTTAATATATTTCTAAAGATGTCTTTTGTGATAATTGGATTACCTATACTTATATATTCTTTTTCTTTCATGTTTGTTTCTTCCTTTCGTGTTTTTTGTTCTATTATGATACTTTATATTTCTTTTTTTGTCAATATAGTATTTTTTTTAGGATTTTTCATAATATTTAGTTATAAGTATATATTTTTTGTTAAAAAGTTCTTTACTTATTTTGATAAAATTGTTATAATACTTGTTGAGCGAAGAGCTCCTTGCCTAGAAATAGGCCGTTAGACCAAAAGGAGGTGGAATAATGATAAATTATGAAATTATGTTTATCGTAAGACCAGATATTGATGAGGATAGTGTTAAAAATACTGTTAAATCATTTGAAAAGATTTTAACTGATCATAAGGCTAAAATTACTTTATCTAAGGAATTAGGACAAAAAGAGTTTGCTTATGAAATTAAAAAGTTTAAATCAGGTTATTACTTTTTATACAATATTGAAGTTTCTGATGATTCTGCTATTAAAGAATTTGATAGAGTAGCAAGAATTGACGAAAATATTGTAAGACATCTTGTTATAAATCTAGATAAATAAGGAGTTTAAATATGAACAAAGCATTATTGATTGGAAGATTAACTAGGGATCCTGAACTTAGAACTACTCCTACTGGTAGAAATGTGTGTCAGTTTTCAATAGCAGTAAGTAGAAATTTTACTAATGCTAATGGAGATAGGGAGGCAGATTTTATTAATTGTGTGGTTTGGGATAAACAAGCGGAGAATCTTGTTAAATATCAAAAAAAGGGTAACCAAATAGCGGTAGATGGCAGGATTCAAACAAGAAATTATGATGATAAAGATGGTAAGAGAGTATACGTTACTGAGATTCTTGCTACTAGTATTAGTTTCTTAGATTCTAAGGGTACTAATGCAGGTGGTAGTAGTAGTTTAAACAATTTACCTGAACCTCCTATGGAAAGAGAAGATAATAATTCTCCTGTTTCTAGTATGGAAACTGTTTCTGTAGAGAAAGATCCATTTGAGGCATTTGGTGATTCGATTGAAATTAGTGACAATGATTTACCATTCTAAAAAGGAGGATAAACATGGCTGAATTTCGTAAAAAAAGAAAAAAAATATGTCATATGTGTGCAGGAAAGTCTGTTAATTATAAAGATGTAGCAATTATATCTAAATATATTAATGACAATGGTAAGATTTTACCTAGAAGATTTACAGGTACTTGTGCTAAACATCAAAGACATGTTGCTCAAGAAGTTAAAAGAGCAAGATTCATGGGATTTGTTCCATTTTGTAAATAATAATATAGTCAGTAATGGCTATATTTTTTCTTTTTTTTAATGACATTGTTATAAAAATATTGTATAATAGATAAGTAAGAGGTGGGATAATTATGAAGGTTATTTTTATTAAAGACTTAAAAAAGCAAGGTAAGAAGAATGAAATTAAAGAAGTTAGTGATGGTTATGCTACTAATTATTTAATTAAGAATGGTTATGCTGTTAAATATACTAAATCTAGTGGAGATAGATTAGATAATGAATTATTGGATAATAAAAGGATGGAAGAGGCTAATATTAAAACTGCTAATGAGATTAAAAAGAAAATGGAGAAAGAGAATATCACTTTTGATGTTAAAGCAGGTAATGATGGAAAGGTATTTGGTTCTATTTCTACTAAACAAATATGTGAGAAGTTAAATGCTCTTGGCTATGATGTGAATAAAAAAATGATAATTAGTGAAGATGGTTTATCTTCTTTAGGAAGTTTTTATGTGGATGTTCAATTATATAAAGGGATTATTGCAAAGGTTAGAATTGAACTTATTAAGAAGTAGGTGAGTTTATGAATAAAGAATTACCTAAAAATATTGAAGCTGAGAAATGTTTATTAGGGTCAATGTTTTGGTCTAAGGATTCACTTCAAAAGGGATGTGAAGAGGGAGACAAGGCTATATTTTATTTAGATAGTCATGGTAAAATATTTGAGGCTATTAAATCTTTATATTTAAATGATACTCCTGTTGATATTACTTCAGTTACTGCATATCTTGTTAATAATCAGAAAATTAATGAGATTGGTGGTGTTGAGTATTTAAACGAAATTGTTAATTCAGTTGCTACGGGAGCAAATATTGATTATTATATTAATTTAGTTAGTGAAAAATATACTTTGAGAAAAATGATTGAGGTAGCTACTAATATTGTAACTAAGGCTACTGATGCTGGTGTTAATGCTGCTGATACTATTGATGAGGCGGAAAAGGATATTCTTAATATTTCTAAGTTTAGAAAAACTAGTGAATTTAGAAAAGTACAAGATGTTCTTAGTAAAGCACAAAGTGATTTGGAGTTCTTGTCTAAAAATGGTGGTAAAATTAATGGTTTAACTACGGGATTTGGAGAACTTGATTCTTTAACTGAAGGTTTGCATCCGACGCAACTTATTATTATAGCGGCAAGACCTGCTGTTGGTAAAACAGCATTTGCACTTAATCTTGCTTTGGCTGCTGCTAAAAGTACAAAGAAAAATATTGCTATTTTTTCACTTGAGATGCCTGCTGAACAACTTATTATGAGAATGATTAGTTCTCTTGGCCAAATTGATAATAAAAAATTGAGTACTGGTAAGTTAGAAAATGATGATTGGAAAAGATTTAATGAGGCTATTAGTATTCTTGCTGATACGAATGTTTTTTTTCATGATGCTGGTGGTGTTACTCCATCTGAAATTAAAGCAAAGTGTAGAAGACTTGCTACTCAAGGGGAGGGCTTAGGTCTTGTTATTATCGACTATTTGCAGCTTATTGATTCTTCTGCAAGATATTCTGGCTCAAGACAACAAGAAGTTTCTGAAATATCTAGAGCACTTAAAACTATGGCTTTAGAGCTTGAAGTTCCTGTTATTGCTCTGTCTCAGTTATCTAGAAGTGTTGAAAAAAGGGAAGACAAAAAACCTGTTCTTAGTGATTTAAGAGAATCTGGATCTATTGAACAGGATGCTGATATTGTAGCGGCTCTTCATGCTCCTGATGTAGAAGTTCCTGTAGGAGATGAGGTTCCTAATCCTATTCAACTTATTATTCTTAAACATAGAAATGGTCCTACTAAAACTATTGATTTATTGTTTAAAAAAAGAACTTCAACATTTTTATCTATAAAAAGGGATGGTGATTCGAGTGGTAAATAGTAAGTGGAGTTTTGGTGTGATTATTTCTATAATTATTGTTTCAATTAGTGTACTTTTTCTAGTATTTAGTAATAATAGTTCTGATGAGCCGCATATTATATATACTGTTTATTTGGATGGTAAAAGTATTGGTAATATTTCTTCTAAAGATAGTTTTGAAGATTTCATTAATGTAAAAGAAGAAGAACTTAAAAAGAAATATAATACTTCTACTGTATATACTCCTAAAGGAGTTGAGATTAAAAAGAATTTTACTTATAATACTTCTATTAATAGTAATGAACAAATATATAATGAAATTATTACTATGAAGAAGTTTACTGTTCATGGTTATGAAATTAAAATTAATGATAAAGAGAATAAAGATAATGTTAAGACTATATATGTTTTAGAAAAGAAAATATTTGATGATGCTATTGATGATACTATTAGAGCATTTGTTGATAATGAACAATATGAAAAATTTTTGACTGGTACACAGGAAGAAGTAAAAGATTATGGTAGTATGATTGAAAATATTGATATTGATGAAGATATTACTTATAAGGAAACTCTTATTCCTACTGATGAAAAAATCTTTACTGATAGTGATGAAATTAGTAAATATTTACTTTATGGTACTTTGGATAAGCAAGAGACTTATATTGTAAAAGCGGGTGATAGTATTGAGTCTATTGCTAATAGTCATAAACTTAATGTTCAAGAATTTTTGATTGCTAATCCTAGTTTTACTAGTGCTAATAATTTGTTATACGAAAATCAAGAAGTTAATGTTGGTCTTATTAATCCTCTTATATCTGTTGTTGTGGATATGCATAGTATAGGTGATGAAGAGAGAAGTTTTGATACAGAATTTCAATATGATTCTTCGCAGTATATTGGTTATCAAGAGGTTATTAAAGAGGGCGAAAATGGGTTATATAAGGTTACTAGAAAGAGTCAGTATATTAATGGTCAGTTGTCTTCTGGTACTATAACTAATTCTACAGAAATTAAACCTGCTATTAACAGGGTTATTGTGAAGGGTCAAAAGTATGCCCCACATATTGCTGATTTATCTTATTGGGCATGGCCTACTGACAGACCTTATACTATTACTACTTATTTTGAATATCGTTGGGGATCTTTTCATGATGCTTTAGATATATATGTTGGTTATGGGTCTTCAATATATGCTGCTAATAATGGTGTGGTTGTTAATGCTGTTGGTGGATGTTCGCCAGGTTACACTAGTTGTAATGGTGGAAGAGGTAATTATATTATAGTTAATCATAATGCAGGCGGTTATTATACTATTTATATGCATTTAAGAGATTTTAATGTTAGTGTTGGGCAAACAGTTGCTAGAGGTCAGAAAATAGCGAAAATGGGTAATACAGGTTATGTTGTTCCTGTTCCAAGTTCTTATAATCCTTATGGTGGTACGCATTTGCATTTTGGTGTTATGGTTGGTGGTCCCAATGGAACTCCTGTTAATCCTCTAAATCTATACTGATGAAAGTTTGTGTTTTGTCTTCTGGTAGTAAAGGTAATACTACTTATATTGAATCTGATAATGCAAAAATACTTATTGATGTTGGGAATAGTGCTAAATATGTAAAGGAGAAATTAGAGGATATAGGTGCTAATCCTAGTGATATCAATGCTATATTAATTACACATACGCATGTTGATCATATTAAGGGATTAAGGGTTTTTGCTAAAAAATATAATATTCCTGTTTATATTACTGATATTATGTTTAAAAGTTTAGATTTTCTTGATAATTATGTTATTTTAAGTGATGAATTTGATATCAATGATATACATATTACTGCTATTAAAACTTCTCATGATGCACCTGATTCTAGAGGATATATTGTTACTAGTGATGAAAAATCGATTGTTTATATAACTGATACTGGTTATATTAATAGGAAATATTTTGATGTTTTAAAAAATAGAAATATATATATTATGGAATCTAATCATGATATTGAGATGTTAAACAATGGTAGTTATCCTTTCAATCTTAGACAGAGAATTCTTTCTGATAAGGGACACTTATCTAATTATGATTCTGCTAAATATTTGTCTTCTTTTATAGGAGACAATACTAAATGTATTATGTTGGCACATTTATCTGAAGATAATAACACTGAAGAACTTGCATACGAGACACTTGATAATAGATTAAAAAAAGAAAATATTCATGTTGATAAAATTATTATTGCTAAACAGAATAAAGAGACGGAGTTTATTAGTATATGATAAAGATTATATGTGTTGGTAAAATTAAGGAAAGTTATTTAAGAGATGCAATATCTGATTATCAAAAGAGGATAAATAAATATCATAAATTTGAAATTATTGAAGTTAATGATTCTAATATGAAAGATGAGGCTATTAAGATACTCCATTATGTTAAAGATAATGATTATGTTGTTACTCTTGAAATTGATGGTGATATGTTATCTTCAACAGAGTTTGCTAATAAAATTGATAAATTGTTTATTACTAATTCTAATATTACTTTTATTATTGGTGGTTCTGATGGCCTTGATGATGAAGTTAAAAATAGAAGTAATTATAGGTTATCTTTTTCAAGTTTTACTTTTCCTCATCAACTTTTTAGAGTTATTTTGTTAGAACAAATATATAGATGTTTTAAAATATTAAATAATGAAACTTATCATAAATAGAATCATTGTTATTGATTCTATTTTTGTTATGTGATAAAATTAGAGAGTAGGAGGAATTTTTATGTATTGTTCTAATTGTGGAAATAAGGTTGATGATAATGCCTATGTTTGTGTTAATTGTGGTGTTATTTTGAAAAAAAGAACTAATAATATTAGGAATATTAAAGTAAAAAATAACAATGTTATTGGTGTGTTTAGTTTGATTTTTGGTATAATATCGGTTATTTCTTCTTTTTCACTTTTCTTTTATGATATTAGTGAGGTTGGTATGTATACTAAAGCACTAGAGAGAATTATGTATGGTCTTGGTTTTGCTAGTATCTCTATTCTCTTTACAATTATTTCTCTTGTTTTTGCTCTAATTAAAAAGGATAATAAAGTAGGAGTTATACTTACAATTATTTCGGCATTTCTTATTTTGTCTGAGATTTTTGTTATTGTTGTTTATTAATATATGTTAGAATTTGATTATAAAAAAAGTTTAGGGCAAAACTTTTTAATTGATGAAAATATTGTAGATGGTATTGCTAATTCTATTGATTTAAAAGAGAATAATATGGTTATTGAGATAGGACCGGGGAGTGGCAATCTTACTAAGAAATTACTTGTTAAAGCAGATTTTGTATTACTTTATGAGGTTGATACTAGATTGAAAGGAATATTGAAAAAGGAACTTTTTGGTTATAGTAATTATGATATTATATGGGATGATTTTTTATCTCGTGATGTTGCTAATGATATTGATAGTTATGATTATAAAAATGTTTATGTTATTGCTAATTTACCTTATTATATTACTACACCAATTATTAGTAAATTCATTTTGGAAATGATTTCTGTTAAGGAGATTGTTATTATGGTTCAAAAGGAAGTTGCTGATAGACTTTGTGCTTCTGTTGGAACTAGAGATTATGGACAAATGACAGTATTTCTTAATTACTATTTTGATACATCTAAAATTATTGATGTTGGAAGAAAGTGTTTTTATCCTACTCCTAATGTTGATTCTGCTGTTATTAAGATGAAAAGAAAGGATATACTTGAAGAGGTTACGTCTTTTGGACATTTTGAAAAACTTGTTAAAGATGCTTTTCAATTTAAAAGAAAAACTATTAAAAATAATTTGATTAAGAAATATGATATTGATGTTATATCTAAAGTACTTGAAAAAAATGGGTTTGATCTTAGTACACGAAGTGAAAATATACCTTATTATGTATTTGTTCAGATGTCTAATGAGTTATTAAAGTAACTCTTTTTTTGTTATATTTTTTATTTTTTTTCATATTATTTTATGGGTGAATGATATGTTTCAAATAGGTGATTTAGTTACTAGAAAGTCTTATGATAATGATATTATTTTTAAAGTTATTAAAATAGAAAATGGTAATTATTTTTTGAAGGGGGTTGTAGTTAGGTTATTTGCAGATAGTCCTTCTGAAGATTTAAAGATTTATACTTCTAATTCTATTGATGATTTTACTCCTGAAATTGATGGTTATAGGTCTTTGGAGAGAGATGAGTATTTTTATTTACCTGGAAGGATTTTGCATATTGATGGGGATAAGGATTATTTAGATAAATGCATGGATTTTTATAAGAAAAATAAACTAAAGGCTTATGGAGTTTATACTACAGATGAAAACCTTACTACAGATGTCATTAATAATTTAAAGAAGTATAATCCTGATATTTTAGTTGTTACAGGTCATGATGCTTATTATCGTAAAAAAAGAGCAGATGGTGATTATAAAAATACTGGTAAGTTTGCTTTAGCAGTTAAAGAAGCAAGAAAATATGAAAGTTCACAAGAAAAACTTTTTATTGTCGCAGGTGCTTGTCAATCTAACTATGAGGAACTTATAAAAGCAGGTGCTAATTTTGCTTCTAGTCCTAAGAGAATTAATATTCATGCTTTAGATCCTGCTATAGTGGCGGCTTGTCTTGCTTTTTCTGATAAGAATAATAATATTGACTTAATGAAGATACTTAATAAGACTAAATATGGTTCGGATGGAATAGGGGGGATTATTACAAAGGGTACTATGTATATTGGGTATCCTAGATAATTATGACTATTGAAAAAATTAAAAATAATATTGATAGTAAACTTGGTGATAATGTAAAAGTTGTTTATAATGGTAGTAGGAATAAAAAAGAGGAGTATTCTGGAGTTATATCTGAAACTTATAATTATATTTTTATTATTAAAACTAGTGGTTCGGAAGTGAAAAGTTTTAGTTATAGAGATGTTTTAACTAATACTATTGAATTATTTTTTGATAATTTGTAATTTTTTGCTAAAAATATCTTGCTTTTCTTGAATAAATAATATACAATGTAATTAGAAAGTATTTTCTAGAAGGAGTTGATTACATGGAGTTAAAACTTGACAAATTAGTCAAAATTGAAAAAAAAGAAAATTCAAAAATGAGAGGAATTGCTAAAGTTCTAATTGATGGATGCTTTTTAGTTGAAGATATTAGAATTTTAGAGGGTGATGAAGGGCTATTTATAGCAATGCCTAGTAAAACTCTTCCTGATGGAAGTCATAGAGATACTGCTCATCCAATTAATAAAGAGACAAGAAAATTATTTGAAGATTTAATTCTTGATGAGTATAATAAGACTGAATAATTAAAACTACTTTTTAGTAGTTTTTTTCATATTTTTATTTCTTTTGAATATTATTTTTTAGGAGGAATATTTTATGGATAAGGTTAAGGAAATTGACAATGGTTTTAATCATGGCATTACTTTAGTGGAGAGAAAAAATATTGGTGTTAGTGGTGTTAAAAAAATAGAGAGTTTTGATAGTGAGGAGTTTTTAATGGAAACTACTCTTGGTTTTTTAGTTATCAAAGGAAGTGAACTTGAAATTATTAAACTTGATACTTATCAAGGAAATGTTTCTATTAAGGGTAAAATTGATAGTTTGATGTATTTAGATAGTAATAATAAAAAAGATAATGATAATTCTTTACTTAATAAATTGTTTAAATGAGACTAGACATTCAAATTTTTTCACTTTTATATTCTTTTGGTTATGGTATAGTATTTTATGTATTACTTGAACTTAATCATAAACTTTTATATGAAGGAAAATTATTTTATAGAATTGTTATTTCTTTTTTATTTGTTATTTTTGCGTCTTTGTTATATTTTATAATTTTACTTAAAATTAATAATGGCATTTTACATCTTTATTTTTTTATTTCTATATTTACAGGTTATTTGTTATCTTTTGTCATATATAGAAAATTGGTTGTAAAATATAAGAAGGTATGATATAATGTCTTTGTAGAAAGGATGATGCCTATGGCTAAGAAGAAAATTAATAAAAGGGCTCGTACTAGAATGTTTTTTGCTTTTATTATTTTTGGGTCTATAATTACATCACTTAGTTATAGTTTCTTTTCAAATGTTAGTAAAATTATTGAGATTAAAAATGAGAAACAGGCTTTGAATGAAAAACTTGTTAGTTTACAAGATGAAGAGGATAAACTTAATTCGGATATTAAAAAATTAAATGATCCTGAATATGTTGCTAGATATGCAAGAGAAAAGTATATGTATTCTAAAGAGGGAGAACTTATTATTAGATTACCTGATGATGAAGATAAATAAAAGAAGATACTATTTTTCTTTTTTAGTATCTTCTTTTTTTGATGCCTTTTTATTTTTCTTGTTATCTTCTTCATTTGGTGTATTTGACTCTTCTTCATCTTTTTTTTCTGGTAAATGACCATTTTTTACTAAATAGTCTATTTCTTCTTTTGTTATTGTTTCTTCTTCAAGAAGTGTGTTTGCTATTAGTGATAATAGGTCTTTATTTTCTGTTATTATTTTTTTTGTTTTATTGTAGCAGTTATTGATAATTGAACGCATTTCTTCATCAATTTCATGTGCTACTGTATCTGAGATGTTTCTATTTTTGGTATAGTCTCTTCCTAAAAATGTATTTCCATCAGGTTCTTCAAGCATCATTGGCCCTAATGAACTCATTCCGTATTCAGTTACCATACTTCTTGCTATTTTTGTTGCTTTCTTGAAATCATCATGTGCACCTGTTGTTATTTCATTAAATGTTACTTCTTCTGCTACTCTACCACCAAGTAATCCACAGATTGATTCTAGTAATTCTTTCTTTGTGTAATTAAATGATTCTTCTTTTGGAGTCATCATTGTATATCCACCAGCATGTCCTCTTGGGATAATTGTTATTTTTTGTACTTCGTTAGCACCATCTAATTTTAATCCCATTACAGCGTGTCCAGCTTCATGAAAAGCTACTAATCTTTTTTCTTTGTCTGTATATTTTTTTGTTACTTTTGCTGGTCCCATTAATACTCTGTCAGTTGCTTCGTCTATTTCAGACATTGTAATTGCTTTCTTTCCTCTTCTTACTGCTAGAAGTGCTGCTTCATTAAGTAGATTTTCTAGATCTGCTCCAGAGAAACCTGGAGTTCTTCTTGCTAGGAAATCTAATGTTATATCTTTTGCTAGTACTTTGTTTTTAGCGTGAACTCTTAGTATTTCTTCTCTTGCATTTTTATCTGGTAAACTAACTGTTACTTGTCTATCAAATCTTCCTGGTCTTAATAGTGCTGGGTCTAATACATCTGGTCTGTTAGTAGCGGCAATTATAATTATTCCTTCATTTGCTCCAAATCCATCCATTTCTGTAAGTAATTGGTTTAGTGTTTGTTCTCTTTCATCGTGTCCTCCGCCTAAACCTGTTCCTCTTTGCCTTCCGACAGCATCTATTTCATCTATGAATATTAAACAAGGAGCATTCATTTTTGCTTGTCTAAACATATCTCTTACTCTTGACGCACCTATACCTACGAATAGTTCTACGAAATCTGATCCACTTATGTAATAAAATGGTACTTTTGCTTCTCCTGCAACGGCACGTGCTAATAATGTTTTTCCTGTTCCTGGAGGACCTACTAGTAATACTCCTTTAGGAATTCTAGCACCCATACTTGTGAACTTTTTTGGATTTTTTAAGAAGTCTATTAATTCTTGTACTTCTTCTTTTTCTTCAGATAGTCCTGCAACATCTTTAAAGGTTGCTTTGCTTTCTTCAACTAGTTTGGCTCTTGATTTTCCAAAGTCCATTGACTTTCCGCCACTACCTAATTGTTTTGTGAATACCCAAATTACTAATCCACCTAATATTATGTATGGTACTACATTTGCTATTACCATTATCCAAGATGAGGCTTCTGGATCATTTATTATTGTTAATTTAAAATTGTTTTCTGTTTCTTTTGCTTCGGTTATTTTTGAGATGAACTCTTCTGATTTTGGTATATATAATACAAAACTTTCATTTTCTTTATATTCATCTATTTTACCTGTTAATTTATATGTATCTGTTCTTACTTTTGGAGTTATTGTTAATTCTGTTATTTTACCTCCATTTAAATCTTTTAGGAATTCGTCATAAGTAAGTTCGTGTACAATACTATTGAATAAGTTAAATACTACTAAACATCCTATGAAAAATACTAATAGTAATATATATGGCACTAGGCCTTTTTTTAATTCTTTTTTATTCATAATCTTCCTCTCTTTCAATACACTTTATTATTATATCATAGTTTTCATCTTTTTTATAGCATAAATTACTTTTTTTCATATTTGGTATCCATATTATATTGTCATTACTATCTGTTAGAAGAGGATAAATATTTCTTTTTGATAGGGGTAATTTATTTTCTATAAATATTTCTTTTATTTTTTTGCAAAAGTATGTATTTATAATTATATCTTCAGATACTCTAGTATAAGTACTTTCTTTTTCTTCATCATCTAGTATAGCAACCCCTTCTTTTATGAGGGTTGGACATGGTACTAAAAACCTTTTATCTACTGTAATACCACTAGGTAAAATAGTAATTATAGTATCATCTTCTTTTAAGTAAAATACTCTTCCTGTTACAATATCAATACATTTACTAACTCCATCTTTTTGTTTATATCTATCTAAATAAAGTGTAAATGCTTCAAGAGTTGTTTCTACAAACTCATTTTCTTCTTTTTTAAAATATGTTACATTTCATAAATTTAACGAATACCCTTTCCATTTAGCCAATTTTTTCAACCTCCTCAAGATATCTTTCTAATGCTACATTCCACATTTTATATTCTTTATC
>ERZ780149.3579-NODE-3579-length-12846-cov-8.654992_pt1 | contig 12846 bp, 7 predicted proteins | sample MGYA00511367_ERZ780149 | MGnify/ENA primary metagenome ERZ780149 (study PRJEB29588, sample SAMEA2153852) | human gut metagenome | biome: human gut; feature: human-associated habitat; material: faeces | place: Denmark | collected 2008/2010 ...
GCAGCAGGGTGCCGATGAAGTTCAGGTTGAACACCATCTCCACGCCGCTCTCGTCAAGGTCGAAGAAGGTCACGGTGTCGGTGTCAAGGTCGCCCATCTCGAAGTATTCCTTGTCGGTGTTGGCGCGGGCGTTGTTGCCGCCGGCACCATTCACGAGGATGTCGCAGGGGCCGAGGTCTGCCAGCACGTCTTCGGCCACCTGCAGGCAGTTGGCCTTGTTCATGACGTTGCAGGTGTAGCCGCGGGCTACGCCGCCCTCGGCCTCGATCGCGTCAGCCAGCTCCTTGAGCTTTTCCATGTTGCGGCCCAGCAGGGCGACCTTTGCACCGGCCCGCGCCAGCGCTCTGGCGAAGATGGAGCACAGGGTGCCGCTGGCACCGGTGACAACGGCCACCTTGCCGGTGAGGTCGGTGTTCAGAACGTTCTTTTCCATAACAGATCTCCTCTTCGTTGCTTAAACTTTGCCTGCGCCCCTGTCCAGGATCTTATCGAACCGGGAGAAGAAGGTAGCGGCGGTGACGGTGGCGGCGATGATGTCGCTGACCGGCTCGGCCAGGAAGACGCCGAACACCGGGTCCGCGACCACATGCGGCAGGATGAAGATGAGGGGGATGAGCAGAATCAGCTTGCGCAGGCAGGCCAGCAGCAGGCTGACCTTGGCCTGACCCAGCGCCATAAAGCTCTGCTGGCAGGCGATCTGGATGCCCAGCGAGAAGATGCCAGCCATGTAGATGCGCATGGCCCAGGTGGTGTACTGGATCAGGGTGGCGTCCGAGGTGAAGATGCCGGCCACCACACCGGGCACCAGCATCATCAGCACCCAGAAGATGGCCGTGTAGCCGAAGCAGACCAGAAGCTGGAAGCGGAAGGCCTCCTTGACGCGTTCTTTCTTGCCTGCACCGAAGTTGAAGCTCATCACCGGCTGGCCGCCCTGGCAGACGCCGGAGACCGGCATACTGGCCAGCTGGGAAACGCTGGTGATGACCGTCATTGCGCCCACGGCCACGTCGCCGCCGTAGCGGGCCAGGCTGGAGCTGAAGCTGATCGAGAGCAGGCTCTCGGTGGACATCATGACGAAGGTGGAGATGCCCAGCGCCAGGACGGGCAACACGATCTTCCCTTCGGGCTTGAGGTACTCTTTCTTCAGCTGGAGGGTGGTCTTGGGGCCGGTGAGGAAGCGGATGATCCAGATGGCACCCACAGCCTGGCTGAGCACGGTGGCGATGGCAGCACCCCGCACCCCCAGACCAAAGAGGAAGATGAGGATGGGGTCGAGCACGATGTTGATGACCGCACCGATGACGGTGGTCAGCATACTGATCTTGGCAAAGCCCTGTGCGGTGATGAAGGGGTTCATGCCCAGCACGATGAGGACGCAGACCGAGCCGAGGATGTAGATGCGGCTGTACGCCAGCGCATAGGGCAGGGTGGCGTCGCTGGCACCGAACATCCGCAGCAGGGCCGGTGCGGCGGCGTAGAACACGACGGTCAGCAGCACCGAGAAGATCAGCAGCATGGTGAAGCTGTTGCTGACGATCTTTTCCGCCTGGTCTTTGTCGCCCTGGCCCATGGCGATGGCGGTGCGGGGCGCGCCACCGGCACCAATGAGCATCGCAAAGGCGTTCAGCAGCATCAGGATGGGGGTGAACAGGCCCACACCGGTCAGCGCGGCTGCGCCGATGCCGGGGATGTGGCCGATGTAGATACGGTCCACGATGTTATACAGCAGGTTGACGATCTGGGCCACCACGGCCGGGATCATCAGCTGGAGCAGCAGCTTTTTGACGCTGCCGGTGCCCATATCTCCTTGTTTTTTCTGTGTTTGTGCCATTTGGTTTCTCCTTGCATGAAAAGGGCGGCCAGCACCCGAAAAGAGGTGCTGACCACCGCATATTTTAATACGACAGGCCGAAATTCAACTCATAGTAATTGCCGGCGGCGTCACGGTAAGCGTAAGCCTTGCCGTTTTCGTCCTTCATGCAGTCGGGCATGTAGGCATCCTTGGCGTAGCCGGGCACATCGTTGGGGCTGATGCAGACGCCGTCTGCATTGACGGCCAGCACTTCGTCGCCCTTGGGCAGGGTCAGCGGCAGCTTGCCGACCGGGGCAAAGCGGCCGAACAGGACATCCAGCGTTGCGGAGGGGTAGGTATCGAAGCCGACGGTCAGCGCATCGGAGACTTTTTCGATGCTGCCGACTTCCCAGGCCAGCGGGCAGTTGATGTTGGAAACGACCTTGCCGCCGTGTGCGTGGACCGCCTCGGCGATGCCGGGGATGCGGCTGGCACCGACCAGCGTGGTCTCCTGATGGGTCTCGGCGGTGGGCTTGCCGCTTTCATCCACGTTGCAGACGGTCTTGCCTTCGCAGATGTCCAGCTCCAGATAGCCCGGCGTTGCATTGAAGTATGCACCGGACTGCGGGCTGACCATCAGCAGGGCGACATCGGCCTCGGCGGGGTCGGCCACCAGCGTGACATTGCCCAGCATCTCGCGCAGGGCCTTGGTGGCAGCTTCGCCAGCCTCGGCGCTCTTGCCGAAGGCCTCGGCGTAGACCTTGCAGCCGTCCTTCAGGGGCAGGGTGCCGTCGTTCTTCAGCAGGACGACGCTCTCGCGGTGGACGCGGCTGGCTTCTTCCCAGTCGGCCTTGGTGGCCACGACCTCGGCAGCCTTCCGGGGGTCTGCATAGGGGTCTTCGAACATGCCCTGACGGAACAGCTCGGTCAGGGTGCGGCGGATGGCGCGGTTCAGGCTCTCGTCGGTCAGGACAAGGTCTTCCTTCCGGAAGCCTGCGGGCACTTCGTGGGTGTCGTAGTAGCCGTTGGTAGCACGGGCGTAGCTCTCCTCGCCGAACGCATTGTCCAGCAGACCGGAGATCAGGTCCACGCCGCTCTGGGTGACGGCGTAGCCGATGCGCTCCGGCTCATCCAGCATATCGACGCCCCAGCACATGTTGTGGACAATGCCGGTGTCGGAGTTGATGTAGCCCTTGAAGCCCATCTGGCTGCGGAGCATCCCGTCGATGAAGACCTTGTTGTAAGCGAAGCCATAGGGGTTCAGCGCGATGGGGTTGCCCTCGAAGTCCTCCTGCGGGGCGCTCTTCTCAGCGGACGGCTTGGAGTAGTAGGGCATGATGGACTCGGCGTTGTGGCGGATGGCCGCACGGAAGGCCGGGATGTGGTACTTCTGCAAGGAACCGGGGGTGGCGTAGATGTTCCACTGACCGGCTGCATAGTGGGGGTCGAAGCCGTTCTCACGGGCACCGCCGCCGGGGAAGTGCTTCACGGTCACGGACACGCCGTCCGGGGTGACGCCGTTGCTGCCGCCCTGGATGCCGGGGATGAGGTGGTCGAAGATCTCCTCGATCAGCTCCGGGTCCTCGCCGAAGGTGCCGAAGGTGCGCTGCCAACGAGGGTCGGTGACGCAGTCGGCCATGTACATGTAGCCCTTCTTCAGGCCGCAGGCGTTCCACTCGCGGCGGATGGTGTCGGCGAACTTGTCGATGATGTCGATGCGGGCGGTGCCCTTGACGGCCGCTGCGATGCCCAGAGTGCCGGGCCAGGTGGCGAAGACACCGGCGGCATCGTTCATGCCGAAGACGACCTCACCGTTCTCGTTGCGGCTGTTGGACATGACCTGCATGGGCACGAAATGCTCACAGGTCTCGGTCAGGTATTGCAGCTGGTTCAGATAGTCGGCCAGATCTTCGGGGGTGGGGTTCTCGCGCAGGATGACGTGGCGGTTGAAGCACTTTTTGACCATGTCGGAGGTGCTGGGCAGCGCCTGATGGCCGAAGATGCTGTCGGAAACGTCCACCGGTGCCTCATCCAGCAGGCCGGAGTCATCGCCCACGGGCTTGTGGCCGTTGGCAGCCAGACGGGGCGAGGGGTACTTGGGGCCCATCCGCCAGTCAGAGGTGAACAGCTGGCCGATCTTTTCGCTGGTGGTCAGGGTCTGGACATAGGCTTTGGCGCGCTCTTCGGGGGCAAGGCGCCAGTCGTTGACGGCGCTGACGGTGCCGGTGCCGTCGATATCCTTGAAATAGAGGCCATCCTGTTCGATGACCCGGCGCTCCACCGTGCCGATGGTGGGGCCGTTTGCGTTGACATAGCGCTGGACGCGCTGGGATGCTTTCGTTGCCATGTGATTTCTCCTTTTTATTTTACGCCGTCTGCGGTGGGGTTCGTGATACCTATATTATAATGGCAGACCCCAGAAAGGGATTAGAAAAATTTTTGGAAAAATCCGCACTTTCCTAATATTCTTTTCCATGCAGGCAGAGAAAACTGGCAATGTGCTGTACTAGTATATCAATACCATGTGCAATTTGACCAATAGGTTTTTGGAAAGTTGTGAAAATTGCTTCAAAATAGTGAAATCGTCCTGTTTTACCTCAAAATATTACTAACAGAATTTCAAAATATCGTTCATAATAAGGACATAAAGTCCCGATGTGCCGCACAGTGGCAGGTGCGGTTTTCAAACGGGGCAAAAACGGAGAACGCCTTGTTTACAAATTAAGGAGAGAAAACGAAATGGCAAAAACGAGAAGTCTGCCGGATAAGTACTACGACAAAGACTACGAGCACAACGGCATCCACCGCGTTCCGCTGTGGCGCATCGCATGCTTTGCACTGAACAACACGGCTACCAACCTGTACATGATGATGATGGGTTACGCTACCTACTACCTGATGGGCTGGGTCGGCGTCGGCATGATGCTGGCCTCTTCCCTGAGCATGATCATGCGTATCTGGGACGGTGTCACCGACCCGTTCGTGGGCTTCATGGTCGATAAGACCAACGGCAAGTTCGGTAAGAACCGCCCGTTCATCGTCATCGGCAACATCATTCTGGCCGTGACCAGCTTCGTCCTGTTCCACGTCACCCACCTGCTGCCGCAGGCAGTCCGCTTCCCCTTCTACGTTGTGGTCCTGATGGTCTACTACCTGGGCTACACCTGCCAGTGCGTCGTTACCAAGTCTGCACAGTCCTGCATGACCAACGACCCCAAGCAGCGCCCCATGTTCGCTTCCTTCGACGGCGTGTTCAACACCGTTCTGTTCGCTGGTCTGGCGGTTGTGTTTGCGAACATGGCAAACAGCTACAAGGATGTCGGCGGCTATGCTTCCACCCAGTTCTTCCACAGCCTGTGGGTCATGACCGCCATTGTTTCCGGTATCTTCACCCTGCTGGCTGTCATCGCCATCGCCCCGAAGGACCGTCCGGAGTTCTTTGGCACCGGCAAGCCGGTCAAGGTCGGCCTGAAGGATTACTGGGATACCCTGAAGAACAACCGCGCCATCCAGATGCTGGTCCTGTCCGCATCTACCGATAAGCTGGGCTCCTCTGCCCGTACCAGCGCTGTCTCCGTTGCTATGTTCGCCTGCATCGCCGGTTCTACCGTTCTGCAGGGCAACGTGACCGCTCTGACCACCATCCCCAGCGTCATCGTCACCTTCCTGGCCATCTCTCTGGTGGCTACCAAGTTCGGCCAGCGCAAGGCCATGATCATCGGCTCCGTCGGCGGTCTGGTCATCAACGCTCTGACCATCGCCCTGTGGCTGCTGGGCGACCCCACCACCATGACCTCTGACCCCGCTAAGGGCACCCTGAACTGGGGCTACTTCCTGATCCTCCACGTCCTGCTGAGCGTTGCTTACGCAGGCTTCCAGGGCATCTCCGGCAACATCGTCATCCCCATGACTGCGGACTGCGCCGACTACGAGGTCTATCGCTCCGGCAAGTACGTTCCCGGCCTGATGGGCACCCTGTTCAGCTTCGTCGATAAGCTGGTCTCCTCCTTCGCTCCCATGATCGCCGGTGTCATGTTCACCATCTGCGGCTTCGCTGACCACAACCCCGTTGAGGGCGACGTGGCTACCATGAAGCTCCGCATCGGCTGCGCCTTCTGCTACAGCGGCGTGATCATGATCGGCCTGCTGTGCAACCTGATCGCCATGAAGTTCTATCCCCTGACCAAGGAGAAGATGGCTGAGATCCAGGACGAAGTCGCTGCCATCAAGATGAAGGCAATGGCTGAAAACGCATAATCCAAGCTGCCACGCTTTCTGATTCTGCGGAAACTACATCCCATGGGAAAGACCGCTCACCGGCTACGTGCACAGTGGGCGGCTTTCCCGATTTTATGAGACAAAGACAGAGGTACAACAATGGCAAATACCCAATGGACAAAAGACCCCGACCACGGTTTTATCTGGAATTCCATCGAACATTATTTCTATTGGAAGGAAAACCGCCAGCGCCATGAGGTGAACCGGAAAAAGTATCTCCGCCTTTGCATTCTGGGGGCCTTTGGGGCGCACCAGTTCTACGCCAAGCGCCCGGTTTTGGGGGTGCTGTATCTGGCCACCTTCTGGACCGGATTCTCGGCAGCCATGACCATCGTGGATGCTGTCATCGCGGCCCCCATGAAGCCGGACGAGAACGGCAGCATCTGGCTGTGACCCCAACTCTTCTGAGCGGTTCCCGCCGGGACCGGAAAGGTACAGTTCTATGAGCAACGTTTTGCAGACCCTGTTCAATACCAATCACGAGCTGCCTGATCTGCAGGTCATCGTGATTCTGGCCATCCTTGCGATCGTTGCGCCCTCGGTGGCCAAGTATCTTCATCAGCGGCGTTCCAGCGGCAGCACCAAGACCTCTGCCGGCTCGGCAAAGCCCCGCGCTCAGCACAAGAAAAAGCGCTGAGCGGCTGAACTTTCTACGACATTTCCCTCTATTCATTCATCTCATTTACCTCCTTTCTTTTCGAAGAAACACCAAAAGCCCGCAGCGAATGCTGCGGGCTTTTGGCGTTGCGGCGCTCCCCTCTCAGGAGCCTCCGAACAGGACGACAAAATGCCCCGGCAGGTGCTGCACAGCATCTGCCGGGGCGGTTTTATGGGGTTTTAACTTTGGGTCCTATCCAGGAACGCTCAGACCTTCTTGATCTTGATGAGCTGTGCGTTCAGGCTTTCCAGGAAGCCATCGGGCAGAGCCATGACGTTGCCCAGATTCTCCGGGGACATGGTCTTCATCATATCCCACATACCGGAGCCGGGCTTCACATCAAAGTTGGTGGTCAGCTTCACGACCTTGGCAACGAGGGCGAAGGCTTCGGGGGACTTGGAGACTTCTTCCATGTTGTCCTTGATGCTGTAGTAGCCTTCCGGGAACTCCATGGGAGCCTTGAGGTCCAGATCCAGGCTGCCGACCTGCTTGAACCAGTTGGCAACGCCCTCCTGGCGCTCGTTGAACTCCGGCAGGGTGTAGTAAGCGGGCTCCTCGGCGACCTTCTCCAGGGTGATGGAATCCTTCACATCACCGGCCACAGCCAGGATGGTGTTGAAGCCTTCGTTCAGAGCAACGTCGAACTTGAAGACGCGGTGCGCGGTCTGCTGGCCGACTTCCTTGCCGTTGACGTACAGAACGACGGTGTCCTGGTTGGAGTAGACCTTGATCTCGGTGGTCTCGCCTGCGCGCTGTGCGTGGCGGCGGCCAGCGATGTGGACCATCGGGGTCTGGGTCCAGTAAGCCTGATAGACAAAGTAGCTGTCCTTCTTGGTCTTGCGGTCCATGGTGATGAGGCCCTTGTTGTTGCGGCCGCTCACGCCGCCCTCATGACGGGCAGCGCAGCCGAAGTCGAACATGTTCCAGACGTGGGAAGCCCACACCCAGGGACGGTCCTCGAAGACCTGTGCCATGTGCTCGTGGTACAGTGCCTGATACTCCTCGGTGTAGTCCTTGCACTCCGGCGTGTTGCTGTGCCAGTTGATGATGCCCTCGCAGCCGTACTCGGAAACGCCGATGCAGATGTCGGGGTGGTCGGCGTGGAACTTGTCCAGCCAGGGGCCGTTCTGCTCCATCTTGCCGCCGTACCAGCCGAAGTAGTGGTTGTAGCTCTCCAGGTCGGTGATGTGGTGCATGGGGCCGTCCACGGGGGTGTGAGAAACGTGTGCAATGGTGGTCAGGCGGGTCGGGTCAAGCTCCTTGCAGAGCTTTTCCAGATCGTGGTGGGTGTCCACCAGCTCCTGAGAGATGCCGCCGATCAGGATCTCGTTGGAGATGCCCCAGAACATGATGGAGGGGTGGTTGTAGTTCTGGATGATGAGCTCCTTCATCTCCTCCATGACGTGGGTGTGTGCGCCCTCGCCCTTCTTGAAGACGCTGATGAAGGGAATCTCAGCCCAGACGGCAAAACCGATCTCGTCGCAGGCATCGTAGAAGTCCTGGCTGTGCTGATAGTGTGCCAGACGGATGGTGTTGGCACCCAGCTCCTTGATGAGCATGGCGTCCTCATAGTGCTCTTCGGGGGTCAGCGCGTTGCCCTCGAACACGCGGTCCTGATGGCGGGAAACGCCGCGCAGCGGGGTGGGCACACCGTTGATGGAGAAGCCTTCGTTGGGCGTGACCTTGAAGGAACGGACACCGACGTTGGCGTAGATCTCATCGACGGCCTCGTTGTTGCGCTGCAGGGTCGCAGTGACGGTGTACAGGTTGGGCTCGTCCATGCTCCACAGCTGTGCATCGGGCACGTAGATGGTGACTTCGGTCTCGGCAGAGCCGCGGACAGCGGAAGCGACCTCGCGGCCGAAGCAGTCCTCGATGCTGTACAGAACGGTCAGGTCGTCAGCGGGGTTGGTGACGAAGCTCTTGATGGTGAAGTTTGCACCGCCGTCCTCCGTGGGGACCGGGGTGACCATGATGCCGGGGCCGCCGTAGTAGTCCAGATCAAAGTGTGCATTGGGCACGCTGATCAGGTTGACGCCGCGGTACAGACCGCCGTAGAAGGTGAAGTCGGCGGAAGCGGGGTACATGGACGGGGTGTCCTCGTTGGAGACCTCGATGGTCAGCTCGTTCTCACCCTCGTGGCACAGATCGGTGACATCGGTACGGAAGATGGAGAAGCCGCCCTCATGGGTGGTGGCGACCGTGCCGTTGACCTTCACGGTGGCGTTCAGCGCAGCAGCGAGCACCTCAACATAGGTGCGGCCGCCCTCACGGGGCTGCTTGGGCTGCTCGAAGGTGCGGGTGTAAACGCCGGTGGTACGCAGGTAGCTGCCGTTGCCGTCGTTGCCGTCCACAGCGTTCCAGGTGTGGGGCAGGTTGACCTGCTCCGTCACATGGTCGTCCTTGGGGAAGGACAGGGTCCAGTTTTCGTTCAAGGAAATGATCTCTCTCATTGATACGACTCCTTCTCAGTTTTTTCTCTGTGTGGGTCTGCGGTGCAGACCTCGTTGTGAGATTAGTATATCACAGGAAGCCTCCGGAACGTTTGTACAAAATCGCGTCAAAATAGTAATATTTTGTGAAAATTCCAACGACCGGTCCGCTTTTGTGCAGAAGAAAACGGCCCCGGCAGCTGCCGGGGCCGTTTTCAGGCCTGCATCAGATCCCGCATTCGTCCAGGATGCCGCGCAGGGTGTCTGCGGACTTCCGGAGGTCGGCGGATTCCTTCTCGCTCAGTGCGATGGGGACCAGCTCTTCGAGGCCGTCGGCACCCACCACGGCGGGCATGCTCAGAACGACATTGTCCACGCCGAAGTCGCCGTGCATCATCGAGGAGATGGGCAGGATGGACTTCTCGTCCCGGATGATGACCTCGCAGATGCGCTTGACGGCCATTGCGACGCCGTAGTAGGTGGCGCGCTTCTTCTCAATGATCTCGTAGGCGCTGTTCTTGACCTTCTCTGCGATATTCTCCTGCGACTGGTCGTGGTTGTAGTGGCCGCGCATCTCGCAGAAATCGTCCAGTGCGATGCCGGAGACGTTGGCGCTGCTCCAGGCCGCGATCTCGCTGTCGCCGTGCTCGCCGATGATGAAGGCGTGGACGCTCTTGCTGTCCACGGACAGGTGCTCGCCCAGCTGATACTTCAGGCGGGCAGTGTCCAGCACGGTGCCGGAGCCGATGACCCGTTGCTCCGGGAAGCCGGACAGCTTGATGGCGGCATAGGTCAGGATATCCACCGGGTTCGCCACCACCAGCAGGATGCCGCGGCATTCCCGCTTGGCGATCTCCGGGATGATGCTCTTGAAGATGTTCAGGTTCTTGTGCACGAGGTCCAGCCGGGTCTCGCCGGGCTTCTGGCCTGCGCCTGCCGTGATGACGATGATGGCGGCATCCACGATATCATCGTAGGTGCCGGCATAGATCTTCATGTTGCCCACAAAGGGGATGCCGTGGCTGATGTCCATGGCTTCGCCCTCGGCCTTGGCGTGGTCTGCGTCGATCAGGACGATCTCCGAGAACAGCTTGCTCTGCATCAGCGCAAAGGCGGACGCCGAGCCGACGAAGCCGCAGCCGATGACGGCGATCTTGCGTAAATTGACGTTGTTCATAGGTTGCTTTCCCTCTTCTGCCGCCCACGGCGGCTCCATTCATTCCAAAACCTCTCCCGCCGGGAGAAGCTGCCGGGCGAAATCGTTAAACTTTTGCCAAGCTTGGATACATTACCAGAAATCACGGCATCTGTCAAGTGCAGGCGCAACGACGCCGCTGCTTTTTTACAGGATGCCGCACAGCCCTTGAAAATATACCCGGCAGACGCAGAAGAAAACCAGTTGACGGAAAGCGGGAACTTTGTTATAATAATAGGGCTATCAAGCGGCTTTGGTAGCTTCTGCCCGCCGCTCTGGAGCGCGAAGTGAATAGGGAGATGTATCGAAGTGGTCGTAACGAGAACGACTCGAAATCGTTTTGTCCTTAACCGGGCACGTGGGTTCGAATCCCACCATCTCCGCCAACAAAAGGCACCGGCTCAAGCTGGTGCCTTTTTTGCAGTAGCGAAATTATGGATAGACGGTTACTTGCTTCCGGAACGAAGATTGCGATATAATGCTGAAAAGCGCGCTTCAATATAAGCTTGTAAACCAAGAGAAAATTTCTGGTTAACACTATTGCAATAACCTAAGAGCTACGAATTGTTTTGAATTGAAAATGGAGGAAAATATGGCATCTGAAAAGAAAACTCAGTCTGTCGAACCAAATGTTGCAGATTTGGTGAATGGCTGGCTGAGGTCATATAAACTTGATTACAAGCTGGAACAGGAATCTCTAAACACAGAAATTGATAAAGCACTGGACGATTATTACTCGAAGAACGGTGGCACGGGTGGAAATCGTCCAGATGCAAAGCTTCTTGTCGAGGATAGTCGGCTGGATAAGTACCCGATTCTGATTGAATATAAAGGCTACAAAGATAAGCTGGTTAAACTTGATGCGTGCGGACGGGTAGAAAATAAAACGGCCAAAAATGAGCCGAATTTTAAGAATATCAATTATTATGCAGTTAATGGAGCTGTGCATTATGCAAATGCAATCCTCCATCATACGAGTTATACGGATATCATTTCAATAGGTGTCACGGGCTTTAAAAACGAACGCGGAGAATTGGAATGCCAAATCGGTGTTTATTATGTTTCCAAGAAAAATCTTGGTACCGGGCAGAAGGTTGATGATTATACAGATCTTTCCTTTCTGAAAAAGGAAAACTTTGACGCATTTATCGAAAAGGTCAAGGCTTTGCAGCTAAGCCAGAAAGAATTGGACGAGCTGAAAGAAAAGCGTGAGCAGGAGATCAGCGCAAGTCTTGTAAAGCTGAATAATGATATTTATCAGAACGAAAAAGGTCTCGGGGAAAACGATCGGGTCTATCTCGTAGCGGCTTCTATCATCGCAACACTTGGTGTTCCAGGGAAAGTTGCTCCGTTGGATAAAGACGATTTGAAATCCTCTATGGAAGAGGGAAATAAAGACGGTGATATTATCGTCCGAAAAATCAAGGCCTTTCTGAATGAAAAACGGCTTCCGCAGGAAAAGAAGGAAATGATTCTGCGGACACTGCAAAATACATTGACAACAGACAACATCAACAAGGTTGCAAACGGCGAAAGCCAACTGAAGCGCGTTTTCACAAAAATTGTGGATGACCTTGGAATCTATTACAAGATTGGACTTACTACAGATTTTACAGGAAAGCTGTTTAATGAAATGTATGGTTGGCTGGGGTTTACTCAGGATAAACTGAACGATGTTGTGCTGACGCCCTCCTATGTTGCAACATTTCTGGTCAAGCTTGCGCGAGTGAACATGGATTCTTATGTGTGGGATTTTGCAACTGGCTCCGCTGGCCTTCTTGTAGCAGCAATGAACGAAATGCTGATCGATGCAAAGAAGAAAATCAAGTCACCGGAAAAATTGGCGAAAAAATCGATGGAAATCAAGGCGAAGCAACTGCTTGGTCTGGAGCTTTTGTCGAGCGTTTACATGCTTGCTATTCTGAACATGATTCTAATGGGAGATGGCAGTTCAAATATTCTGAACAAAGACTCGCTTACTGACTTCAACGGAAATTATGGCTACGGCGATAACAAAAGTAAATTTCCTGCAACAGCATTTGTTCTGAACCCGCCTTATTCGGCGAAGGGAAACGGCATGGTTTTCGTTAAAAGAGCGTTGGATATGATGAGTGGCGGGTATGCGGCGATTATTATTAAAAGTCCGGCGGGCTCCGGGCAAGCAACCGAATATAACAGAAAAATCTTGAAGCACAGCACATTGCTGGCTAGCATTAAGATGCCGATCGATCTGTTTATTGGAAAATCGAGTGTGCAGACAAATGTTTATGTGTTCCGTGTTGGTGAGGCACACCAAAAGGATGATGTCGTAAAATTTATTGATTTTTCTGTAGATGGCTATACACGTTCTAACCGAAGAAAAGCGAGCGTTAATTTAAGAGACAGCAATCATGCAAAAGAACGTTATCAGGAAGTAGTGGATCTTGTCCGTTATGGAAAAGAAAAACTTCATTTTTTGACTGCAAAAGAATATTATGAAGGTCATATTGAT
>ERZ780149.3585-NODE-3585-length-12830-cov-4.077182_pt1 | contig 12830 bp, 10 predicted proteins | sample MGYA00511367_ERZ780149 | MGnify/ENA primary metagenome ERZ780149 (study PRJEB29588, sample SAMEA2153852) | human gut metagenome | biome: human gut; feature: human-associated habitat; material: faeces | place: Denmark | collected 2008/2010 ...
AGCTTTCGCTGGCGCCCATGCTGATTCTATTCAGATGTATCCGGATAGGCCTTCTGTATGCTTATGGCCGCAAATCCAGAATTTCGGCCCTGCATTGCTGGTCGCGCTCTGTATAAATGCGGTCTGCGAGGAAGCCAAGCTTTCTGTCCGCATCTTTGCTGAGAATCTGATCGCCCTGCATTGTCATTTGTGCGCGCTTTGCCGTGAAGAATCCGCCTGCCGGTACGCTTCTTGGCGACAGCGAGAAGGACAGTTCCAGTTCTGCATCTTCGCATACAGAAATACGCAGGAAGTCAGACAGCTGCACGCGCTGTGGCTGCCCGTTGATCTGAACGGACACGTCTTTTGTCCCCTGCGGGATGTACAGATGCAGCTGCAATTCTCTCCGTATACCGCGCAGGGAAAGTTGCACCCTGTTTTCGTGCGGATAGTTGGTCTTTACATCGATGTCCGCCTGTTCTGTGTGGAAATGTCCCGGCAGGTAATGCACGAACCAGATCTGGCCGTCTTCCGTCAGAATGCTGTTTGCCGCTGCGCTGCAAAGGCCCTCTGCTCCGCGCATGGAGCAGCACCACCACGCTTCATAGACGTCCGTATTAGCCTGCACAAACCTGCCGCTCTGCTCCGTTCCGCTGCACAAATCACAACCGAAGCCGCCGTTCGGCCGCTGAGAAGCAAGCAGCGCATTGTAATAAATCCTGTTTGCCAGTACCGCATACTCGCTCTGCTGTGTCAAGCGGAACAGCGCCATGGAGGCCATATAAGAATCGACAATCGCACAAGGTTCTGTCCAGTATGGCCGCCCAAACCAGTTATAATTTGCGTAATTTGCGGTCATTCCGTACTGCACATAGTGCGCGAACACTTCTTTTGCAAACGCGAGCAGTTCCTCATCCGGCTCCGCCTCACACAAGCGCAGGATCCCGCGCAGCGCGGAGAGCGTCGCATGTGTCTGCAGGGAACTTTTTTCCACGTCGATCTGCCGGAATGCCGCGATCATTTCCGACAACAGCGCACGCACGCGCGTATCTACAAACAGCGTCTCGTACTGCGCCAGCGCATCCATGGAAATAAACGCACAGCCAATGTCCGTGGACAACCGCCAGCCGTCTATGATCTCGTCCCCGAGATGCCCCGCTGCTTCCGCGTTTGCCGTGCGTTTTTCCCGCGCGGTCGGATAAGTTGGAAACCTTCCCGACAACGGCAGGTAGAGATTTTCCACGATCCGCTTTGCGCATTTTGCGTATTTTTCTTCGTCCCTGCTGATATACAGTTCCAGCAAGCCTCGGAGAAGCCAATTATGGCCGGAAAGCTGCTGTTCATTGATGGCGTCCGGTGCACAGATACCTTTTAAATATCCGCGTTCGTTCCACTGCGTATCCAGCGCTTCCAGAATTTCGTCCAAAAACGCTGCTTTTCGTCCGGAGATTCGCTCGTGCAGGCACAGGGCCAAAATCGTCCGGCCCTCCCAGTCGCCCGGCCAGCCCTGCTTGTCTGCCTGGAAGATCTCTGCCGCGCGATACATCGGATCCTCCAGCCGGGAATAGTTTCTTCCCAACCGGAACGCCAGTTCCCCTGTCAGCGTGATATTGTTTAAGTCAAGCGCCTGCATATTGTGTCTTCTCCGTTCCGTAGATCTTCGCCAACCAGTATAAAACATGGGACGCAAACCCATGGCAGCAGCTGGCGCTCGGCTGATCATGCTCCCACAGGGTTCCTGTCCTCTCAGCCATCGGCGTAAAATATTCTTTCAGATCCTGCAGCAGCTTTTCCGTCTGGCCATCCAGGTACAGAAGTTCCAGCCGCAGATAATCCCCGATAAACGCATTTGCCGGCGCAACATCCGGGCAGCAATCCGCAGCCCGGTGCGGCCCAAACTTCTGCACAAGCGTCTGCCACAGTTCCGGGTATGTCTGCTTATCCGCAGTGCCCATGAAAAACGCGTAATACTGGCAGACCTCGGTTATATTCCCGGGGTTTTCAAGACCGTGTGCTGTCCGCCGTTCATTGTCGGTAAAGAACAAGCCGTTAAAGGAGCGCTGCCGTATCGTCTCCTGCAGCTTTTGGGATTTTTCCAGAAGCGCGGAATCGCCGTACAGTCTTCCTGCGATCTGCAGCATTCTGGCATACAGCATATTGGTCGGGAAATTGACATCCTGCACAACATCCGGATCATTTGCGCGGGACCACTCGACGAACACCCACTTTTCCAGCTTTTCCAGCAGGCCGTATTCGTTTTCAAACGGCGCAAAATATTGAATCAGGCCATAAACACGCGATTTGGCACGCTCCGCAAATGCGCAGTCTCCGCTGCGCTTGATATATTCCTCCAATTCCAGCACAAACCACATGGCCCAGTTCGGGATAAAGTTCCCGTCATAGTGGTCTGCTGGATAGCACATCGGCAGCATGCCGTCCGGGAGATGCGCAAATCGCTCGGCCAGCAGGAAGTTCTCCAGAAATGCTTTTTCGACCGTGCATTGGCCGGTCAGCGCATGCTCCGTGCGCGCGGTAAAGAAGCTGTCGCAAAGCCATCCGGCCCGCTCGCGGGAGGGGCAGTCCATAAACAAATCCAGCGCATTCTGCCGGTATGTGCGAACCGCCGCGTCGGCAATTTCCCGAAGCTGCTTCTGTTCTGGAAGACGAATCTGAAATTCCGGCGCCGGGTGCTGATATTGGAGCATCCGCACCTCCGAAACCCGGCAGGCGCCCTTTGCGGCGATTTTCAGGTACATCATCGTATACGGGGCGAACGTCATGATTCGATGGGTTCCGGCGTCCAGATCGTATTTAAAGCAGTTGCAGTTTGTAAGCCGAAGGAAATCCACGTCTCCGTCGGTCAGAATCTCATCAAACAGCAGATAAACCGTACATGCCTGCGCGCATTCCACCGTCATGCACAAAAATCCGGTTGCGTTATAAGGAAACCGGCAAGTCGCATAGCTGTTTTCCAGCGTGATCTGGGCCGTATCCTCCGCCGCATGGCAGGACGGCTTCCATGCAAATGTCTGTGCTTCGTCGGACAGGTGCTCTTCCAGCGTATCCGCCGGATATCCCTTGAGCATGGGGCCGATCTGCGTATAGGCGCGGTCTTTCCGCAGCGCACCGCATGGCACGTCAAAGGAAACGCTGCCGGTCTGGACGATGCGCTGTACCTGCAGCGGCTCAAATTGCGGCATAGGCGTTTCCCGGCGCAAATACCGCTTTTCTGCCTGCGTCTCCGATTCCAACCGCTCTGCGCCGCCGTCGCTGCCAAGATAAAAGGCCTGCTTGCAGGCGCGAAGCCGGTATGCTTCGGCAAATGCACGCTGGAAACTGTAGCGCTGGACGCGCTGGATTCTCTGGTGCAGATCATACACGCCGAAAGAGCCGTCCCCTGTTGCCGCTGTCACTGCGTGGTTTTGCAGAATTTCCGCTGTCAAAAATCCCGGCTGATCCAGCGTATCATAACTGTTGACGTTAAAGGCCGTTACCTCGATCACGACCGTATTCTGTCCGGCGCACAGCTGCGGCGTCAGATCGATCTCGTCAACGCGGTAAAAGCCGTGCGCCGCCCGCGCAGGTCCCGCACAGACAAATTTTCCATTTACCCAGACACGATAAATGCTGGATGCCGCAAGATGCAAACTGGCGTCTTGGCCGGCTATGATCGCTCGGAACGCCAGTTCGCAGTTCATCTCATCTGCCCGGCCCTTGGCCCATATTGGTACTGCTTTTTGAAAAAAAGTATTCATATTTACCCAATCTAATATTAAATATGTATTGTTTACCCCTCGTTCAGCGTCAGGGTGTACCAGCGAATATCCGTGCCGTTTGCGCTCATAAACACCCGGAACGACGTTCCCTCCGGGTACAGCGTCAGATACGGATTGGAGACATCCGCCCGTTTGACTGCAATATGCTCCGGTTTTGTCCAGTGCAGCAGATCTTCGCTGAAGCTGAGTTGGCAGGTACACAGCCCGTTCTGCCACGCATCCCGGTTGTAGGTTGACATGACAAACCGGTCGTGTGCCGGATCTTTACAGACAGACGGAATTGCGCCGCCGGTCAAAACCGGAACATCCCGTCCGCAATTTCCCGGCTCTGTAAAGCCGTTTCCCGTGTACTTTCTCCACGCCGTCACATCTTCCAGTTCATCCAGTCGGCAGCGGGCAAGATAAACCGCATCTGCCACCGCCTCCGACCGCTCAAGATTCGTAAAATGCTTTGTATAGAACAAATACAGATAGCCGTCATGCGGGTTCGGAAAAACGGAAAAATCCCCGCAGCCGAGGCAGATCTCATCTCCGGTCTGTCCCGGCTGATTCATTCCGGGCGAAAATCTGCTTGTCCAGCAGGGCTCCTGCGCGGTCAGAATCCAGCCGAAAAACCGCCATGTTCTCCCGCAGTCGTCGGATGTCATCATTCCGATGTGCCGGAAGTCCGGTTCGCCCTCCTCCTGCGCTCTCGCGGTATAAGAGGTTTTCCCCGCGCCCCAGCCTGTCTCATTGTGAATCAGGCAGTAAAACCGGTTTGTTTCCTTGTTGATCCACAGTCCGCACGGCCAGATCTGTCCGCGGGACAATGGCCCGTCCGGATACGGAATACCGGAAAACGCCTGCCCAGCCTCCCCCAAGGCAAAGCAATATTGCGCATCATATTCTTTCTTCAAGTCCAAAAGCGAACTGCCGCTCCACACGCTGATGCCGCCTAAATTTGTATGGCCGAGGAGCGCCCAGAAACGGCCGCTCCGGTCTGCGGCGTATGTGAGCAGACTGTCCTGGTAAACGCCGTTTTGATTCGTCAGATTTGTCTCATGTACGGACGATAGTTGATAGTTGTTCATTCTTTTCCTCTCTGCCGCTCAGCCGATAATCCCCTCCGGAGATACCTGCACCTGAAGCGTGTGATCCTCAACAACGCGCCGGACCTCCTGCAGCCGGTAGTCTCTGGGTGTGCATCCCATTGTTTTTTTGAAAACCCGCGCAAAATAATTTGCATCCGAAAATCCAACCTCGTGCGCGATCTCTTCAATCCGGTTCCGGCTCCTTAAAAACAGCGAACTTGCCACCTCGATCCGGTGCTGATTCAGATATTGGATTGGGGAAATATGCAGGGCTTCCTGAAAGCGCTTGGATAAATACGGGATAGACACGTTGCAGGCCTTTGACAAATAGGCCAGATCCAATTCGTTTTTATACTCTGTCTGAATCAGCGCCATACATCTTTGCACCACATCCGACATACTCTGCGTTTTCGTCTGTTCGATCAGCGTGTTATACAGCTGCATCATAAACTGATACGCATATCCGGAAGCCGTATAGAAGCTGCCCTTCTCGTTGTTTAACGCCGCATGATAGATCTCATCCCAGCACCGCATGACGGCCGAATCCGCAGGAAGGTCAAAAACACGGCCAAACCGTTCCGCCAGATCGCTCCAGATTTTCAGGCAGGATATATTAAGCGTAATAAATTTCAGTTCCCAGTGTTTCGCATTTGGGGAGCGGTAATACTGGTATTGTCCGGGCCGTTCGATCAGGAATGCCTGTCCCGGCTTGATCGCATAGGCCTTCTGGTTGTAGACCAGCGTTCCCTCACCGGATACGGTATACTGGAATACACACTGCTTATATGCAGAGGTCCGGCAATCCCGGTAGTAGACCTCCGGCGAGGCCCAGTATTCCCATCCGATTGAAAAAAGCGCATAGTAATCCTCATAGAGGCGCTGATCGCGGAACTGGTACTCGATTGATTTATACTGCGGCGCATCCATAAAATTCTCCTTCAAGCAACTGCACATGCCTCAGCCCTTTACGCTCCCCATCACGATACCCTTGGAAAAATACCGCCGCATATAGGGATATACGATCAGAATCGGCAGCATGGCAAGGAAGATCTGCGCCGCCTTTGTCGTCTGGGTCGAGATTTCAGAGAGCGTTTTGATGGTTTCCACATCGCCGGTCTTCATAACATCCAGACTGCTGTTGACCACCAGATTGTGCAGATAGGTCGCCAGCGGCTGACCCGTGCTGGTATTGAAATACAGCATGCCGTCAAACCACGAGTTCCAGTGATTGACGATGCAGAACAGCGTGATCGTCGCAATAGAGGCCTTGGACAGTGGAACAATGACCTGCCAGCAGATCTGCCACTGATTGGCGCCGTCGATCAGCGCGGCCTCCTCCAGTTCGGGCGGCAGACTGCGGAAGAAGTTCATCATCATAATGACGTACATCACAGGCACAGCGCCGGGAATGATCATCGACCAGAAGGAGTTGATAAGTCCGGTTTTGCTGACGACCATATAGGTCGGGATAATCCCGCCGTTAAAGAGCGTGCAGAACAGAAAAATCCAGACATAGACCTTTCTTGCGCGGAAGCGGTTATCGGACTTCGACAGCGGATAGGCGCACAGAATGCACAGCAGCAGATTGAGCGCCGGACCGGTCAAAACGCGCATCACGCTGACGGAAAGGGATTTGAGGAACTGCTGGTCGTCCAGCACATATCGATAGGCGGCCGTCGTAAACTCAACCGGCCACAGCGCAACGCGTCCGGCATCGGCAGCGGCGCGCGAGGAAAAGGAAATGGCCAGAACGTTGATGATCGGCAGCAGACAGATGAGCGAGAGCACAAACAGCAGCACGCCATCGACGGCCGCGAACGTATTGATGTGATGCTTTTTCTTGTTTTTCATTCCAGTCACCTCAGAACACACGGTAATCGCCGTATTTTTCCGCCAGCTTGTAGCCCAGCGCGATCAGCACAAGCGAAATCACGGATTTCATGAGTCCGACAGCCGTGGAGATGCTGTATTGCGCGTTGTCGATGCCGAGACGGTAGATGAAGGTATCGAGAATGTCGCCGGACTGATAGACCTGCGGGCTATAGAGATTGAAGACCTGGTCAAAGCCGGCGTTAAGCACATTGCCGAGCGACAGCACAGTCATGACAAATACCATCGGCAGAATGCCCGGCAGCGTCACATGCAGGATTTGCTTGATCTTGCCGGCGCCGTCAATCTCAGCGGCCTCGTAGAGCGCCGGGTCGATGCTACTCATGGCAGCGAGATAGATGATCGAACTATAGCCGAAGTTTTTCCATGTATCCGTAATGATCAGCGTCCACGGGAACGTGCTGTTTTCGCCGAGGAAATACACCGGTTCTCCCCCGAAGAACCGTATGATCTCATTAACAAGGCCGTTTGACGGCGAAAGGATGTTCGTGAAAATACCGCCCAGAATGACCCACGACAGAAAATACGGCAGGCAGGTGACAAGCTGCACATAGCCGGAGAAAATCTTGTTTTTGATCTCATTGACCAGCAGTGCAAACAGAACCGGCACCAGAATGCCGAGAACCAGCTTAAAAACCGCGATGAAAACCGTATTGTAGATCACCCGCAGCGCGTCCGGGTAGGCAAAAAAGCGTCTAAAGTTCTCCAAGCCCACCCATGCAGAGCCAAAAATGCCCTTGGTCGGTTTGTAGTTTTCAAACGCCATCAGCAGGCCGAACATCGGCGCATAATTATAGATAAGAATGATCACCAGCCCCGGCAGGAGCATCAGGTGCAGCGGAAGTTCCTGGTGCAGACGGCCCGTTTTTTTCCTGTCCGGCAATCTGGTTGGCGTTGCTTTTTTCATCGCTTTGTCCTTTCCGTCGTGTAATTGCTGACAGGGAAATGGAGCATATGCTCCATCTCCCTGTCGATTCCGTTATCTGTCAGGCGAGAACGCTGTTATTGCGCAGTATACCATGCGTTGACTTCTTCGGTGATCTTGTCACCGCCGTTTGCCTTCCAGCTGGCAACATAGTCGTCGAAATCGTCAACCGTCTTCACGCCGCGGATGACGTCGGTTATGAACTGCTCCGTAAGCGTCTTGAGCGTGGAGTCATAGTTCAGCATGCTCTCTGTCGAACTGCCGGTATAAGCGCTGACGAGATAGCCGTTCGCTTCCACAGCCGCATTGACGAGTGCTTCGGTGCTGTCCGGCCCGAAGATTGCGTACATCGACCAGCCTTCCATGTTGCCGTCTTTGTTGTACTTCTCGCAGGCTTCCACCGTGGAGTCATAGCCAGCCGTCACAGTTTCGGGCGTCTTGCCGGTCTCGAGGAACTGGAGATACTCGTTATGGATCTTATAGTTGGCATTGATGTCATCCACGACGAACGGATACGCAAAGTTGCGCAGACCTGCGGCATTGTTGCCGGTCTTCTCATCGAATTCATACTCAGCAAAGAGGTTGAACAGCTTGATCACAGCCTCGGGATGCTCACACTTGGCGCTGACGACAACGCCGCCGGTGAAGTTAGCGGATTCCTGCGCAAGAACAGGCTCGCCGTCCACGGACGGGACTGCGTAGAACGACCACTGCTGGCCGTCGGCAGCTGCATTGGCAAGGTCAAACGGCGCGCAGAAGTTGGAAACCACGATACCGCAGCGGCCAGCCATGACGTCTTCGACGATCTGTGCGTTTTCCTTGGTACCGAATTCCGGATCGATGAGGCCTTCGCTGTATTTCTCAGCCAGTGCGCCGAGCGCAGCCTTCATCTCAGGCTGAATGTTGGAGTTGACAAGTTTGCCGTCCTTTTCCAGCCAGATGTTGCTGTAGGCATGGTAGCCGTTCAGCAGGCCGACACCAGCGGTCAGCACGTCGGTGACGTTCTTCGTCATGCCGATGCCGATGGTGCATGTGCCGCCCATATTGTTGTCCTTAAAGGTCTTGGCAATGTTCCACAGATCATCCATCGTCTTGGGCGCTTCCAGACCGCACTCTTCAAGCCAGTCGGAGCGGATGGAGACGACCGGAATATAGTCATAGTAGGCAATCGGCAGAACGATCGCATAGAGTTTGCCGTCCACATAGCCGTTGGACATCATGACGCCGCCGTCGGCATACAGCTTGGCCTTCAGCTTGTCGGAGGCATAGGTCTCAAACACATCGGTGAGATCAGCCAGCATGTCCGTGTCGGTCAGATCCGCGAACTGCGTAGCCGTGACACTCATCACATCGGGCAGATCATCGGTGGCGATCGCCATGTTGATCTTCGTTTCCAGATCGGAAGCAGAACCGCTGAACTTATAGGAGACATTGATGCCGTATTCCGCAAACAGATCGTGCCAGACGTTGCTGTCCATGGTCTGAGACGATTCGACGTTGCGGATGTTGTCTTCATTCATGGTTGTGGTAATTTCAACCGGGGTGTCGTATTTGCCGAGCGGGTCAACATCGGCAGTCGCAGTTTCGTCTGCATTGTCGGCAGTGTCAGCCGGTTCCTGCGCGGCAGGCTGATCGGTCGTGTCAGATGCAGTCGTCTGATCCTTGGCTGCACAGGCGCATGCGCCCAGCACAAGCAGCACAGCGAGCAGCAGGCATACGAGTTTTTTCATTTGTGTTTCCTCCATTCATTTTTTGCATAGGCAGTTGTGAAAATGCACAACCATTTCTTGCGAAATCGATATGTTGTTGAGCATTTTCATTGTTATCATATTAGAACAGGCCGCCGTATTTCAATAGGATTATTTCGTAAATTATAGCACAAAAATATTTTGTGTAAACATGATTTTCTTGATTTTTGGCTATATACGCGATAGTTAGCATAATTTTAGCATTTCTCGTATTTTTAAATCCTATATTTAAATCAGAATATCCTGTTTATCGGAAAGCAATCCCCCGGAAAGCCTGCGCTTCAAAGACGCAGCCCTTCCGGGGGATCTTTTTCATTTCTATCAGATTTTTCGCGCCAGACGCAGTCAGCTTCTATACCGCAGGGCCCGGATTGCATTCAGAACAGCCAGCACCATCACGCCGACATCGGCGAAGATGGCAGCCCACATGTTGGCGACGCCGAACGCGACAAGCGCGAGGCAGCCAAACTTCACGACCAGCGAGAACACGATGTTCTGCCGGACAATGCCGATGCACTTGCGGGAGATCTTGATCGCCTTGGCGATCTGCAGCGGGTCGTCGTCCATGAGGACGATATCAGCCGCTTCAATCGCAGCGTCGGAGCCCATTGCGCCCATCGCAATGCCGATATCTGCCCGTGTGAGAACCGGCGCGTCGTTGATACCGTCGCCAACGAAGGCCAGCATATCTTTTTTACTCTTCGCAGCCAGCAGCTTCTCGACCTCCGCGACCTTATCGCCCGGCAGAAGTTCGCTGCGCACCTCATCGACGCCGAGTTCGGCGGCCACGCTGTCCGCTACGCGCTTCGCATCGCCCGTCAGCATGACGGTCTTCTGGACACCCGCGCGCTTGAGCTGCTCGATTGCTTCCTTCGAGTGCGGCTTGACGACGTCGGAAATGACAATATGCCCCGCGTACTGGCCGTCAACAGCCATGTGGATAATCGTGCCGGTGCTGTGGCAATCGTGATACTCCACGCCCAGCTTATTCATCAGCTTGCTGTTGCCTGCAGCAACCGCATGCCCATCAACCGTGGCGGTAATGCCGTGACCGCTGAGTTCTTCAATATCTGTCACGCGGCTGCGGTCGATTTCCTTTCCGTAGGCCTTTTGCAGACTCTTGCTGATGGGATGCGAGGACGCGCATTCGGCCAGCGCCGCATATTCGAGCAGCTGTGCTTCGTCCATCGGGCTGTGATGAACGGCCGTGACCTCAAACACGCCGCGCGTCAGCGTCCCGGTCTTGTCGAAAACAACGATCTTTGCTTCGGACAGGGCCTCCAGATAGTTGGAGCCCTTGATCAGAATGCCCTCCTTGCTGGCCCCGCCGATACCGGCGAAGAAACTCAACGGAATGCTGATGACCAATGCGCACGGGCAGCTGACGACTAGGAATGACAGCGCACGGTAAATCCAATCTGTCCAATTCGCGTCAAGCCCCGCAAGCATCCGGCCAAGCGGAACCAGCACAGCCAACACCAGCGCCGCCGCACACACGGCAGGCGTGTAGATCTTGGCGAAGCGGGAGATGAATGCCTCGGATCTCGATTTGCGGGAACTGGCGTTCTCGACCAGATCAAGGATCTTGGAAACGGTGGACTCGCCGAACGCCTTTGTCGTGCGAATCTTCAGCACGCCGGACATATCGATGCAGCCGCTGATGATCTCGTCGCCCTCTTTGACGTCGCGCGGCAGGCTTTCGCCGGTCAGCGCACTGGTGTTGAGACTGGCAGTTCCCTCAACGATCACACCATCGAGCGGTACTTTTTCGCCCGGCTGCACGACAATCATGCTGCCGACCGGAACCTCATCCGGCTCGACCTGCGTCAGCTGGCCATCCGCCTCAATATTCGCATAATCCGGGCGGATATCCATCAGCGCGGAGATATTCTTCCGGCTCTTGCCGACGGCGTAACTCTGGAAGAGTTCGCCGATCTGATAGAACAGCATAACGGCGATGCCCTCAACATAGTCTCCGCTCTTCGTCCAGATGGCGAGGAAAAACGCGCCGAGCGTAGCCAGCGCCATCAGGAAATTTTCGTCAAACGCACGGCCATTGAGAATGCCCTTCCCGGCCTTGCGCAGAATATCGTAGCCGATGACCAGATAGGCCGCCACATACGCAAGCAGCTGGGGAATCCCGGTGATGGGAATGAAGTGCAGCGCAATGAGCATCACAGCAGTGATGAGAATGCGCACGAGCATCTTTTTCTGTTTCTTTGTCATAGCAAACACTCCGTTCTGCGCTGCCGGAGCAGCGGCCATGGATTAAAGTTCGATCTCGCAGTCCGGCTCGACCTTCTTGCAGGCCTTGAGCACAGCCTTCATGGTCTTCTTCTCATCCGCACCCTCGGCGAATTCCACGATCATCTTCTGCGTCATGAAATTGACGGTTGCATCCGCAACGCCCTCGGTCTTCTTCGCGGCCTCTTCCATCAGGTTTGCGCAGTTCGCGCAGTCAACCTCGATCTGATACGTCTTTTTCATGGTTCATACCTCCGATTGAATTTTTGAATTAAACATTTGCTTAATCATTACATCCGCAGTATACCGGGAAAAATGCCGAAAATCAAGTCCTCAGCACCGCTTGCTTCCAATCGGGCGAACGGAATTTCCAAAACGGATAACGCCGCCCCGGCCAGATCCGCAAACTCCCGCCGCCCCCTGTGCGGCCCGCCCCGCGCTTTCGTTCCGCCGCCGCACAAACGGGCATCTCCTTCCAAACCGGATATCAGAGCGATCTGCCGCGCAACCGGATTCTCTTCGGCGCGCCCGGCACGGGAAAGAGTTTTACGCTGAACCGTGAAAAAGACACCCTGCTCGCAGCCGGCGGCGAGTATGAACGCGTTACATTCCACCCAGACTATTCCTACGCGAATTTCGTCGGCACATATAAGCCCGTCCCGTACAAGGACATTGACGGCAAGGACGCTATTACCTATTCCTATGTACCCGGCCCGTTCATGCGAATCTATGTAAAGGCGCTTCAGAACAGCCGGAGCGATACGCCTAAGCCGTTCCTGCTTGTGATTGAGGAACTCAACCGCGCCAATGTTTCGGCTGTTTCGGCGATGTGTTCCAGCTGCTCGACCGCGGCGAGGATGCAGTCAGCGAGTACCCGATTCAAGCGTCCGAGGACATCAAAAAGTATCTGGTAAGAGAACTTCACGGCAGCCCGGATGATTACACCGAACTTCGCATTCCGGACAATATGTTCATTTGGGCTACGCTGATCCCGGATCTCATTTCCATCGTCTATCTCGACGGAGTCTGCCAGTTCATCATCTTTGACGCCAAATACTATAATCTCCAGCTGGAGCACGACAAAAAGCTGCGCGGCCAGCCCGGAATCGAATCCATCACCAAGCACTCAATCTATAAAAAAAGCAGGCAGCATCTGCCCGCTTCGTATTTTGCCTTGCCCGCCCTTCTGGGCGGGCAT
>ERZ780149.3587-NODE-3587-length-12829-cov-3.049710_pt1 | contig 12829 bp, 9 predicted proteins | sample MGYA00511367_ERZ780149 | MGnify/ENA primary metagenome ERZ780149 (study PRJEB29588, sample SAMEA2153852) | human gut metagenome | biome: human gut; feature: human-associated habitat; material: faeces | place: Denmark | collected 2008/2010 ...
TTCACAATATTCAAATTTCCTAAAATCATTCATTTCAACTGTTAGTGGTTACAAGCAACAAGTTCCAACACGAACGTGAAACAGATGACCAAAAATAAGGAAAAGAAGGATATCATCCATCGAGCAGATAATTTTTTGCACAAAATTTCATGGAGCCCCTTTTGATATCAAAAAAAAAATTAATTTTGCACGTTGATGAGTAATACGTCTAGAAATAAGAAAAGTAAATAACAAAAACATATAACCATGTCAAAAGAGAAACAGAAACGTGTGGATGGCTTTGAACAAATTGAAGAAGCCACGATTTCGACCGAACAATTTATCGAGAAAAATCAAAAGTTATTGGTAAGAGGAGTCCTCGTTATCATCATCGTAGTAGGTGCAATCTTGGGATACTATAGATTTTACAAGACCCCAATGAAAGAAGAAGCATTGAAACAAATGTTTGTTGCCGAAAACCTTTTTGAAAAAGATTCTTTTAATATGGCTCTTAATGGTGATGGAAACGCTCCTGGCTTCTTGGAAATCATTGACAAATACAGCTCTACACCCAGTGGAAATTTGGCTAATTATTATGCCGGAATTTGCTATTTACACTTGGGGGACAATAAAAATGCTATCAAACACTTGGAAAAATTTTCTTCCAACGATGTAATTTTCTCCAGCATGGCAATGGCAAACTTGGGTGATGCTTACATGCAGTTGGGCGATTTCAAAAAAGCTTCTAACTATTATCAAAAAGCGACAACCGGAATGACCAACATGGTTACAACTCCAGTTATCATGATGAAAGCCGGACTTGCTTTCGAGAAAGCAAACGATTATAAAAGTGCATTGAGCATGTATGAAAGACTAGAAAAAGAATTCCCCGCTTCTTATGAAGCTCGTGACATCGAAAAATACATCACTCGTGCAAAACTACACATGAAATAAGAATTCAGAATCACTTATATAAGCTATCCTTCGGGATAGCTTTTTTTATCCCCAATTTTCACCCTCCTGATTCTCGTCATCTCCAATTAGTAAATCGCACCAGCGTAACCACAATGAACGATTAACTTTCGGATAACTGCAAACTTTAAGCAAAAAAATAATCCCGTCTCGTTGAGGCGGGATTACCTTATATAATTTTGATTGATTACTTCTCGAACAGCTTTCCGAAATCCTCCATGGAAATCTCTTGCTCTTCCAGTTTTACGCCCTCTTTAATAACACTGAAAATTTTATTTTCCAATGCACGGTCGTAAAGACTGGTACGCTGTTTCTCATTTTCAAACAAACGAACAGCAAAACCATCCAATTGCTCGTCAGACAAACCATATAATCCGTATTGTTGTAATTGTGCAGCAGCGACTTCACGCCCCACAACCTTCATATCCTCGTACTCAACTTTGATGTTATTTTCCTTGATCATATCGCTCTTGATCAACTGCCATTTGAATTCATCCCGGTAAGAATTAAAATCTTTATCAACAGCCTCTTGAGTTAATTCTTTATTGGTAGCCAACATCCAACGCTTCAAGAATGCTTCCGGAAGGACCACGTCCTCGTTTTTCTTCAACATCTTGTCACGAGCATCTACCGTTAAACGGTACTCACTATGAGCTTTAAACTGTTTAGCCAAGTCTTCTTTCACACGGGCCCGGAATTCCTCAACGCTCTTCACGTTACCTTCTCCGTAAATTTTATCAAATAAAGCTTGATTCACTTCTGCCTCAACGTAACGTTTAATCTCGCTGATGATAAAACAAAAATCAGATGTAACATGCTCAGCTTCTTCCTTGCTTATTTGTAACAGAGCGGCATAATCCGTTTTATTGGGATAAGCTTTTGACGGGTTGAAAATCACCTCATTCCCAACCTGTTTACCAACGAAGATTTTCACTTGCTCTTCATCCTTCATATGCTCAACAGACAAAGAGGCATCCTCAACATGAATTCCGCCTTCTTTAGGTTTTCCGTCTTCTCCCAACTCTATCAACTCTCCTTTCACATACTCTGACCCCTCAATCGTGTCAACCGAAATCAATTCACCATTACTCTTGCAGATGCTTTCAATCTGTTTGTCAATCATTTCATCATCCACTTTGATGATGTAATAAGGAACTTTCTCTCTTTTGCTTAATTTCACATTCATCACGGGAGCCAAAGCAATATCATAAACAAATTCGAAGTTTTCCTCGTCTAGATTCAACTCCTTCTGCTCCGTCTCGCTCGGAAGTGGTTCACCCAAGATATTCAAATCGTTCTCCTGGATATAATTAGACAAACTCTCTCCGATCAACTTGTTGATCTCCTCAATCAAAACGGCTTTACCGTACATTTTCTTGATAATCCCGAAAGGAGTTTTCCCTTTCCGGAAACCATCAATCACCGCTTTCTTCTGGTAATCTTTCAACGCGTCGCTCACGCGAGTTGCGTAATCCTCCTTATCCAATTGGATCTTAATGGTTGCATTAAGATCATCGATTTGGTTCTTTGTTACATTCATACTTCTCTATGATAATACTATAATTGATAAAACAAACAAAAAGGCCACCTCTTTGTAAGGCGGCCATCTCTTCAAGTGCGGGCGAAGGGACTCGAACCCCCACGCCTTGCGGCACTAGATCCTAAGTCTAGTGCGTCTACCAGTTTCGCCACGCCCGCTTGCTATTTTGACGGTGCAAATATATTGCTTTTCCGTGAAAAACAAAACGATTTTACCGTTTTTTTATTTTTTCCCACGTAATTCGAAATTTTTTCCCAAGTAAACCCTTCGAACTTCCGGATCATTAGCCAAATCCTCTGCTGAACCGGATTGTAAAATTCTCCCGTCATACAACAGATAAGCCCGGTCTGTAATACACAAAGTCTCCTGCACGTTGTGGTCCGTGATCAAAATCCCAATATTTTTCTCTTTTAACTTGATCACGATGCTCTGAATATCCTCCACGGCAATCGGATCCACTCCAGCAAAAGGTTCGTCCAATAAGATAAATTTCGGAGCAATCGACAACGCTCGCGCAATTTCCGTGCGTCGACGCTCTCCTCCCGACAATTGAATTCCCTTACTCTTGCGAATATGCTGCAAACCGAACTCATCCAACATTTCCTCCAGTCGGTGACGCTGGTAATCTTTCGGCAAATTACTCATCTCCAGAACAGCTTTGATATTATCCTCCACACTCAACTGCCGAAACACGGAAGCTTCCTGAGCAAGATACCCCACTCCAAGCTGAGCACGACGATACACAGGTTCTGTCGTAATCTCCGTGTCGTCCAAGAAAATACGTCCCCCATTCGGTTTAATCAATCCCACAATCATATAAAATGACGTGGTCTTTCCTGCCCCATTCGGTCCTAATAGCCCGACGATCTCCCCTTGTTCCACGTTCACGGAAACTCCTTTCACTACCGTACGGCTCTTGTATTTTTTTACTAATTCCTCAGCTCTTAATTTCATATCTTACTATATTTACCGCGCTAAGATAGTCTTTTACAATTAAAAATTGAAAATTGAAAATTGAAAAATATTAGAAATTTAGATGTAACGAGAAATTAATCGCAAAATTATCCACGTCTTGTCCCGAACGATCACCACGATGCGTTAACCGCCAGATAGCATCCACGCGAATAAACCGGAAAATATTTTCAATCCCGACTCCGGCTTCAACATAAGGCTTCGACACAGAAGACATACCCTCCGGAAACCGGAAAATAGCATCCGTGTTAAGCAGACTACCATTATTCTTATTCGACAATGTGCCCCACAAGGCTTTCACTGTCGCCACCTCACGCCATTTCAACCGTTTCATTAATGGAATCTTACTTAAGAAAAATCCTCTAAAGTGATGTTCCCAAAACACTGCTCCCCATAAATCAGATGCGAACTCGTAAAAATTCATGCAAGAGAATGCATAAGGATCATAAAAATAAGTAGCATTCCCCTCGTGTAATTTCAACAACGGGTAAGGTACCTTATTAAATATCTTTCCCCCAGATAACATTATATCACTATATCCTAACGGGGCAATATCAAAATCATGTTTCACAGATAATTCCAAACGGTAATACTCGTAATCCCCATTCAATATATTCTTTAACCCGGCCACCACGTCAATTCCCACGATCGGAAAATCCGATCCCATGGAAACTTTATCAAACGTCTGTCGCACGACAATCTCGTTCCTCGACAAACGTGTTCCCAAACGCAACTGGGTTGTATGAATCTGATCCACGACTTCTCCATTCGGGCGAACAAAATCGACATATTTCGTGGGAAACATCTGACGATATTCCAATGCAAAGGAATTCGAAAAACCTTGCCACCATTCCTTTTCGTAACGCACATCAAATGAATTAATTAAAGTCAACTTATCATTATTCCCCCTAGAAAATATCGAACTCAATATATTACCTGTGGTAAAGGCGTTCTCGCTGGCTCCCAACTGTAATACATCATGCCGCCCTCCAATCGTGAACTTCGATGTCGGTTGATTATTAAAGATATATTCAACAGTTCCGCCTCCTTTAAATTCACCATCTTTCGTGCTATAAGCCCCGTACCCGGTAAGCCGCACATGCTTGCTAAAATCACTCGTAGTTTTGACTCCCAACTGGAAACGACATCCCTCCAACTTATTAAAACTCATCAATTTATAATAAGGTCCAAAACCGATATATTTCGTGTTATAGTAGCCAAGTAAGGCGGTCTGAATGATGTCGTATATATTTTTATACAACGGGACATTCTTTATTGAGTCCACCATATTATATATATTCTGTTCCTTTTCACTTAACTCGTAAGGACGTACTGTTTGCCAATAACTTTCATCACTCTGAAGAACATCCTTATTAATGATCACGTCATTATCCAGTTTCAGAATCTCGGTAGGGATATCTTCATTCACCTTCACATTTGAATAATCAATCTGACGATGTCCCATAAACGAGATTAACTTGGAGGAATCCTTCATCTGTACGGTAAAATCAGCCAATATTTTATCCTGCTTTAAAAACCAAGTAGAATCATTAATTAATTCATTCGTATTCTCGATAGCTAAATCCTTTATCCAGTTTACATTCAATCCTTTAGCCATACGTAAACGAGCGGACTCCAACGCCCATGTAGTGGAATCTATATTTACTTCCCCATCAAACACCGGGGTAGACTTTCCCCTAGGATGAAAACGAATCTTATATATCTTTCGTCCCTCCTTCTGTACGCTATCTACCAGAAAATACTTGTAATACATCAACCCGTGTTCACTCAACGGGCTAGCAAAATTCACCTCAAAAATATTAATGTAATTATCATACAAGTTCACATTCACATGTAGATGTCCCGTAAACTGAGCTAAACTGTAATCCTCCTCGATACCCGAAATTCGGCTGGCTTTCACGATTTCCCTTGACAATTTCGGAGAGCGCCGATAATAGTAATCTGCCGAAGCCTCAGAAATCATCACCGGTAGATAAGCCTTCCCTGTAATACTCGAAGTGTCCATGTACTGAAAAATAAAACCGAAATTTTTCTGCAATTTTTTATTCTTAAACTCCGGCTTCATATTCGCAATATCCAATTCCATCTTCGTATAGGTAGCATAACTATAGGAATCCTTTTCTGCCGGATTGTTTCTCTTCTTATTCTTTGAAATATTCCGCAAGATAGCATGTGCAGGATTCTCTCCCGGTATCACCTTTACCTCGTCCAAATTGGTCACGATTGGCACTAATTTAAAATCAATCGTATTGAAAGCTCCTTTCTTAACCTCCACGGTTTGACGCTCATAAGAAACAAAGGATGCCATAATTTCGCTAACATCCTCTCTTGTTTCAATATCATAATTTCCGTCAAAATCGGTCGTAACACCAATCGTTGTACCTACAAATACAATACTTACTAATGGCATCGGTTCCCCCGTTTCAGCATCCACTACTTTTCCTCTAACCTTCGTCGTTTGCGCCTCTATTACAGACACCCACGCCAACAACAACAAGACAAAACACAATTTCAGATATTTCATTACAAAAAAATTTACGATTTTAGATTCACAATTTCGAGTTAGGAACAACCATTCAAAATGAAGATAATCCCCATCATAAATCATCAATCACAAATCATACATTAAACCACTCCTTCACGCAATATGTCGTGTATGTGTACCATTCCTTTGTAATGACGTTCATTATCAACGACAACCAGCTGGGTAATACTATTTTGCTCCATCATCCGGTAAGCATTGTACGCCAATTCTTCCTCCGATATTGTCTTGGGAGATTTTGACATGACATCTTTTGCCGTCAACCCATCCACATCATCATATTTCTCCATCATCCGCCGCAAGTCACCATCCGTGATAATTCCTTCCAAACGTTCTTCCTCATCCACAATTGCCACTGCACCCAAACGTCCTTTCGACATGGCTAGAATCACGGGGCGAATTCCCGCATCTCTCGTGATACAAGGCCGATTCGTTTCATCATAAACATCCGAAACCCTCGTGTACAAACGTTTTCCTAAACTTCCGCCCGGATGAAATCTTGCAAAATCCCTGCTTGAGAAACTACGACACTCTACCAGACACATTGCTAATGCATCTCCCAGCACTAACTGTGCCGTAGTTGAATTTGTGGGAGCTAAATTTAAAGGACAAGCTTCTTTTTCCACTTTCGCCTTCAGTACATAAAGGGAGTTTTTAGCCAAAAAAGAGTCCGTATTTGACACCATTGCCACAATATTATTATTTCCGTTATTTCGTATCAACGGGATCAAAACTTTTATTTCCGGAGTGTTTCCACTCTTGGAAACACAAATCACCACGTCCTCTTCCCGGATCATTCCCAAATCACCATGAATAGCATCCGCAGCGTGCATAAACACGGCTGGGGTTCCCGTGGAGTTCATTGTTGCCACAATTTTTGTCGCAATAATTGCACTTTTCCCAATGCCAGTGATAATCACCCGCCCCTTATTTTTATAAATTAATCTAACGACAGCCTCAAAATCATCATCTATATAGTTTATCAAATTTTGAATAGCTACTGTCTCATCTTGAATCACTTTGCGTGCAACCGATTTTATATCTACCATGACTATCTAATTATAAATATTCATTCAAAAGTCGTCCTTAAAGCAAAAAAAGAAAAAAAATATTGCACTTATCATTTTTTGCTATAACTTTACTAGGGACAAAAGTATCATTTTTTATGATAGCTCAAAAACGAGTGATGATAGATTTATTATAGAAGATTTTGTTTGTAAAAACAAATTAAGTTATAAATTTGCATTTCCTTGAGAAAAAGGGTGTGCAAAATATATGAATAATACAATGGGATTGCAGATTAATTTACACGCAAAATTAAAAGAGTATTTTGGCTTCGATCATTTCAAAGGAAATCAGGAAGCCATCATTAAGAACGTGCTGGCAGGAAATAACACTTTTGTATTGATGCCTACAGGAGGTGGTAAATCGTTGTGTTATCAATTACCGGCATTGCTTCTCGAGGGCACCGCGATTATTATTTCTCCGCTGATTGCTCTGATGAAAAATCAGGTGGATGCCATGCGTTCATTTTCAGCCGCTGAAGGAGTTGCGCATTTTCTCAACTCTTCGTTGACCAAAAATGAGATTTTAAATGTGAAAGAAGACATTTTGAGCGGTAAAACGAAAATGCTCTATGTTGCTCCCGAATCCTTGACCAAGGAAAGTAATGTTGAATTTCTAAAGAAGATCAAGATTTCTTTCTTTGCTGTGGATGAGGCACATTGTATCTCGGAATGGGGCCACGATTTCCGGACAGAATACCGGAAAATCCGTCCGATCGTCGAAGAAATCGGTAAAGCGCCGATCATTGCATTGACTGCGACAGCGACACCCAAAGTGCAGAACGACATCCAGAAGAACCTGGATATGATGGATGCCCAGGTTTTTAAATCTTCTTTCAACCGACCGAACCTATACTACGAAGTACGTCCTAAACAAGGAGATGTCACGAAAGACATTATTAAGTTTATTAAAAACCATGAAGGGAAATCCGGTATCATCTACTGTCTGAGCCGGAAGAAAGTGGAAGAACTGGCGGAAGTGCTTAGTATCAACGGTATCAAAGCAGCTCCTTATCATGCGGGAATGGATGCCAGTACCCGAAGTACCAACCAGGACCGCTTCCTGATGGAAGAGGTGGACGTTATTGTAGCGACCATCGCTTTCGGTATGGGGATCGACAAACCAGACGTACGCTTTGTCATCCATTACGACATTCCTAAAAGTCTCGAAGGGTATTATCAGGAGACAGGACGGGCAGGACGGGATGGTGGCGAAGGAATCTGTCTGACTTATTATAGTTTTAAAGACATCCAAAAGCTCGAAAAGTTTATGCAGGGGAAACCCATTGCCGAACAGGAAATCGGTAAACAATTGCTGATGGAAACAGTCGCTTATGCCGAGACTTCTTTATGCCGGCGTAAAGTACTGCTCCATTATTTCGGAGAAACCTATGAAGAAGACAACTGCGGCTGTTGTGACAACTGCCTCTATCCGAAGAAAGAGTTCGAAGGCGAAGATTATATGGTCGATGCCCTGCAACTGGTCAGCGATGTTAAAGAAAAATTCAAAATCGAACATTTGGTTAATATCCTCATCGGTGAAGCCGATTCTGCCATCAAATCGTATAAGCATGATAAACTGGAATTATTCGGTGCCGGTTCGGAAAAAAGCCGGCAATTCTGGACGATGGTATACCGGAGGGCTTTAGTCAGTTCATTTATCGAAAAAGATATAGAACAATACGGAGTAATCAAACTAACGGATGAAGGCCAAAAATTTTTGGATAACCCTAAAAGTTTTATGCTGATGGAAGATCACAATTTCGACGAGAACGAAGAAGAAGAAAAGATACAGGAGAAAGGTGGTGTATCTGCGTTGGACAGCACTTTATTCGCTATCCTGAAAGATTTACGGAAGAAAATAGCCAAGACCAATAACTTGCCTCCTTACGTCATTTTCCAGGACCCGTCACTGGAAGATATGTGTACCAATTATCCGATCACACTCGAAGAATTGGCCAACATCCAGGGCGTAGGTGCCGGGAAAGCACAGAAATACGGCAAAGAATTCGTCGAAGTCATCAAACAATACGTTGAAGACAACGAGATCGAACGGGCACAGGATATGGTCGTGAAAACAGTAGCCAATAAATCCAAATTCAAAGTATACATCATCCAGAATATCGACCGCCAGATCGATCTGGAAGATATCGCTTCGGCTTTGGGGCTCAACTTCGACGAACTGATCAAGGAGATGGAAGCGATCGTCTTTTCCGGAACGAAATTAAACATCGATTATTATATCAATAAGATCCTCGACGAAGAGCAACAGCAGGAAATCATGGATTATTTTATGGAGGCGAGTTCCGACAATATTTCCGAAGCTTTCGACGAATTCGAAGGGGATTATGCAGAAGAAGATCTTCGGCTGATGCGGCTGAAGTTACATTCCAAACACGGAAACTGACAATGGAAAAAGTTGCGGGAAATATTGGGGGTAAGTCGAAATGATCGATACCCCCTCTTTTTTCGTCAACTATAAGGGGTATGTCACTGTGTCACAACCACTCTCCAACTGCCATCCTTTTCACCTCGCTCAACGTATTTCTTCTGATCATTATATATTTCAATGGCTTTGAATATCGATCTGTTCAAATATTATTCGGAAGCCTTAGAAAAAAACAATGAGATGATCCGGCTTCATAAAGCCAAAGATGAGCAGAAAATAGTAAGAAAAAGAAAAATTTTTTTAGAAGTAGAAGTCAGCGAAGATGAGTATCAGGCTTTTATGAAGCAAACGAAATAATCCGTCTTATTCCTGACTTCGTCACTCAAAAAATATTCATTTTATAATTGATTGATAAACAATATTTTGTATCTTTTCATGCCCTTATTTTGGGGTACGCAAAAGTTTTTTTAACTATGTTTGTCAAAAGAAAGAAGAATCGGTCTGGAACAACAAGTATTGTTGTTGCAGAGAAAACAAAGGGCATTTACAAAGAGTTAATTACTATTGGTGTGGCCAAAGATTCAAACGAAATAGATAGTCTCGTAAATGCAGGTCATGAATGGATTTCAAAAGAAGAATCCCGGCGCCATCCACAACTCGATTTGTATGGTGAGGAGCGTGAAGCGTGTGACCGTGAGCGAGAAGAAGTCCGCCGTGTTCTGTCCAATGTCAGCAACATCCTTCTCAACGGATGCGACTTGATATTAGACCGCACGTTTGACAGGATTGGTTTCAATCGTATTGACGATGATGTATTCCGCAAGCTTGTAAAGGCTCGTTTGGCATATCCAACAAGTAAGGCTGCTACGGTGGAATATCTGAAAAACCACTTTGACGAAGATGTGGATCTCTCAAAAATCTATCGCTATCTTGACAAGCTTAGCGACCATCAGCACGAAATAGTACAGGATATAAGCGTGCGCCATACGGCGAAACTGTTCGGTGGAAATATCGGTGTGCTGTTCTATGATGTCACCACACTTTACTTTGAAGCGGATTATGAGGACGAATTACGTAAGGCAGGCTTCTCGAAAGAGGGACGTCACAGTAATCCTCAGATCATACTCGGCCTGCTTGTTAGCCTTGGCGGCTATCCACTAGCATATTGCATCCATGAGGGCAACAAATATGAAGGCCACACGATGCTGCCGACGATAAATGAGTTTGTTAGTAAATACGGTTTGGAAAACTTCGTTGTGGTGGCTGATTCCGGTCTGATGAACAATGCCAGTATATCGGAACTTGAGACGCACGGTTACAAGTATATAATAGGTGCGAAGATAAAGAATGAAAGTCAGGAAGTCAAGAACTGGATACTGGAACAGCCCAAGCGCGACTGCCAGATGGTTGAATATGACAAAGAAGGCGGACGTCGTCTCTTGATCGGCTATACAGATGACCGTGCAAAGAAAGATGCCTATAACCGGGAGAAGGGAATACGCAGGTTGGAAAAGGCTTACAAGCATGGTGCGCTCACGAAAGGTAACATCAACAAAAGAGGTTACAATAAGTTTTTATCCATGGATGGTGAAGTGAAAGTAGCCATCAACTATGACCGTATTGCCGACGACTCCAAATGGGACGGTCTAAAAGGATATCTCACCAATACTAACATACCAATACAAGATGTTTATGCTGCATACCACAACCTTTGGCACGTAGAACGTGCCTTTCGTATAGCCAAATCAAAGATAGAGATACGCCCCATGTTTCATTTTACACGCAAACGCATCGAGGCTCATATATGCATCTGCTTTGTGGCTTTGAAAGTATACAAGGAATTGGAGCGTATGCTGAAAGTCTCAGAGATTAAGATGAGCGTAGACAAGGTGCTTGCATTGGCTAAGACAATCACAACCATACAAATCAAACTACCTCTGAACAAGGAGGTTTATACGCAAACCATGCTGATGGCAAGGCATCAGAAAATAGCTAAACTCTTTGACGAAGAATTTTGGGGTACGCAATGACGAAGTCAGGTGAGCATATTTTTCACTATTTTCCATCAGTTTGATACTGAAAGTAAGCCCGAATAAACGGGCAATCCAAACATAGAAACGAACTTTGCCTTTTTTAGGCCCTACTTCCTTTTGGGTATATGTTTTCAGGAGCTGGTAATGTCCTGATTCTTCTGCTGCTAGCTCGGTTAATATCCGGCGGGTATTTTCATTTTTTTGTAAAAGTGATAGTTGATGGTAGATATGGTGTTCGGTGATTTCATTAGTTTGAAATGCTAATAACTGTTTGGTTTCCTGGGAAGTTAAAGCGGGCATCATTTATGGGTGTGGTTAAGTAAAAAACGTTTCGTTATGTTACGGTATTCCATGAGCCAGGTTACAAAAAAAAGCGAAGACCATGCTTCGCTTTTTATATCCGATCAGGTAAAGACTACATAATAAAGTGATCACTGATAGAACGGTGTTCAACGACATTCCGGATTGTTTCTGCAAACATGTCGGCAACAGAAATCACTTTGATTTTACTGCATTCCTGGTGTAAAGGAATAGAATCCGTAAATATAACTTCGTCTAAAGCTGATTTTTCGATATTCTCATAGGCTTTTCCCGAAAGTACGGCGTGAGTAGCTACGGCTCTTACCGATAAAGCACCTTTCTCTTTCAGGATACTGGAAGCCTTACAGATAGTTCCGGCAGTATCGATCATATCGTCTACGATCACTACATTCTTACCTTCTACATCTCCGATCACTTTCATGTCGGCCACTTCATTCGGTCTTTCTCTGGTTTTGTGACAGATCACTAACCCTGAATCGAAGAATTTTGCCCATGAATTAGCACGTTTAGATCCGCCGATATCCGGTGAAGCAATAGCCAGATTCTCGAGTTTCAGAGAACGGATATAGGGAGCAAGTACCGTGGAACCATACAAATGGTCTACCGGAATATCGAAGAATCCCTGAATCTGATCTGCGTGTAAGTCCATCGTCATGATCCGGTCGACCCCAGCAGCACATAACAAATTGGCTACTAACTTAGCACCGATAGCTACCCGCGGACGGTCTTTTCTGTCCTGACGTGCAAAACCGAAATACGGAATGACAGCTACTACTTTATAGGCAGAAGCACGTTTAGCCGCATCGATCATCATTAATAACTCCATGAGGTTATCACTAGGCGGGAAAGTGGATTGTACGATAAAAACATGATCACCACGAACTGTTTCATCGTAAGAAGTCGCAAATTCTCCGTCACTGAAATGTAATAAAGTCTTTTGTCCGAGATCTAAATTCAACGATTTAGCAATTTTCTCAGCAATATACTTGCTGTTTT
>ERZ780149.3591-NODE-3591-length-12822-cov-3.104723_pt1 | contig 12822 bp, 10 predicted proteins | sample MGYA00511367_ERZ780149 | MGnify/ENA primary metagenome ERZ780149 (study PRJEB29588, sample SAMEA2153852) | human gut metagenome | biome: human gut; feature: human-associated habitat; material: faeces | place: Denmark | collected 2008/2010 ...
TTTCCCCGCCGATACGAAAACCCCGGCCCGTCTGAGACGGTCCGGGTTTTTATTACAATTTCTGTTCTCTTGCCAGACGACTGTTTTTGTACATGGGGTCGCCCGTGACCTCGCGGATAATCTCGATGCCCTGCGGCGTCTGCGGTGCAGACGCCTCCGCTGGAAGCTCGGCGCGCATGATCGCGCGGCTTTCGCTGAACGGATACACGTCGATTTCAAACCGCTGCCCATCGATGCAGAAGCGGTATTTCGTCTTGTGGACCGCATGCAGCGCCGTGTCTGCCTCCATGAGATACTGGACATATTCCTTCTGCGTGATCGGCTTTTCCGTCTCCCACGCGCCCGCGTCCGTGTAGCGCTTCTCGGTGTAGAAATACAGATATTCCTGCCCGTTTTTCTGCTGGCGGATGCGGCGGACGACGTTCGGCTGCGTCCCGACGAGATAGGTCTGCATCATATCGATCGCGCTGGCGGCATACGTCTTCTCAAGCGCCAGCACATCCGGCATGGCGATCAGATACTTGTGCCAGACCTCCTGCGGCGCGGTCAATCCGAGGCAGTCGTAAATGGCGCGGATGCCGCGGCGGAGCTTGTCTTCAAAATCGACCGCATTGTCGATCACTTTGAGGTTCGGATGGTCCTTCCACGCCCGCAGCGTCAGATCGTCCTTCTCCCGCGCGGTCTCCAGCGGCTCATAGCGCGCCTCGTTTCCGAAGTTATAGGCAAACTCCGCGCCCTTGGCGCACGAAACCAGATGCAAAACCGCGTCGTAGCCCGCAAGCACCTCCTGCTCGGTTTTGCCGAAGTACGCCAGAATCTCCCGGAACTGCTCGTCCGTGATATACGCCTTGTCGTCAAACAGCGCCCGGTCGTAGATGATCAGTACGTTTTCCTCCGGCACCATCTGCGCGCCCTTGAGCGCCAGCTTTTCCTTGTGCAGCTGGTCTGCGATCACAAAATACTGAAAATCCAGCATCGACACGCAGTTGCCGAACGGGCGGATGCCGAAGCCGGAAATCAGCTCCGTCGCCGTCTCCGGAATCGTAATCACCTTCCAGCCGTCGTCCTGCTTGAACTCCTTGAGAATGCGGCTGATGAGCGTCGTTTTGCCTGCGGCGGGTCCGCCGGTCAGAACAATTCTTGTGATGCGCTTTGCCATGCTGCTGGCTCCTCTCCGTCGATCAATAAGCTACCCATATTGTACCATCTGTGAACAAAAAAGCAAGAGCGATGCGGAAAAACCGTCCGCACCGCTCTGTTTTTCAGAAGCTTACTGCTCAAACTGGCTGTTATAGAGCCTCGCGTAGAAGCCATTCTGCGCCAGAAGCTGCTCATGCCGTCCCTGCTCAATGACGTGCCCGTCCTTCATGACAAGAATCACGTCCGCCTCGCGGATGGTAGACAGGCGGTGCGCCACGATGAAGCTTGTTCTGCCCTTCATCATCTGCGAGAACGCATGCTGGATTTTGAGCTCCGTTCTCGTGTCGATCGAGCTGGTCGCCTCGTCGAGAATCAGCATCGGCGGCAGCGCCAGCATCACGCGCGCAATGCACAGAAGCTGCCTTTGTCCCTGCGACAGGAGTCCTCCGCCGTCGGTAATGACCGTATCGTAGCCGTCCGGCAGCCGCCGGATAAAGCCGTCTGCGTGGCACGCCTTTGCCGCCGCAACGATTTCGTCTTCCGTCGCGTCCGGCTTTCCGAGCGCGATGTTTTCCCGCACCGTGCCGGTCTTGATCCACGTATCCTGCAGCACCATGCCGAAATTCTGCCGCAGGCTTCTGCGCGTGAGGTTCGTGATTTTCTCGCCGGAGACGCGGATTTCGCCGCCGTTCACGTCGTAAAAGCGCATGAGAAGGTTAATGAGCGTCGTCTTGCCGCAGCCCGTCGGACCGACAATTGCCACGCGCTCGCCGGGCTGCACGGAAACGTTGAGCGTTTCAATCAGCGGACGCTCCGGCACATAGCGGAAGCTGACGTTTGTAAGCGCCACACGCCCGTCGGCATGGTCCAGTGTGATTGCGTCCGGCGCGTCCGCCGTCTCCGACGGCTCGTCGATCAGCTCAAACACGCGCCCCGCGCATGCCATCGCGTTCTGCAGCTCGGTCACGACGCCGGAAATGTCGTTGAAGGGCTTTGCGTACTGGTTGGCATAGCTGAGGAAGACGGAAAGACCGCCCACTGTGATGCCGCCTGTCACCGCGACTAGCGCGCCCGTGAGCGCCACGCAGGCATAGACGATGCTGTTGACAAAGCGCGTGACCGGATTTGTCAGCGAGGAAAAAAACGTCGCGCGCAGGGTGTATTTTTTGAGTCTGCCGTTAATTTCGTCAAATGCCTCAACTGCCTGCCGCTCGCGCGAAAATGCCTGCACGACCCGCTCGCCATCCAACATCTCGCCGACCAGCGCCGTCTGTTCACCGAGCGTCTTCGACTGAAGCTTGAACATATCATACGTTCTTGTCGCGATGAACTTTGCTGCGAACAAAGACAGCGGCGTCAGCACCACCACGACCAGCGTGATGCGCCAATCGAGGCTCAACATAAATCCGAGCGTCCCGGCAATCGTCAGGACACCGGTAAAAAGCTGCGTGAAGCCCAGAAGTAGACCGTCTGCAAACTGCTCGGTGTCGGAGATCATACGGCTGACAATCTCGCCCGACGGGTGCGCATCCAGATAGGACAGCGGCAGCGTCTGCAGATGCGCGAACGCCTTCTGGCGCACCTCGCGCGTCACGCGGAAGGTGATCTTGTTGTTGATGATGTTCATCAGCCACTGGCTCAGCGCCACAACTGCCGCCGTCGCAGCAATCTGCATGCCGATTCGCCCGAGCGCGCCGAAATCGACCTGCCCCGGTCCGACAATTTCGTCAATCGCCCGACCGACCAGAATCGGCACGAACAGCGTTCCCGCCACACTCGCAAGCGCCAGCAGGAAGCTCAGCACCACCAGATGCTTCTGCCCTTCGAGTTCTCCGAGCACCCGCCGGAGCGTTTTTGCCGAGGAGGAATTCCGGTTCATCTTGCATCCTCCTTCTTGAACTGAGACTCATAAATCTCGCGATAGACCTCGCAGGTTTCCAGCAGCTCGTCGTGCGTGCCCTTGCCCGCAAGGCGTCCGTCGTCCAGCACCAGAATTTCGTCTGCAAAGCGAATCGACGCCGTGCGCTGGGAAATGATCACAACCGCCGGATGCCACGGCAGCTCCCGCAGCGCCCGCCGCAGCGCAGCGTCCGTGGCAAAGTCGAGCGCCGACGCGCTGTCGTCCAGAATCAGAAGCTCCGGGCGTCTGACCAGCGCACGCGCAATGGTAAGCCTTTGCCGCTGCCCGCCGGAAAAGTTTCTGCCGCCGGTCTCCACCGGGTCGTCCAGTCCCTTCGGCTTTCCCTCGACGACTTCCAGCGCCTGCGCCGCGCGAAGCGCCTCATAAAGCTCCTCGTCCGTTGCATTTTCCTTGCCCCAGCGCAGATTGTCGCGGATGGTTCCCAGGAACAAAAGCGCCTTCTGCGGCACCAGACCGATTTTTCCGCGCAGCGTTTGCAGCGGATAGTCTTTCACATCGCATCCATCGACCTTCACCGCACCGGCGGATACGTCATAAAAGCGTGGAATGAGGCTGATGAGCGTCGACTTGCCCGAGCCGGTGCCGCCGATGATGCCGAGCGTCTTTCCGTGCCCGAGCGCAAACGAAATATCGCGCAGCGCGGGCGCGCCGCCGGTAGGATAGGTAAACGTGACGCCGTCAAACTCGACTGCGGGCGCGTCCTTTTTTTCCTGCGGGTCCTGCTCCGGCACAGACAGGCTGCTTTCCAGCGCCAGAACCGATGCCACCCGCTTTGCGCTTGCCGTCGCCTTCGTCATGCTCAGAATCAGACTTGCCATCTTGATCAGCTCGACGAGAATCTGCGACATGTAGTTGTAAAGCGCCATCACCTGACCCTGTGTCAGAATGCCCTTGTCCACCTGCCCTGCGCCCGTGCGCAGAACGGCAATAATCGCAAGGTTGATCATCACGTAGGTCACCGGATTCAAAAGTGCCGAAATCTTGCCGACAAACAGCTGTGAGGATAGCAGCGCCCCGCTTTTTTCCTCGAAGCTCTTGACTTCCTGCCGCTCTTTTCCGAACGCGCGGATCACACGCACACCGGCAAGATTCTCCTTTGCCGCGCCGAGCACGCCGTCCAGCCGCCCCTGCACGCGCCGGTAGAGCGGAATGCAGCTGAACATGATGGCAAAGACCACCGCGAACAGAAGCGGAATGATCACCGCAAAAACCCACGCGGATTTGACGTCGATCGTAAACGCCATGATCATCGCACCGAATACCACAAACGGAGACCGCAGCAAAAGCCGCAGCGCGAGGTTGAGTCCCGTCTGCACCTGATTCATGTCGCTTGTCATGCGCGTCATCAGCGTCGACGTGCCGAGTCTGTCAAGCTCGGCGTAGGAAAGGCTCTGCACCTTCTGGAAGACCGCGTGGCGCACACCGGCGGTAAAGCCGATTGCCGCCTTCGCCGCAAAATACTGCGCGGTCACGGAGGCGGCAAGCCCCAGAAGCCCCAGCCCGATCAGAAGCAGGCACCGCCGGAGCAGATACCCGCTGTCGCCGGAGGCAATGCCGGTGTCGATAATGTCTGCCACAACCAGCGGCACAAACAGCTCCAGAAGCGCCTCGAGGAGCTTGAAGAGCGGTCCTAAAATGCTCTGCAGCGTATAGGGCTTGAGGTAAACACCCAATCGTTTCATTCTGTATTTCTCATCTCTTTCGATCCGTTTTCGAAATCAAACGCGCCGCTTTTTTCCAGCTCCTGCGCAATCACATCTCCGATGGGAGACTTCATGGAATTGGAAAGCCCGGTCTCGCGCAGCGCGTCGGTGAGGTAGTATTCCTCGTCCGACATGCCTGCCACACGCAGATACGTGTCCATCGCCTCGTTCGGGCTTTCGACCAACTGCACATAAAGCTCCAGCGCCGGAATTGCCGAAACGGCGTAGCTGATATAATACAGCGGCTGCTGGAAATTATGAATCACATCCGCCCATTCGTATTCATATCCGTCATAGATCTCAAAGCCGTAGCTCTCATAGACCTCGCGGAAAATATCAAGCAGGCGCTCTTCAGACAGTTCCGGTTCCAGATAAACGCGCTGCTGGAACTCGTCATACATCGCGCCCGTGACCACGCTGTAGACAAGGTTCAGAAGTGTCTCGCCGCGCAGAACCTGCGCGCTGGTTCCGAACAGGTCGTCATAGAACTGCAGGAACATGACCTCCATGCCCTGCGACTGCAATTCGCTCAGATCATAGTCCGGCACGCCGTAAAGCGGGTCCGAGCCGTGATAATACCCTGCCGCCCAGTGCCCGAATTCGTGGAACATATCCGTGTAGTCCGTATACGACCCATCCGGGCAGTTGAAAATGAACGGCGCGTCGAAGCTGTAAAGATACGTCGTATAGCCGGTGGAAAGCTTTTTGCGGTCGTAGGAAATGTCGTAGAGCTGATGGTCCAGCAAATACTCCGCCGCCTCGCGGATTTCCGGGCTCATGCGCGCCGCGCCGTAGCAAAGCGCCTGCACAATGCTTTCTTCCGTGCATTCTCCTGCGCTCAGGTCCTCCTTCCAGAGCGCCTGCGTCAGGCTGTCGGTGTATTTCTGCAGCAGCGGCGCAAAATCCTCCTTTGCCGTCTTCCAGATTTTCTGCGCGTCCGAGGGCGTATAGTCGCGCGAATAGAACGCGCTGTAGGCATACTCCGAGTAGTTCGCCGCACCGGCAAGCTCCGCCATCTCTGCGCGTACGGAAACGAGCTGCAGATAAATCTCCGTCAGCCGCTCGTAGTCAACCTCGTCCTGCGACGAGCAGAGCGCGTACTGCGAAACCAGCTGCGCCTCCTGATTGGTCAGGTACAGACTCTGCGCGGAGCTTTCGGCGTCATAGCCTCTGAAATATTCAATCTGCCACGCGGCAAATTCCTTGTCAAGCATCCCCGCGTGATCCCCCGAGGCAATCTCGCAGAGCGTCCGGTCGTACAAATCCATCGCGTCGTAGTACGCCTGCACCTGATTGTCCGCGCGCGTGCTGCGCGCTTCATCGGTTGCGTCGCGGTCGCTCTCGATTTCCAGAAGCGTCCCCGCCGTGTTGATCCGGACAAGCATCCGCTCGGCTTCTACGCACGCGCGGTGAAACGCCTCCCGGCTTTCTGACTCCGCCGCCCGTGTGAGCGCCTGCGCATAAGGTGTAAATTCATCAAGGGAAATCTCTCCGAGCACCATCTCGTCAAAGGAAAGCGCTTCGCGCGCCAGCGGCGTGAAATAGCCGTCTGCCGCCAACGTCTCAATTGCTTCTTCCCGTGCAGGAAGACCGGCTTCGCTCGTCTGAAGCTCTTCCTCCGGCGCCGTCTCGCCCTTTCGGACCGTCGGCACCGGCAGGCAGCCACACAGCCCCAAAAGAAAGCTCAACACCAGCACCAGCGCCAGCATTCTTGTTCTGATCTTCATGGTATTTCTCTCCATCGTCCGCCCTCTTGTTTGTCTTTTCAAGCTCTCGTATTATATGCCATTTTCCGCGCTCTGTCCATCCGGAAAAGCATATAAAAACGCGAAAACGCGCGGAAGACGATCTTCCGCGCATGAAGCTTTCCTGATTTTCTATCCAATTCTATCCAAGTCCCGTCCAGCGCTCGTGCGCGCCGGTTTTTTCTGCCGTGTGGTCGATTGCCGCCTCCTGCAGCGCCAGAAAATACGGCGCCGCCGTGTCCAGATTGTCGGAGAACAGCGGCATGCCGACCAGTAAATCCAAAAGGCTTTCGGGCTCGCGCCCCAGAATCCGGTTCAACAGCGCCGCCAGCTCGCCTCTGGTAAAGGGCTGCTCGCGGGAAAATTCGGTTCCGTGCAGCCCCATGACCCAGCCGTTGCCCGCTTCGAACGTCACCTCCTGCGAAGCCCAGCCGGAGGCAAGCTCCGGCAGCGCGCGCTTTCCCGTCTCCTGCGCACGCACGCGCTCGAAAATAATCGAAAGCTCCTCGCCCGTCACACCGTCGTCCGGTCGAAAGCATCCGTCAGAGTCTCCCAGCATCAGCCGCGCGCCTGCCATCGCGCAGATGGCGTCATACGCCCAGTGCCGCGCAGAGACATCCTGAAACGCACTTTCCGTGCAGGTAAGCTCCCGTCTTTGCTCCGGCTCCATCATCCGGTACAGAATTTCCGCCAGCTCCGCGCGCGTAACCGCCGCGTCCGGTCGGATGCTTCCGTCCGGAAAGCCCTGCAGATACGCCCCGTGAAACGTCTCGCGCGCAAGGCACGTCCCTGTCAGAAGCGCCGTCAGCAGCGCCGCCAGCGCAAGTTTCCGAAAAAATTTCATGTTCTTCCCTCTTTTGCTGCGGAATTTTTCCGCGTCTGATAGCCCATTGTGACACGTTTTCCGGGAAAATACGGTCGTTTCGGCGCATGCTTTGACCGGTTTTCTCCGCAAGTTCCGGCAAAAACCGCGCACAAAAATTTTACTTGACAAACGCCTACTCAAGTGGTAGAGTTTAGCCATTCAAACCAGTGAAGAAGTGTGAGTAAGCAATCACACCCCTTGCCAAAGAGAGCCGCGGGCGGTGGAAGCGCGGCGCAGGGCGGTTGCCGAATGGGCTTCTGAGGGCAAGCCGAACGCTGTTTCCAGTAGGCAAGCCGGAGCGGGCGCTCCGTTATCAAGAGCCGGTATGTATTGGCATACGCAAAGTGGGCGCTAGCGCGTCAAGCCGGGTGGCACCGCAGGAGTTTTCCCCTCCTGTCCCAGCAGTTCGTACTGTAGGGACAGGAGGGTTTTCGTTTTGTCCCGCAGATTTGGCTCATCCATTGCAAATACAAAGAAAGGTGGACGCAAACATGTCTGAACAAATTCCGTACAAAATCTATCTCTCCGAAAATGAGATGCCCACGGCATGGTACAATCTCCGTGCCGACATGAAAAACAAGCCCGCGCCGCTGCTGAACCCCGGTACAGGCAAGCCCATGACGTTTGACGATCTGCGCCCCGTTTTCTGCGACGAGCTGGTCCGTCAGGAGCTGGACAACGACACGCCGTATATCGAAATCCCGGCGGAAATCCGCGATTTTTACAAGATGTACCGCCCTTCTCCGCTGGTCAGAGCCTACTGCCTCGAGAAAAAGCTCGGCACCCCGGCAAAGATCTACTACAAGTTTGAGGGCAACAACACCTCCGGCAGCCATAAATTAAATTCCGCCATCGCCCAGGCGTATTACGCCAAGCAGCAGGGGCTCAAGGGCGTCACGACGGAGACCGGCGCCGGTCAGTGGGGCACCGCGCTTTCCATGGCGTGCGCATACCTGGGTCTGGACTGCAGGGTCTACATGGTCAAATGCTCCTATGAGCAGAAGCCCTTCCGCCGCGAGGTCATGCGCACCTACGGCGCGAGCGTCACGCCGTCGCCGTCCAACACGACAAACGTTGGCAGAAAAATTCTGGAGAAGGACCCGAACACCACCGGTTCTCTCGGCTGCGCCATCAGCGAGGCGGTCGAGGCTGCAACGACAACGCCCGGCTACCGCTACGTCCTCGGCAGCGTTCTCAATCAGGTTCTGCTTCACCAGTCGGTCATCGGTCTGGAGGCGAAGGCTGCGCTCGATAAATACGGCGTCAAGCCCGACATCATCATCGGCTGCGCCGGCGGCGGCTCGAACCTCGGCGGTCTGATTGCGCCGTTTATGGGGCAGAAGCTGCGCGGCGAAGAGGACTACCGGATCATTGCCGTCGAGCCCGCGTCCTGCCCGAGCTTCACGCGCGGTAAATTTGCCTACGACTTCTGCGACACCGGCATGGTCTGCCCGCTGGCAAAGATGTACACGCTCGGCTCCGGCTTCATTCCGTCTGCCAACCACGCGGGCGGTCTTCGCTACCACGGCATGAGCTCGACGCTTTCCCAGCTCTACCACGATGGGCTCATGGAAGCACGTGCCGTTGAGCAGACAAGCGTTTTTGCGGCGGCGGAGTATTTTGCGCGCGTCGAGGGCATTCTCCCTGCCCCCGAACCCAGCCACGCCATCCGCGCGGCAATCGACGAAGCGCTCAGATGCAGGCAAACCGGTGAAGAGAAGACGATTCTCTTCGGTCTGACCGGCACGGGCTACTTCGATCTCTACGCCTACGAGTCCTATAACAACGGCACCATGACCGACACCATCCCCACCGACGAGCAGCTTCAAAAGAGTTTTGCGGCGCTGCCGAACATCGGCTGATTGCACAGATACAAAAGTTCCCCGCGCAGAAGGCTCTGCGCGGGGAACTTTTTATGCCTCCACAAACATCCGGAATGCCGTGGGAAGCGCCACATCCGCGCGCCGTCTTTGCGCATCTGCCCAGACAAATTCCGGCGATTTTCGCCTGCATACCATATAATAGCAGCGCATGCGCCAGATGATATGCGTGAACACATGCACACGCTCGACGCTTTTCAGTAACTCCGCCGGCTCGCATCCGGCATCTTCCACATAGCATAGCGCCTGCCCCGCGTCGAGCTTTCCCGCCACATTCGGAAGCTCCCACAGCCCTGCCAGAAGTCCCCGGCTCTCGCGCTTTCGGACGGCAAGGCAGTCCTCGCAGATCAGATAAAAAACCGTCTTTTCCTCCTCGCGCTTCTGCTTCTTCGCGTCCTTCACTGGATAGGCTTCCCACGTGCCGTGCGCATTTGCAAGGCACAACTCCTTCAGCGGGCAATCGCCGCACCGTGGCGCGCCGTTCGGCACGCATACCATTGCCCCCAGCTCCATGAGCGCCTGCGTGAGCGTACCGCGCGGGCCGTTTTCGTAGACCGGCACAAGCGCCTCGCGGCAGGCATTTTTCGTCTTTTGATTCGTCACCGGCGCGCTGTCTTCCATCACGCGCGATAAAACCCGCAGCACATTTCCGTCCACTGCCGGCGTCGGCAGCTCAAAGCAGATTGAGCAGATTGCCCCTGCCGTATAGTCTCCGATGCCCGGCAGGGCGCGCACCGCGTCATACGACTTCGGAAATACGCCGCCGGATTCCTCCACGATGATCTTTGCCGCCTTCTGCAAATTCCGGACCCGGCTGTAATACCCGAGCCCCTCCCAGAGCTTCGTCAGCCGGTCGGGCGGGCAATCTGCCAGCGCCGCAATCGTCGGAAGCTCGGTCAAAAACCGCGCGTAATAGCCCTTCACTGCCTCGACTCTCGTCTGCTGCAGCATAATTTCCGACAGCCACACATGATAGGGCTCCCGGTCCTGCCGCCAGGGCAGATCCCGATGCCCCGCGTCATACCACGTGCACAGTTTTTCCTTCAAGCCCTCCGGCAGACGCTGCATATCCTTCACACTCCCTAAACCGTTTCCCCCATTGTAGCCGCCGCCGGCACGCTTGTCAAATGCGCCGTGCGCCGCTATAATAGCTGTGTCCGCAATGATAGACATTTATGATATAGAGGAGAGCCGCGCCCATGAAGCTCAATAGCCGCCGCACCATTCTGACCGGTCTCGCATTTCTGTCCATCTGCGCCTTCTGGCAGATGTATGACAGCGTCATTCCGCTCATTCTGACGAAAACCTTCCACATGAACGAAACCTTCTCCGGCGCCATCTTGGCGGCAGACAATGTGCTGGCGCTGTTTCTTCTGCCGTTTTTCGGCGCACGCTCGGACAAGACGAACACGAAAATCGGCAAGCGCATGCCCTACATTCTCTTTGGTACGGGCTGCGCGGTGATTCTGATGAACCTGCTGCCGCTCATGGACAACAGCTACGCCGCCGCGCCGTCCGGCTTCAAGACGGCAAGCTTTGTCATCGTGCTGGGGCTGCTGCTTATCGCGATGGGAACCTACCGCTCTGCCGCAGTTGCGCTGATGCCGGATCTCACGCCGAAGCCTCTTCGCTCGCGCGCCAACGCCATCATCAACCTCATGGGTGCCGTCGGCGGCATTTTGTATCTCGCAGTCGCCGCCGTTCTGTACTCGCAGAAACGGCTGGACGCCATGGGGCTGACCAAAGCGGACCGGCTGGACTATCAGCCGCTTTTCCTGATCGTCTCGGCAATCATGTTTGTCTCGGTCGGCATTCTGTTCCTCACGATCAAAGAGCCGCGTCTGGCAAAGGAAAATCAGGATCTGGAGGCGCAGCACCCGGAGTGGAACCTTGCCGAGACCGACACTACAGGAACCGAGGTCCTTCCGAAGCCCGTCCGGCGCAGCCTCGGGTTTCTTCTTGCATCGATCGCCCTGTGGTTCATGGGCTATAACGGCGTGACCACCTGGTTTACGACCTATGTCTCCGCCGTGATGGGGCAGGGACTCGGCGGCGCGTCGACCTGCCTTCTGATTGCAACCGGCGGCGCGATTGTCTCCTACATCCCCATCGGCGCGCTTGCCGCAAAGATCGGCAGAAAGAAAACCATCCAGCTGGGCATCGTGCTGCTTGCCGCCTGCTTTGCCCTGGGCTATGTCCTCACGACCAGTTTTTCCTCCATCAACGCCGTCATGTTCCTCGTCTTCGCGCTTGTGGGGCTTGCCTGGGCGGCAATCAACGTCAACTCGCTGCCGATGGTCGTCGAGATGTGCCGCGGGTCTGACACCGGCAAATTCACCGGCTTTTACTACACCGCCTCCATGGCGGCGCAGGTCGTGACCCCGGTCCTTGCCGGAACGCTCATGCGGAGCATCAGCTACCGGATTCTGTTCCCATATGCCGCCTTTTTTGTGGCACTGTCGTTTGTGACGATGTGCTTCGTCCGGCACGGAGACAGCAAGGCGGAGGCAAAGCGCGGGCTTGCCGCGTTCGAAGATTAATCAAAAAAGAAGGCATTCTTATGATCGTACTCTACATTTTATTGCTTCTCTGCGCGCTCTATATTCTTGCGCTGCAGGGCAGACGAAACCACCCGCTGTGGTCCTGCTTCCGCGCGCAGCGCTTTGCCCACAGGGGCTACCATGACAAGCCGCAGATTCCGGAAAACAGTCTCCCCGCTTTCCGCCGCGCCATCGCGCACGGCTGGGGCGCAGAGCTGGACGTGCATCTTTTAAAAGACGGCACGCTTGCCGTATTTCACGATTCAAGCCTCTCGCGCTGCACCGGCGCGCAGGGCATGATCGAAGATCTGACGCTTGCGGAGCTGAAGGCGCTTCGGCTGGAGGGAACGGACGAGCAGATTCCGCTCTTTGACGAGGTGCTGGCGCTGTTTGAAGCGGCAACGCCTTTGATCATTGAACTGAAAAGCGCCAATGGCAATCATTTTGCCCTCACAAAGGCGGTCTGTGAGCGGCTGGATACCTACAAGGGCGTCTACTGCATCGAGTCGTTCGATCCCTTCTGCCTGCTGGACCTCAAGAAGCTGCGCCCGGACACCTGCCGCGGGCAGCTGTCGATGAACTTCCTGAAAGACCCCTCCGGTCTTCCGCTTTACAAGCGCTACATCGCAGGAAACCTCCTTCTGAACTTCCTCACCCGACCGGACTTCGTCGCCTACAAATATGAAGACCGCAATTGCCTCGCGCCGAGGCTCTGCCGCAGCCTCTGGGGCATTCAGGAGGTCAGCTGGACCCTCCGCAGGCACGAAGACCTGCTTTGCGCCGAGCGGGCGCATGCCATCGGCATCTTCGAGCGCTTCGACCCGGACCGGAACTGAATTTTTTCTCGTTTTTCCGAAAAAATATCCCCTGGGGAGGCTTGCATCCGACCAGAAGATTCCGTACAATAGTACCATCGATGATATCTCTCAAACGGCGCGTCTTCCTTGCAGCATGGGAGGCGCGCCGTAAACCCTTCCGCCTTCTTTTGCTTCTGACAGATAACAACCGGCTCGACCGCAAGCGGTCGA
>ERZ780149.3604-NODE-3604-length-12790-cov-3.515901_pt1 | contig 12790 bp, 6 predicted proteins | sample MGYA00511367_ERZ780149 | MGnify/ENA primary metagenome ERZ780149 (study PRJEB29588, sample SAMEA2153852) | human gut metagenome | biome: human gut; feature: human-associated habitat; material: faeces | place: Denmark | collected 2008/2010 ...
GAGAAGCATCAGGAATAGGAATATCGTTATGAAATTGCTTTTCTTCGACTTCATGCGGAACTCTCCTTGCCGCTGTGCGCCGGGGAGGGGGGGCCTCCCCGGCATACAGCTTTTGGGAAGATTGTTTTATGCTCTGTCGTTCATGCGCTTCTTGGTGACAAGCAGGACGCCTGCGCCAATGACCAGAATGGAGCCGAGCACATAGAAGATGGTCGTGCCCGTGCCGCCGGTGGAGGGCAGTTCCGTGCCAGTCTGGTTTTCAACCATGACATCGCCCGTAGAGGTTTTGTTATAGGTCACGGTAGCCGTACCGGCACCAGTCTGATCGATCGATGCAGTGATAACAATCTCGATCGGCTCTTTCAGCATGTTGTAGCCTGCGGGAGCCTTGATCTCTTCCAGATAGTAAGTACCGGCATCCAGACCGCTGATCGTGAACGTACCGTTTTCAGGAGTGGTAAAGACAGTCGCCTTGGGGGTCAGATCGGAGTCATAGGTGTTCTCCGTCCAGCGGGTGACCTTGTTGCTGCTGTCAGCAACGACGTATTCCTTCGTTGTACCGTTGAGTCTGTACAGAACAAACTGTGCGTCCTTCAGATTGACCTCTTCGTTGTTCTTCTTGGTGAACTTGATGACCTTCATTTCCCAAACATAAGTGCGGGTCGTGGAATGCGCGGTCTGCTGATCGTTGCCATAGTCCAGCCATGTGTCGTTGGGGTTGCCGATTCCGGCAATCACGGCCTGATCGTTGACCGTTGCGGAGTATTCCACAGTCACAACGTCGTTCGGCTTCAAAACGCTGGCATTGTCTGCATCATGGAATCGGAGTTCAAACGTGCAGCCGTCGGTGAGGCCGGAGGTAACGAGATCGTAGTTTGCAGCGGCAAAGTTCTCGTCGTTGACCTTGACGGTCACGCTGTTCGGATCGAAGGTCAGACCTGCGCTCATCTTATCGTGCAGGATATAGGCGACCGGGTTGCCGTCCGTAACGGTGATGGTGGTCTTAAAATTGACGGTGTCGCCGATGTTGGCGTCGTTGGTCTTGCCGTAGCTGCTGCCCTCTTCGACTTGCTTGTCAACAGTCGGCTTGCCGTTCTTTTCCTTGATGGTCACGTTCGGCATGGTGGTATCCAGCGAGCACAGCGCGCCCAGATCGGACTGAACCAGATAGTAGCCAAGCGGCAGGTTTGTAAATTCGACAATGCTGCCTGTGGCCGTCTTCTGGCCATCGTTAGCAATACCATTTGCTGTAGCGTACGCAATCGCAGCTGCGGCAAAGTCAGCGGCATTTGCGCCGTCTTTCCATGTCACATAGCCCATGTCATCAATCGTGACATAGTTCAGGCCTGCTGCTCCGGTTACGAAGAAGTTTGCCCATTTTGCGCTGACCTTGTAGTTGATTGCAGAGTAGTCTGTGTTGTGGCTGTCCAGATCGAAAATGCGGTACAGGGTGTAGGTTTTGTTGACAACCGCATTATCGACCTTAATGCTACCGTTGGTGTCAACTGCGAATGCCGAAATGCTCAGCGCCAGCACGAGCACAACGGCCAGCAGCAGAGCCAGGGTTCTTTTGATGTATTTCATTTGTTTTTGTTCTTCCTTTCTTGCTTTTTGTTTTTTATGATCCTGATAAACAGAAACGCGGTTTGTCCGCCATATGGCCTCAGTGGGCATCCCTCCTCTTTCTAAGACAGATGCCTGCGAGCGCTGCGCCGCAGAGCAGCAGCAGTCCGGCGGTCATAAACCAGCCTGTGCCGCCTCCGCCCGTGGAGGGCAGGGCATAGCCGGCTGAGTTGACGGCAGTGATGAGAATATTCTCCGTAAGGCGGAACGTGCAGGAGCCGTTGTCCGAGACCAGCGTCGTTCCGCCGGTCTGGAACGCGACGGCAAAGCCGTCATGGTTTTCCTCCGTGATCGTGACCTCGGAGCCATAGGGAAGCGTGAGTGTTTGCTGGTCGCCGCCCCGCAGCTGCACGGTCTCCTGAAGTGTGCTCCCGTCCGGTGTGGTGTAGGTGACGGTGAAGGAGAATTTTGTGGTAACGGTACTGTGGAGCAGCCGCTTTTCCAGCGTCAGATCAACATCCTCATGCTGGTTTTTGATTTTCAGCAGAGCGCCCTTTCCGTCAACTTCGACAAAAACGTTCGGCTTTGTCACGATCACGGTTCCGTCTGCCGTGACCTTGAGGGAGATCTCGCCGAGCGAATCCCGGAAGCCCGCTGGGACTTTCGTTTCTGTCAGCGTGTAGCAGCCGGGCAGCAGGCCGGTCACAGTCAGTTCGCCGGTTGCGCTGACCTCCAGATCCTGCGTCGCGGCGGGGGACTGCCCACTGGATCGCCCGGAGCGAGCAGCCACTTCTGTGCAGGAGAGTCGTTGTCGGCCCAGCCCTGAATTTTCTGACCCTCGGCGAACGCCGCTTGATTCAGGTCAAACACGATATTGCTTTCGTGCAGAACGGCCACGCGCGGTTTGATCTTGAACGTGCCGTCCTTGTTGACGGACAGATACCACTTCTGGTTGTCGTGCGTTGTCGGCGTGCTGGCGTTTTCCCAGAAATGGATCAGCGTGCCGTTGTCCAGCTTACCGCCGTCCAGATCGAGCCATTTGCCGTTCGCAGCGCTCTGGAAGCTATAAGAACCGTCCGTTTGCTGGTAGACGCGAACCTTTTGCGTATCTGCGCCGGTTTTCTTTTGCAGCTGCGCGTCGAAGGTCGAAAGCGAGGTGTTCTGGCCGACGACATAATTCTGGTCGCCGGCAGCGGCGATGTAATAAAGCTGCGTTGTGTCGATCACATCTGCGGCGCGGCTGACGGCGGAGTAGCTGCCGTCTCCGTTTTTGACGACGTTGAGCGTGTCTCCGTCCGCGTTCTGGAGGCGGAAGACTGCGCCCGAGAGGGGATTGCCGTCTTGGTCCAGCTTTTGCAGGTGCAGCGGGACAGTTCCGCGTGTGTTGGTGAACACGACCTCGTTCAGCGTATCCTTAACAATGACGCCTGTGGCGTTTGCACCTGCGCTGACGACGCCGTTGACCGTGTGCGTCGTGGTATAGCCGGCGGCGCTGTCTTCGACGATGGCGTAGCTTGTGCCGACCGGCAGGTTCAGAATTTCCAGATGCTCTCCGGCCTTCAGCTGGAAGCTGCCGCCGGAATGGAGATTAAACTGATCAATTCTGACGCCGTTTGCGTTATAGCGATAGCAGGTATGATCGTCCGTGAGCGCGCTGCCGTCTGAGCTGGTAAAGACGGCGTGGAACGTGAACGCCTGCTCCGGGTCAGCCTCGCCGGAGACCTCCTTGTAGACCATCAGGCCGCCCGTCGTCTGCTTGATGTTGATGCCGGAGACGGACGGGAGCGTGAAGTTCATGTAGCAGGTGGAGCCGGACGCGCCGCGCTCAGTATAGAAGACCGTCAGTGTGTGCTTCTCGGTCTCTGTCCGGCCTTCCTGACTCAGATAGTCCCACAGATCGACGTATTCGCCGACCGAGGAATGGACGCCGCCGATGTCGCAGACGAGCGTATTGTCCAAAAAGACCCACATATCGTCGTCGCCGAAGAACGTGTATTCCAGCGGCCCGATATAGTCCGGCGTCAGCGTGAATTCGACGGCATACTGCATGCCGAAGAAGGAGTTGTGCGCCTGCCCGTCGTCGCTGACCGGAAGCGCTGTGGATTCATCTGTCCAGTTTGATCCGTTGACACCGTCATCACTCTTGAAACCCTGATAATAGATCGGATTACTGTAACTGCCGAAGAGCGGGTCTTTCTTTTCTTTCGCCGCGTCCAGCGGCCAGAAGTCGTTTGTGTAAATATGCGTGTGCGTCGTACTGGCGCTGGGCGACGGATTGAAGAACTTGTCCAGCCGGTCGATGGAGCCAAGCCCTGCGACGCTGGCCGCGGTGAGCGTATGGGTATCGCCCACCTGCTGGAACGTCAGACTGCTGCCGGAATAGGTGTGCTTGCCGTTGGCGTCGCCGTCGTTGAAGAGCTTCGGCGCAACGATATAGTCGTTGTAAACGATCTTGCCGTCCTGCAGTCCCTTTACCAGACCGAAGGTACAGCCGAAATGCGCTGGTACGCCGCTGTGGCGGTTCAGATAGATGTTGTCAAATTTGTAGTTGCCCATGCCGGTGCCGCAGTTCGCGTTGCCGAAGGCCAGCACATCACAGTACGAATCCCATTTTCGCAGACCGTTCGTGCTGGTTCCGTAGTTCCCCCGCGAATTGATGCCCACGATGCCGGTTGACCACTTTCCGGCGCCGTTCGTTCCGCTGGAAATGTCATAGTCATAGAACGCGGCGGGGGTGGTGAAGTTGTCCTGCACCGCATCGTAGACCAGCCGGAGCACAGTCTGCTTTCCGGGCTTGATATAAATGAGGCTCGGATCCTGCGCGGCGGCATCCTGCCGGTTGGTGAAGCGGATGGAGTTGGAGTAGGTGTAAACATCCCAGTCGTCCGCACTGGTACTGGCGCCGTCCCGGCCGTCCTTCAGCACCCAGATCTCCTTGATCTGATAGTGCTCGTTGTCCATCAGCTTGTCAACATATTTCGGCTCCGGCGCGCTGACATATTCAAAGGTATTGTCGGCGTACATCCGCGTCAGTTCCGGCGTAGTCGCAACGACATATTCCTGCGTTGCGTTTCCGGCATTCTTGCTTGTCAGCGTCCCGGCCTCTGTCAGGTGAAGCTCCCTTGTGGGGTTTGTTGTGCCGTTGGTTGGGAGCTTTTGACCGCTTGTGTCAAAAATGGTCAGTGCAGCGTGTCCCTCTGAGGCGAAGCGCGGAATTTCCGCGTAATACTGCACCGTGAATTCCGGATTCGCCGACGAGGCCAGCAGAACGAGCGTCCCATCCTGTACGCTGACCGTCAGCACGGGCACAGACTCGCCCGGCGCGACCGTTACGCTCTCGACCTCCTGCAAACCTGCATCCTCGTCCGTCTGCATGACGGACACTGTCACGCCCGTGTCGGCATCCAGTATATCTTCGTCCGCCTGTTCAAACAGGGAAGACAGAGCGGCGCTCTTGACCAGAACCTCCGCCGTCAGCGTCATTTCGCTGGTATCGACCGGCGTTTCAGCCTGTGTCAGTCCGATCTGCCGGACGATCCACTGCTCCGCGCCGCTCGATGCGGACGCAGACAGAAGCGTGCAGTCTGCGTCCACCGTCTGCACGGCAAGCGCTGTACCCTCCGGCAGCGGCTGGGGGCTTTCGACTGTGACGCGCAGATGCAGCTGTGCATCATCATAGCTGAAGTCCTGCTTGGCCGGTTCTTGCGGGAGATAGCAGGAATCCGTATGCGTATGCTCCGGAAGCGTGCAGAGAAGCGTTCCGTCCGCATCATAGCAGCTTTCCGTATGTGTATGCTAGTTCAGACCACACAGCGGCGTTTGATCTTCCAACTGCTCGTAGCAGTCCGCCGTGTGCGTATGCTGCGGCAGCGGACAGATCAAAAGCCCATCTTCGCTGTAGCAGTCCGGGCCGTGCGTGTGTGCTTCCAACCCGCAGATGGGCTGCGGGCCAGGATCCGGTTCGTCAGGGGTGTCCGGTTCATCCGGGGTATCCGGCGCGCTGACGGGCAGGACGCCGTAGCCGAGGATCGAGGCGTCGTCCAGGGCATAGGTTTTTCTGACGACGCAGCCGCCAACATTGCCCTCCGCAGTTGTGATCGCTTCGGGCTGTGCGTCTGTGATGATGCCGACATGGTCGGCAAGGCGGTCGCCGTCTCGATCAAAGAAGACAAGGTTGCCCGTCCTTGGAGCCATCGTTCCGGCGGTGGCATAGAGTCCCGCGGCCGTCAGCTGCTCTGTCCAGTAGATGCAGCCGGAGGCATAGGGGAAGACGGACTGCTCGACGCCTGCATAGTGCAGACAGAAAGAGGCGAACATGGCGCACCATTCGCCATATGGATCGCCGAACCACGCGCCGTAGCGCGTATAGCCGTGAATCCCGCCGTTTTCATCCACGGCATAGTTGCGGCTGCTCTGCGCGTAGCCAAGCTGGCTGTTTGCGACTGCCGCGACATTTGCAGCCAAATCGTCCGTGAGATCCTGCGGGATTGTCCGCTCCCATACGGCGGGGGACTCCAGGTCGGCTTCGGGGTCTGAATAGCAGGCAAGACTGTGCTGATGCTCCTCCAGTTCGCAGATAAGCAGATCTTCATAGCAGGCATCGGTATGCTCGTGCTGCGCCGGGGCTTCTTCGTCCGCGCCCTCTTCCTGTCCGCAGATGAGCACCCAACTTGTGCGGTAACAGTCGGCCGTATGCTGGTGTCCGAGGTTCTCCTCCAGACCGCAGACGATATTGCCCGCTTCGTCAAAGCAGTCCGCCGTGTGCAGGTGGGCACCCTCGCCCTCTGCAAGTTCGCAGACCAGAATGGCCTCCTCCTGATAACATGCGTCCGTGTGGACGTGTTCCGGCTGCTCCGGCGTGTCTTCATCCGGCGCATCCTGTCCGCAGACCAGCACGCGCGCATAGCAGCTTTCAGGATCGTGGATATGCTCTTCCTTTCCGCAGAACGGCTGCTGCGACATTGTAACCGCTGGAAGGATCAGCGCATAGGTCGTGCAGAACACGACGATGCAGGAGAGCGCCGTCACGACGCGGCGCCATTTTTTCTTTTGGAGATGTGTTTTCAGATAGTTGATTGCCCGAACCGGCAGATGTCTCCGCATGCCGATACCTCCTCTCTTTCCGATTCTGTGCGTGTTTTGTTACATTAGTTACATTATCAATATACAGGGCCGAATACGTTGAGCGGCCAGATCCGGAAAATGACCTTGCCGACGATCTGCTCCGTCGAGACGCAGCCGACCGTCGTGTTCCGAGAATCAACGGATACGTCGCGGTTGTCGCCCATCAGGAAATATCGCTCGTCCGGCACCTGATACGGCAGTTCGATGTTGGTTTGGCCGTAAGCCTTTTCCATAAGATACGGTTCGTCCAGCAGCGACCCGTCAACGAAAACGTTTCCGTTTTCGTCGATGTCAACCCACTGCCCGGGGCCTGCGATATACCGCTTGATGAGAAGCTTGTTTCCGTGATAGAACGCGGCGATATCGCCTGGCTCAAAGCGTGAACTTTTGATACTGACAACGATTTGGCCATCCTGCAGCGTCGGTGACATGGAACTGCCGTAAATGCGCAGCACCGGCATCCAGAGCGTAGCGATCAGCACCGCCAGCGCTGCGACGACGACCAGAATTGCAACCGTACTTCTGAGCATCCGGCTATATTTGCTTTTATATCGCAGCCGCCTGCGTTCCGTCGCAAGCTGCTCTGCGGTCGGCAGGTCAACAGGCCTGCTTGTGCGCTTTCCCATGATTTCTCTGTTCCTTTTGTAAGATGCGGTTTTGTTCGGCGTGCGTCCGGGACTTGGCATATATGCCCCGGCGCGCCCTCATGAAAGTAAATGCCTCTTTGCGGACTATAATAATAGCAGTTTTTTCCGTAAATTTCAACCCTCTTCGACATTTTCATCGATAATTATATGGATTTTCCTTGCTGATAGGAAAAGAAATCCAGACGGCCGCCGGATGGAATATCTGCCGTTTTCTCTGGCCGCGGGTCTGCAAAATAGAAAGGAATTGACGCTTGCGAACGTTTGTTTTCTATGGTATAATACCTTTTAAGACTGTCTCTTGGAATTTGATTGACAGAAAGGAATGAGAGCCATTCATGAAGGATATCCTACCCTATCTGAAGCCGTACCGCAGGCGCATTGCGCTGGCGATGCTGCTGGTCGCGGCGGCGACAGTGTGCGATCTGCTGCTGCCGACGATTATGAACGACATCTTGAATAACGGTGTCCGACAGTCGGATTTTGCATATATTGTGCGCTGCTGCGCGTGGATGCTGGCCGTTGCGGCGGCGGGTCTTGCCGCGCTTCTGGCCGGGCGGAAGATCAGCTGTGACGTGGTCGCGGGTTTCAATGCCGATCTGCGCACAGACGTGTTTTCCCTCGTCAATAATATGACGTTCGAGGAATTCAATTCTATCGGCGCGGCAGCGCTCCTGTCCCGGTCAACCTACGCCATCGGCACCGTCTCCTGGGTCGCATCGATGATCTCCGGCAGCCTCATTACGATTCCGGTGCTGTTTTTCGGCGGTGTCATTCTGGCGCTGCGCAAGGACGTGACGATGAGCCTGATCCTGCTGCTGTTCGTCCCGGCGATCTTCCTGATCGTCCGGCCCATCAGCAAGCGCATCGGGCCCCTGCATGAGACCTCCGACAAGTACATCGACATCCAGAACGACGTCATGCGCGAGCGGCTGCACGGCATCCGCGTCATCCGCGCATTCAATAAGGAAGCGAGCCTGCAGCAGAAGATCGCCGACGCTACCCACGTCATGGCCGAGAACATCATCAACGCCAACGTGCAGATGGGCCTTCTGAGCCCGGCAGCCGTGCTGCTGGTGAATCTTGCGGGCGTGGCGATCTTGTGGCTCGGCGGCTGGCGCATGGAGACGGGCAGCCACGCCATCTCCGGCGGCGATATCTTCGCCATCATCCAGTATCTGGCGCTTGTCGCCAACGGCGTTCTGATGGGCGGCTTTGCCATGGTCATGCTGCCGCACGCAAAGGTCGCGGCTGATCGCATCGGCGAGATCTTTCACGCCACAGGAATGCAGGAGACAGCCAAGGGCGCGGAGCACACGTTCGGCGGCGAAATTACCTTCGACCATGTGACCTTCCGCTATGAGGGCGCATCGGAGGCCGCCGTGCAGGACGTCAGCATGCACATCCTGCCGGGACAGAAGATCGCCGTCATCGGCGGCACGGGCAGCGGCAAAAGTACGCTCGTGCAGCTGCTGCTGTCCTTCCGCCTGCCGACTGAGGGACAGATCCTCTTCGACGGCGTCAGTGCCTCGCAGATCGACCGGGGCGTGATCCGGAAGAACATCAGCTGCGTCCTGCAGAAGACCGCCGTGTATTCTGGCACTATCCGGCACAATATCGAGATGGGCCGTCCCGGCGCGGAGGATGCGGACATTCTCGAAGCCGCCGATATCGCGCAGCTCACACCTTTCCTCAATTCCCTGCCCGAGCATCTGGAGCATCCGCTCCAGCAGTCCGGCAAGAACCTCTCCGGCGGCCAGAAGCAGCGTCTGTGCATCGCACGCGCGATTTTGAAGGACGCGCCGATCTATGTCTTCGACGACAGCTTCTCTGCGCTCGACTTCCTGACAGAAGCGAACCTGCGCCGGAGCCTCAATGAGAAAATTCAGGGCAAGACCCAGATCGTCATTACCCAGCGCATCACCTCGGCTATGAACGCGGATCACATCTTCGTCATGGACCGCGGGCGGCTGGTCGATCACGGTGTACACGCGGAACTTTTGTCCCACTGTAAGATCTATCAGGAGATCTACGCCTCGCAGACAGGAGGTGACGCGAAGTGAAGCAGGAACAGAAAAACCACGTTTCCGCCGACGCGCTTATTCAGCTGCTGAAGGGTGCGAAGTCCATCCGCTGGCAGCTTGCGCTTGGCGTCGTCATGAGTCTGGTGCTTGTTGTGTGCGCACTCATCATTCCGACGCGGATGGGCGATCTGGTGCAGATCTTAATTGACTATTTTGACGCGCCGGAGACAGGCACGGCTGTTCTGGCGCAGCTGGCGCCGGGGCTTCTGGCGCTGGCCGGTGTGTATCTCCTGCGCGCCGCCATCAGCTACGGCAAAATGCAGCTGCTCAACCGCGCCGTCAGCCGGTATTTTACCTGCAATCTGCGCATCCAGATCTCCGACAAAATCCAGCGCCTGCCCGTCAGCTTTGTCGATCATACGCCCGTCGGCGATATTCTCTCGCGCATGACAGAGGACGTGTCCCGGATCGGCGGCTCCCTGCATACCGTGCTCGATACCATCACGGGCGGCTTTTTGCAGATCCTGGCCATCGCGGTCGTGATGTTTTTGCAGAACTGGCAGCTTTCGCTGGCCGTGATCGTGTTCATGCCGGTTTCCATCTGGCTGTCAGCAAAGATCGCGGGCCGGTCGGAAACGTATTTCCATCAGATGTTCAAGCAGTCCGGCGAGCTGTATTCCGTCGTGGAAGAAGCCTACACGAACTACGCGACGACAAAGGCTTATAATCTCGAGGAGCACTGCGCCAAACGCCACGCGGAGATCAACGATGCGCGCCGCGTCTCCGAGGCGAAAGCAACCTATCTCTCCGCCATCGTCCAGCCGGTCATCACTGCGTCCAACTCGCTGGCGTATATCGCCATCAATCTGCTCGGCGGCTGGCTGATCGTGCGGCAGGGCGTTCCGGTGGGCGTGATTGTGACGCTGGTGCTGTTTGCACGGCAGTTTTCCGAGCCGCTCGAGCAGATTTCCAACGGCCTGAGCACCCTGCAGCAGGCCAAGGCGGCCGCCCGGCGCGTCGTCGATCTGCTGGAGCTGCCGGAGGAAGCGCCGATCGAACAAGCTCTTCCTGCGGGCGGAGACGGCAGCGTGGAGTTCCGACATGTGGATTTTGCCTATGAGCCGGATACCGAACTCATCCAAGATTTGAACCTGCATGTGGAAAAGGGCCAGCACGTCGCCATCGTCGGCCCAACCGGTGCGGGCAAGACGACGATTGTGAATCTGCTCATGCGGTTCTACGACGTCGATTCCGGCAGCATCCTGCTGAGCGGGCACGACATTGCGAATTACTCCCGTGCCTCCACACGCGACCGCTTCGGCATGGTGCTGCAGGACACATGGCTCTTCGGCGGCACGATCGCCGAGAACGTAGCCTTCGGCAAGCCGGACGCGACGCGCGAGGAAATTATCCGCGCCTGCGATGAGGCGTACTGCGACCATTTTATCCGCACGCTCCCCAAGGGCTACGATACCGTGGTCGGCAGCGATACCTCATCGATCTCCTCTGGCCAGAAGCAGCTGCTGACCATCGCGCGGGCGCTTCTCGCGCAGCGCGAACTACTGATTCTCGATGAAGCGACATCCAATGTCGATACGCGTACGGAACTGCTCATCCAGAAAGCCATGGACCGCCTCATGCGCGGCAGGACCTGCTTCATCATCGCCCACCGCCTGTCCACGATCGTCGATGCCGACCTCATTCTGGTTCTGCGCGACGGCCGTATTGTGGAGCAGGGCAGGCACCGCGATCTGCTGGAGAAAAAGGGCTTCTATTACGAAATCTACAAGAGTCAGTACGATATCGCATAAAAAAACCCCGGACAGGCCAAAGCCCGTCCGGGGTTTTCTGAAAGCGCACAATCGTATAAAATGGCATGAACCATGGCGAAATTGTACCAGTAGAATGCACCAACCGCGTCCAAGCTATGCGCGCCGTTCCCTGCGGGCCAGATGCGCATAATAGCCAAGGCACAGCAGGACCTGCACAACGGTCGAGCAGGGGGTCGCAAGGCCGATGTAGAACAGGCGCACGTTCGGCAGCCGGGACATGGCGAACGACACGGGGATACGGACGCCAAACGCGCCCAGAATGCCCTGCGTCATGACAAAGACTGTCTTGCCGAGGCCGGAGAAATAGCCGACAAAGCAGAATAGGAATGAGGTCAGCAGACAGTCGATGGCGTAGGCCTTGAGATAGTCTGCCGCTTCGAGAATGACGGCATGGTCGTTTGCAAAAATTCCAGCGAGCAGATCGCCATGGAAGAAATTGAAGTAAAACACAAACACGCTGATGCACAGCGAGACGGCGACGCTGTAGCGCAGCGCTTTTTTTGCGCGTTCCGGCTTACCTGCACCGGTATTCTGCGCGACAAACGCGGACACGGATTGAGAAAATGCCGACGGCAGCAGCATGACGAACGCGCAGACCTTTTCCGCAATGCCCATGCCGGCAGACTGCAAGAGTCCCAGAGAATTGACAATAGCCAGAATGACGAGGAACGACACGCCGACCAGCACGTCCTGCAGCGCAATCGGAATGCCGAGACGCAGAATTCCGGCTGTGAGCGGCCGGTCAAAGCGCAGCTGCTCCTTGCGGAACGTAAAGGGCAGTTTGCGGCGCATGATGACGAACAGGGACAAAATCACGCTGACCGCCTGTGCGAACACCGTTGCAAGCGCCGCGCCGGCTGCACCCATCTGGAATACGTCTACCAGCAGCAGATCGCCGAAAATGTTCGTAACGCACGCGATCGCAACCGTGATCAGCGGCATTTTGGAGTCGCCAAGCCCGCGGAAGACGCTGCCGATGACGTTGAACGCCACAATGAACAGCGTTCCCGCCGAGCAGATGCGCACATACTGTGTCGTGGGAACAAAGGCCTCCTCTGGGGCCTGCAGCAGACGGCAGAATGGCTCGGTCAGCGCAGAAAGCAGCGCCGTTAGCGCAAGCGCGACGCATACGAACAGGCAGATCGCGCTGCCGACGACGCTCCCGGCTTCGTCCGGCCTGCCCTCGCCGATCTTCTGGCCCAGAAGAACGGTCACGCCTGTTGTGAGCCCGACGAGAAGCGATGTGACAAGCTGCATAGCCTGACTGCCGGTCGAGACGGCGGAGATGTCCGCTGTGCCCGCGAATTTTCCGACAACGATCAAATCGACCGCGCCGTACATCGCCTGCAGAAACAGCGCCAGCAGCACCGGCCCCGCAAACCGCAGCAGCGGGGAAAGAATTGGCCCGTTCAGGAAATCATTTTTCTGGTTTTCCATAGCTTCAACTCCAAAAAAAGACCGGATAAAACCCCGGACGCATGCCCGGCATCTTATCCAGCCGAATAATCAATGAATCGACCCTCCGATGAACAGAAACTATTTTAACGAACTCTGCAGAAAATGTCAAGAGGCAGAAAACCCGCCCTGCCATGCGGCAGGGCGG
>ERZ780149.3605-NODE-3605-length-12784-cov-3.018933_pt1 | contig 12784 bp, 7 predicted proteins | sample MGYA00511367_ERZ780149 | MGnify/ENA primary metagenome ERZ780149 (study PRJEB29588, sample SAMEA2153852) | human gut metagenome | biome: human gut; feature: human-associated habitat; material: faeces | place: Denmark | collected 2008/2010 ...
CGTCAAATGCCCCGAGCTGCTCCGCCATGCAGAGGACAGCACCGGTACCGAGTTGCAGGGGGGATTTGTCGATGACGCCGAAGGTACGGACGATGCGCTTGTCGGGTGTAGCGGTTTTCTTGATTTCCAGGGGGCAGAGTTTGCCGTCTCCCTCCAGGATGACATCAATTTCTTTCGCGTCGCGGTCGCGGTAAAAGTAGAGATACGGTTCCGGCGCGGCGTTCCGGTAGCCCTTTACGATTTCGGAGACTGTAAAGTTTTCAAGCAGGGCGCCGCTCATGGCGCCGCTCTCCGCCACTTCCGGCGATGACCATTTGATGAGATAGCAGACAAGTCCTGTGTCATAAAAATAGACCTTGGGTGTTTTGATTGTGCGCTTCAATACATTGTTGGAATATGGGTGCAGGAGAAAAATGATACCGAGCGTTTCAAGTATATTGACCCACGCTTTGGAGGTATGAATATCAATTTCCGCATCTTTATAACCGATTCGCACACCATAGTCAACAAAATAGCGGCTAAATTTTATTATCGGCAAAAATTAGCCGTACTTTTGTATATATGCCACATGGTATTCATCGCGATTGCCGGAGCGGCTGGAACTAAAATTCATTGTATTTGCGGATATTGGGTGGGTACCGGCTGACATTGGGCGTACTTTGGGTCGTGACACCGGCGCGTGTGCTTGTCTTGAAACAAGTGGGGGCTTCACGAAAAGATAATATCCTTGAACAGGTGGAAATGTTGTTTCAAGGATGTTATAATAAGTTAACATCGCTGCTTAATATGGCACATGAAGGTTGGATTTAAGAAAGCCAAGAATCGTAATGAAAGGGGGGGCATTAAAGTGAGTTCTGCGTTCGAAGACATACGCCATTTCATGGAACAGGAGGAGTATGCAAGGCTTCTTGATTGTATGGGAAAATTGCAATTTCAAAAATGGAATCCGGACCGCAACGGATTGATTCAAGCATTCGTCGAGGCACAAAAAATAGCGTGCGACAAAATACAGGAGGCAATCAGGACGCAATGCGGTTCTGTAATACAAAAGCCGTGGGAATCGTTCAGCGATGAGGAATTATACGCAATGCTTCCAGAGTATATTAATGGGTTAAAAAACCACTGCATTGCAAAAGTTGGAGAGAAAGCCTATCAAGAGCTGTTACAGCACTTCCTGTGAAGGGGCAAAAGAGCGATACCTCCGGTTTCCGGTTCGGTATCGCTCCGATTTTATATGAGCTTGTATGGGGTCGCACAATTCATTCAGGGTCACGCGAGATCAGTGCATAATCGGGAGCAGAAATCATGACGTTTTTTTCTCGTCCGGTATTGCGAGGAATCCTGCACGGAATGCGTCAGGGAAGACGAATGTCTTTTCGCCGCCGGTAAAGCGGACATAAATATATTTCCGCGCACGGTCGAATTTGAATACAGTGCCGCATCCGAAGTTTTTATGCAATACAGTATCGCCCTCGTGCAGTTCGGGCACGGGTGGCACTGTTTCTGTGGGCGTGACGGGCATCGCCGGCATTGCCCGTATTCCGGCGTTTTTTTCAAGGTATTGCTCCGTAACGAGAGCGGGGGCCTTGCTTGCCGCTGCGGGGGGGGCAGGTGCAATTGCACGGGGCGGTGCCGAACTTTCCGGCGCCTCCTCGTCGGGAGTTGCCTCGTCGGCTCGGTCGTCTGTCAGTGTCGCCTGCTGATTGTAAAACAGCTTCGCATATTCCTCGCGACGGATAACGGTGTCCCAGCCGCCGATGTCTTCACCACGGTGCTTGTCGATGCCTGTGTAGGAAAGGCTGGCGTCCTCGTACCGCTTGAATTTGAAGATAGCGTCGTTCATGAGGCTCGCGTTGAATACGCCGAGCGAGCAGAGCAGTTCAAAGTCTTTGACATTGAGCCCCGTCACTTTTTTGAAGAGTCCGGGTTCCAGTTGCGTGATGACATCGCGCAGGGTCTGCTCCCGGTAGTCCGTCAGGTACATGAAGACCGGGACGCGGGTGGCGAATTTGATGAGCTTCTCCTGAATCTGCTTGCGCCGCGACTTGTAGTCTTTTTCTTCGTCGGAGAGTTCCTTTTTTTCTTTGGGAGAGAGTTTTTCTTCTCCCTCTTTTTTTGCTTTCTTGACCGCTTCGGACTTGTTGATGATGGTTTGGATGTCGCTGTTGAGGGAGCGGAACCCCTCAATGCTCTCCAGCGCTCTCATGGCATCTTCATTCGCGAGCAGGCGCCCCAGCGTGGCGTTGTCCACATTGACGAGCAGCGCCGATTCCCACCGCTTGGCGAGTAGCGTGGCACTGGTGCCTGCCAGGGCAATATCCAGGACATCCTGCGCGTTGATCTGCCGCATGGTGCTGCCGTCGTAGGCGAGAACAGGCAGAAAATTGATGAACTCTGCTACTTTTTTCTCCGGGCTGGTGTCCCCCATATCCAGACGGCAGGAATAGTCGGAGATTTGCCGGAGTGCCCTGTCAAGGGCAAAGTCAAAGACATAACATTCCTGCTTGATGATTGTCCGGTTGCCCGTTTCGTCGGTGATTTCCCAAGGTGATTGTACGCGGAAAGCGGTCTGGAAGTAGGTCTCCGGGGATTTAAGATTGCGGAGCATGAATACACCCGTCCAGGGGCGTATCGTAACCCCCGTCGTCAGCTTGCCGCAAGAGAGCGTGATGGTCTTGGTCTCAAGAGGATCCCCCATAGATTTTTGCACCGGTGCGAGTGCATCGAGTCCGATGCCCGCCCGTGTCCCGGCACAGACGTTGATTTTGTAATCGTGATAGAAAACGTTCTGCTTCTGTGATAGCAGGTTGTACATGGCATAACAGGAGGCGACGTTCGGTAAGAACCATAGCGTGTGCGAGAGGACATTCAGGAGACGCGTGTCGGAGTAGGGCATGGGGGGGCGTTTGTCCTGCCCAAGTTTCAGATCGTCCACGCCGGAGGGGAGGTAAGAGCCGCGGATGAGATCCAGCCATTTTTGCACCTCGTTCTCGAAGACAAAACGCGCGTCCTCGCCTTTGCCTTTGGCAGAAAAAAATACGTTCAGGTCAAATTCGTTGAATTCCCCCTGCATGGCGATCTGTCGGATGCTATCGGGGATACGGTATGTCAGCATTACCATTCGGGGCAGCGAGAGATAGGGGTTGCCGGAGCCGATCCAGGTCTCTTTCGCGCGTTGCTCGTCGGAATATGTCCAGCAATAGATCTGATCTTCGATGAACTCGCCGGAGTTGATAGCGCGGAATGGCGTGCCGGAGAGAAACAGATAGTGGCTTGTCGTGATGGGGAGAAAGGTTTCGTTATAGGCGTTGCCGGCTTCCTCGGCACTGTACTTTTCGGCATCAAAGTCTGCGTTTTCTTCTTCGTCCTGGTTCTCAAAGAGCTTTTTGGCGTTTTCACGCCATGCGCCGAAATGATACTCGTCGAAAATGACGAGATCCCAGTTGGTCGTATGGATGAATTCGTTTTTGGCTTTGATGCCGCCGGTGTCGTTGGTGCCGAGCAGATCCTGGAAAGAACCGAATACGACGATTGGGCGCGACTTGTCCGCAATCTCATACTGGCGGTCAATGTTCATGTCTCCCATGTGCGCGTCTTTGTTGGAGACAAACTGCCAACCGTCAAAGTCGATGTGGGTCAGGAGGTCTTCACGCCATGCCGATTCAACGGCAGGGTTGAAGGTTAGGACCAGAATTTTGGTATAACCCATTTTCTTCGCGAGCTCATAAGCGGCGAAGGTTTTGCCGAAACGCATTTTTGCGTTCCATAAGAATTTTGGGGTCTGCCCGGAGCCGTCCGCCTCGGCTTTCCGGAAGTATTCTGCCGTCCTTTCAACCGCGCGTACCTGTTCGGGGCGCATACGGAAAGTTGCTGTGCGCTCTCCGTCCAAGCGAATCCCGGTTTTCAGTTCTGCAACGGCGGTTTGGACATCATGGACCGTGCAGCGGAACCACTCATTGCGGTCATCGCCTGCGTTCAGGCGTTCGAACCCCTTGCGGGCAAGGATCCTATGTACATCGTGGTCGGTGAAGCAGGAACCGTCCGGGCACATGGCAGACTCTTGGTAGAGGATCTGTGGCTTAATACCGCTTGTGTGTGTTTGCTCCCAAATGCGCTTTTCCGCGTCGCGCTCGGTGTACCCAACCTTGATATATCCTGTATGTGATGCAACACCGGGCAGGGAATAGGCGTAAATGGTTGGTGTGACGGTCGGTCTCTCAGTGAAAAACTCTTGTGCCATATCCGTTTACTCCATCGGTTTGATCATCGACTCAATGAAGTCGATTTCTTCCTGTGTGAGGTTGTATTTTGCATAGAGCTCCGCGTCGGTCCACGGTTTGGAGAAGTCTTGCATGGGGACAAATGTAAACGATGTACGGGATATATGAATCGACGATACCGCTTGCAACACTAGAAAGCGAACAAAGCTTGTCTTGAGATAATTCAAAAGATTGTCGCACATATTTTGGTTATCATATTTTCCAATGACAATGTATGAATTCGTGCAAACTTCATCCGGCAACAATACACGCATGGAGGAAGTTAACACTCTGAATTTTCCATCGCGTCCGGGTTCACCTGCATGTTCGGCACCAATTTGACTGACCATCACCTTGTATCGGCTGAGATAGTCAATGTTGTTCAAGATTTCTTTTTCGGAAATATATCCCGTTCCTTTACTGCTGTACAATTTAACGTTACATTTCATAGTTCGAGCATTGTCTCCGGTCACTTTTGTTGGAATTGCAAATGGGCTGATCGGACTAACGATATCCTTGACGAATGATTTAGCACTTGCCCGAATTTTTCTAATGATATCTACAGCAGCATTATATCGAACTACAACGGGGAATTCAGAAAGGCTACGTTTTTCAGTAGTCACTGAAGTACCATTGATATTTGTGAATTGGCAAAGTCCTTTTGCATCACGATCACGTAAGAAGTAACAGACCCCTCCACTGATACTGTTTTGCGGGAAGCAGTCTTTTGCGTTGTTGTAATCCACTACATGTGTCAAGTGACCATCTTCCATCATCATTTGTCTAAATCCGTCTAGTCCAAGCCCACCAGCAAACCAGCGAGAGGGAATGATCATGCATAAAAAGTGGGGATTTAGACGTTTTGCCTGCTCAACAAATAGGTTATATATCGGTTTTGCCTGTTTACTGACATTGGTGGTATCTCCGGATACGGTACTCAACTGGTACGGCGGGTTGCCGATGATCACATCGAATTTCATTCTGAAAATCTCCTCCGGGTTTTGGACATGGATCCATTCGTATGCGTGCGTTTCGAGGTCTTGGGCACGGTCATATTCGCTTTGCGACGCACCGCAAAAGACGCATTTGCCTTTTTCCCATGTGTGCGGGGTGCGCTTGTAGCGGATATTTCCTTGTGCGTCCTCGAAACGGCTCACCGAGAATTCGCTGTTCGGGTATTTGGAACAGTACACTCCACGGCGCGAGAGGAGACTTGTGAGTTCTGTGATGGCGATGCCGAAAAGTTGCTTGTGAAAAATATGATCGATGCGTTCCTGAAGGTCCGGGAATTGTGGCTCCAGGCCGACAATCAATCGCTTTGCAATCTCCCGCAGAAAAACCCCTGTTTTGCACGCGGGGTCGAGAAAAGTGGTGTCCGGGTTGCGGAACAGTTCCGCGGGGAGCATATCCAGCATTTTGTTGACGACTTCCGGAGGTGTAAAGACTTCGTCGTTCGAGAGGTTGGCGAGGCAGGACAAGACGTCCGGGTTGTAGACGTTTTCAAATAGCGCGTTACTCATGGTCAGCAAGTCTCCTGTAATGGGTGATATACTGCTGCAAGAATTTACCCTCACCGTCGGGGCGGTGGGAGTCTGCAAAGAGGGATTGCTGCGCGGATTTCTTTCCCGGCGTTTTTTCTTCCTCTGCATGGAGCAGTTCGTCGAAGGTATAGTCCTTTCGTTGCAGGCGCCCGTCGTTGAACGGGAAGGTCCACTCGGAAAAGACGATCGGAATGGCGGTGTCTTTTCCGTTTCCGTCGACGCACATGAGCGACAGAGCATTGCCGCATACAATGTTGCGGGCTAGGATGAACCGTGCCGACGCCCGCGTATCATCGTTGCATTCCGTCCGACAGACTTTGCGGTACTCTGCATCCCACAGGCAATAGAGCCGTTCCCGGCACGCTTCGCAGTTGTCCGCGAGAATGTCGACGCCGTACAGGCTCCCGATTGCAAGCAGGGAATTTCTCTCCCAGTCGTAGGGGCTCCTCCGATACTTTTTCAGTTGGTCACAGGACAACTTGCGCGTTAGTATTTCGGCGAGAAAGTTCCCGTCGCCGCATGCCGGTTCCAGGAAACGCGAGTCGATGCGCTCGGTCTCCGATTTTACCAGGTCGCACATGGCTTTTACCTCGCGCTCCCCGGTGTTCACTTCGCCGTACTCCGTTACACGGCGGCGGGATTTGATCTGTTTGCTTTCCACGCAGGGCCCCTTTCTGCACCGAATATGAGATTCGGTACAAAAAAGAGGGCATATCCCGCCCGGAAAACGGTGGGATATGCCTAAAAAGTGCTTTTTTGAGTTGCAAAAGGCTCAAAAAAGTGGTTTAATAAGAAGCAAGAGTAAATTATTATGTACCGAATCTCATATTCGATGCAGAATTTTTCAAAAAATTCTTTCCATTTTGCTCATTGCGGCGATTTTGGTATCCAGCATACTGTGGGCATAGCGATTGAGGGTAATCGTGGCGTTTTTGTGTCCCATGAGTTCGGATAGGGTCTTGATGTCCATGCCACATTCCAGAGCGCGGGTGGCAAAGGTGTGGCGCAGTGCATGAAAATTCAGCTTGCGCACGCCGGCTTTTTCTGTCAGCCGCTCAAACAGATATTGATACGAACGAACAGACATTCGTTCGCCTTTTTTATTTTCAACCAGATAATCGCTTCGTGCGGTCATGCGGTAAGCTTGCAGTTCTTCTGTGAGAAAAGGGGGGAGGGGAATCACCCTTACGGAGGAGACCGTTTTCGGGCGGTCGATGAACAGTTGCCAGTCACCGTCGTCGTTCTTTTCGCGATAGACGGTTTTCCCGATCTGCAAAATGCCGCGGGTTGGGTCAATATCGCTCCATTCGAGCCCCAGCAGCTCGCCGATCCGCAGTCCGGTATACAGGCAGAGTCGGATGCCGAACAGGCGGCGATCTCCCAGGCCGGCAATACACTTTTCCAACCGGCGTTGTTCCTCTCGCGTGAATGCGTCAACCCGCCCCGGCGGGGGTGGTATACGCTTGATGTGTTCACAGGGGTTGTCCGGGAGCAGAGCCATATCACGGGCATAGGAAAAGGCGGAATGCAGAACGGTGATAATCAGGTTTGTGCTGGTTGCCGAGAGGCGTTCTCCCCATCGCATATTGCCGGTCGCCCGGTGTGTGGCGAGAAAATCGACGATCTGTCGCCGGCCGATATGCTCAATCGGCACCCCGCCGAGTTCGGGCAGAATATGCTGCATAATGACTCCCCGATATCGGCTGTATGTCCGTGGCTTGATTCTCTCCCGCCCGCAACGGTCGAGCCACTCGGACATGAGTTCGTTGGTCGTCATGGTTACACTCCTTTTTGACTTCATTATAGCCTTTTTCCTACAATCTATGAACAACCAAGCAATGTTGTTTAATATCAGAGTTTTTTCGTCCATTTTAGCTTTTTGCAATCATGCTAGTATCTCCTCCATCGTGGAGCCCATATCGTAGCACAGGGATTGTCCTTGTCAATGTTGGCGAGAGTCCAACGGAATGCACTCTTTTTCCCCACAGTATCAGAGACAAGGAAAGCCCGTCTGCTTCATTTACGAAACAAACGGGCTTCCTTTGCTGACGGCAGCGAAAAAATGCGTTGCAATTATTTGAAAAGAGAGCTTAATCAGCAGGTCCATGCTCAATCAACTCTTGAAATCGATTTTTGCATTCATTAACGCGTAGTAAGGACAGCAGATCGTGTTCATAGGCGATATTAAGTACTTCTGGTAGTTTCGGAATCTTGTCAGAATTTAATTGATTACGATAGTTATGCGCGTAAATCGTAGCAAGATCGTCGAGCATATTATCGGAAATAAAATTGAGATGAGGCACCAACGCACAGAGTATAGAATGTGCTTTTGGGAAATCGATATTATATAATTTCTTGATGGCATCATGTTGAACAGGAAAGGTCGTTTTTGTTGGAATGTAGCTAATCAATTCACCATACATAGCAACTATATCGGTATCGATGTCTGATATTTTCATGCGACGCAAATACAAAAATGCGGCGCGTCCGATCCTTCCTTCCAAATCCGCTTTGCATTGACCTTTTAATGAATCGCCCCACGCGGAAAGCAAATATTCATTGGGGGACAGATGGTTTTCCGAAGCAATGGAAGATGTATCAAATTCGAAGAAACGAACGGCGAAATCGCGGTAATCAAAGCAGTTGCGGACCATCCGAGAATCGATCTTCTTCCAACAGTACAAATTCAGTATATATCGAAACAAGGAGGAGGACATGGAATGATCCATGCAATTTGCAATGGTTTGAATCCTTTGCATACCTTCGTTAGAATCAAGGAGCCATTCTGTAATTTGTGGAATAAAGGTGACGGCGCCGCTAATAGAGAAGGCTCCACCCTGAATAGAGTCTGAGTCATCTCCCGAGGTGACAATTGACCAAATCCTATCGATCGCTTTTTCATCAATAACAGAAATGTGGGAGGGAAACTGTCTGGCGACAGAGTCCCGCATAACATGCATTGTATCATTTTCGCTTGATACTAATCTTTTCAGAAGAATCATGTCGTCATCTTGAACACCTATCTTTTGGTTGGTCCGATAATAGCGTTCACAAAAGTATCTGAACAAAAGTTCAACAAATCCATAGCTGACAGTATTGATTACATAGTACAAGCGATCTCCAATACCAGCGTATTCAGTATCGGACATTACAACAATGTCAAACAACTCAGGCTCCTTAATCAAAGATCCCAGCTCATTTAACTCCCGCTCTTCAAAACTGCTTTCCGAAAGTGCTCGCATTACTGTTTTCAGTGCATTGCGATGCCGGTGATCAAAGCGGTTATTTTGACGCATGGCGGCAAGGACGATTTTTAGTACTTCAATCGTATAAGAAACATAGAAAGGCTCGGCACGATAATCGGTATTTTTATTTTGTAGAGACCTATCAAGATGTTCAAAGAATAATTCAAGGTGTTCTACATGTAATTTTTTACTTTCTTCAAGTGCATCTTTCAAATCGTCAGCGGTTGCATATTGGGCAAGCGTAAGGGCAAACTCGGCTAGATATGCGTATGCTGTTGAATCGAAAATGTCTGGGATGCCCGCAGAGCTGTTTAGGTCTTCTTCAACTCGGTTTGCCCAATTTTTAACGAGACGACCGTTGATGAACAAGTCCTTCAGAGAGTGAGTAGTTTTTGACTGTGGGTTATCACCTATAGTCACATCCGTGTGTGAACAAAAGAAATCTTTCCCATCATCTCCATCTGTTGCTAGAGGATCAATTATACTATTAAAGGACTTTTGCAAATCTTCAATTTGATTATGGTTTGTTATGCCAAAGGTTGCATTTTCTACTGCAGTCTTAATTTGTTCCCTGTCCGATTCACTAAAATCTTGAATTAAACTGAGTAGTTTATATAACTCAACGTGACAAGTATATGCAGAGAACAACTTTGACAAATGGTTAAAAATCAAGGAGTAACCTTGCTGCCAATAGGTTCTGAGTAAGTAAATTGCAAGTTTCCAATTGCATTCACTCTTTGACGCAAGCAGACGTGATGCAATCGCTGTCTTTGTATCTTTAGATGCTTCCTCGAAGGCATCTGTGGCAAGTGACCAGATAATCCCGGCAGGGGTAGAGGCACAATCATCTTCATACTTTTCAAGAGATAAAGCATTCCATAGATTGGAACTGGGTGACAGACCGACTTTGCTACAGAAATAATCAAAGAGCCAGATGCACCAAACTTCGTTTTTTTGGCTTTGAATGTTCAATGCAATGCCCTTTAGGATTGTTTTGATTGCATAAACATTAATGTTATAGCTTTCCAAATCATCGATGTTGGTACAAAAGGCATTCAAGAATTCGAAAAGATTATCATTTTGCCACCTGCAAACATTTTGCCAATTTACATTATCAACTTGTAGCCATTCCAAATCGCGTTTCGCGGTATATTGTTTTATCCAATCAGTATACCTATGAGAGAAAGCCTGGTTTGGCAAATAGGATATCAAAGCAACAAGTTGTGCAGGAATAAATGTACAAGGCATTAGCTTATCGATTCCGCACGAGACAAAGCGATCGATAATATTTGTAACAATTTCTCGAATGCCATTTTCAGAATAATCAACCTTGGTTAGCCATTGCAGGGGAGTCCATTGTTTTGCTTCATTTTCAACAAGTAGGTCAATACGACTTGTAAAATACTCTTTTTGGGCAAAGAATTGAAGCCAGCTGTTATAATCTTTGGTAATGCATGAAAAAGCACGACTTTCTGTCTGACTCTGAAATGTCGAATGTTGTAGCAAACTATACAATGACTCGGCATGTTGTTTCGAATAGAATGCTGTATAGACTTGAATGTTTGCATCTACCGTTAAGGGGACACATACATATTTTAAGGTGTCGTTTGCCCATTGGTTGAGGATATCTATTTGAAAGCTAAATGATTTTGCATCAAGGCAATAGGGAATCAGGTGGACGCCAAGCGATTCCAGGTAATGACTGCGAGCGTGGCAAACAACCTCTTGTCCGCTATAAAAACCTTCAAGAATATATTTAAAGCATTTGTCGCTGCTTTCGGTTTTTGTAATCAAATAGTCAATCAGTTCGTACTCGTTTAATCCATAACCTAGGAAGAGAATAACAACGTCGGGGATATTGAAAATTTTGCTTAAAAATTGAACAAATTCCGGGCGATTATATTTACTGGCGTATTGACTTGCTGTAAACACCAGATCTCTTTCGTACTCAGCAAAACTTTTCCCCGGTTCATACCGACCATGTAAATACACGATATGTCCCCAGAGCGTCTGGCTTAAATCGTCTGTGCTTAAATTTGTAATATTCTCAATCGGAATCTCACAGCCGGGTGTAAAAGTAGCCCGCAACATACCGTCGGCATTCGTCGTTAAAAATGCCGCATAAAATTGTGACAAAACCTGATACACATTTGGCTTGCTACCGTTATTTGGGGTTGGCGTCATTGCTTTTTCAAATGCGTCGTAGTATTCCTTTAAACGATTTTCACATTTGCATTTTTCATAAGCAATCGAGATCCGTTCTTTGGGGCTATGAATCTGATTTTTAATTAAATATTGTTCTTTGTAGTTGGGATAAGCAATGTTGATCAAGTTTTCCGCAAGCTGATCCCAGCCTGGCAAATTCATAAGACGGGACATTCCGGCTCCGACAAATATGATCAGTTTACCAGCCTTGTATGCATTAATAATGTTAGGCGGCATAGGTGGTATCGCTCCTGGAACGATGCAATCGTTATTGGTGCCCATGGTTATCCTCATTTTAAATGTATCGTATTTTGTCGGTTGCTTCTTGACCTGAGTACGCAGACTATTTATAAGACTTCATACAGAAATCCAGCATATATTTCCGGATTCCGGCATCATTTCCACTTTCATAGAAGCCTACCAACTGCTTTTTGAATTCCGGCACCAATTTGTCTGGGATAATTAACATGCCCGCGCCATGGGAAATCAAAAAGTGGTTGGCGAAGATGACAGAGGCACGCTTGTTGCCGTCCACAAACACTTGCGTCCGCATGGCGTAGAGGCATAGCCTGATGGCTGTTGTCGGCAGGTCATCTCCGGCAGAGAGAATTTGCTCAATATTTGCGACCACATCGGCCTCAAATGGTATTGGTGGCACATAACTGCATCCGCCAATCGTGACGGGGATTCTGCGAATTCTTCCACCGTCCGAAAAGAACCCCTCATTAACGAGTTTTGCGATGTGTGTCAGCAGTGCGTAATCGGTCTTTGCTTGTAAAACATCCTCATCTAAAATGAATTCCCATGCATGCTTGAGGTTCAGAATCTTTTGAACATCAGAAGCGGTCATGCCATTGACGATACCGTTATCGATGATTTCTTCGGTTTGTGGGAAGGAAGTCGCCACGCCCTCCAATACTGCTTGATCATAGATGTTCTGTTTTAGATTGGCTCTTGCAAACTCCAGATTGAGAACAACATCGGGGGGCAATTCTGCTTTGGCATAGCCGAGTTCTGCAAGTGCCTTGTCTACATGGCGTAATGCTTTCCTTAACTCACGTGCTTCACGATTGTTGCGAAGCAATAACTGATACAGTTCGTCCGAGTACACATCTACATAAGTCGATGTATTTTTGGAAGCCACTCGACGGCGTACATACAGATATTTTCTCCCGTTTTTCTCCTTGATCTCAGGAGTCCCGTCATAGGGTAACAGGGCCAGGCGAGAATGAATATCTGCTCGTTCCCGTAGCAGTTCTTGAATTTTTATAAAAGATAGTTCCATAAACACCTCATTGGGGTACAATATCTGATAAAATAATACCACAATGCACCCTACTTTGCAATAGTCAAATTAACAAATATCGTTTAAAACGCGGTCCTAGTCAGAATGGCTTGGTCACAGATGCTTCCAAAATATTCATGCAGGGTTAAATTGGCATGAGATTGGGGCAGATTGGTTCGAGATTTGGTCATGTGAGCAGGGCGTGTGCTTGTCCCCAAACAAGTGCCGGCGCTGACGCGCCGGCAGACA
>ERZ780149.3607-NODE-3607-length-12781-cov-3.936901_pt1 | contig 12781 bp, 12 predicted proteins | sample MGYA00511367_ERZ780149 | MGnify/ENA primary metagenome ERZ780149 (study PRJEB29588, sample SAMEA2153852) | human gut metagenome | biome: human gut; feature: human-associated habitat; material: faeces | place: Denmark | collected 2008/2010 ...
AACCATGGTGCATATGTTCGTAAAGAGTTGTTCTATTTTTATCCAAATGAAACAATTGATTGGATAAACAAAAAATACCAAAAACCCCAAAAGTTTCAATCTGCAAAATAGTAGTTAAAAATCCCCACTGTCCATTAAAAACGCTATTTATGCGTATTTTAAAAGTTAAAAACTACAACTTTATATAAAATTTTGGTTTGTATTTGGTTTTTTATATTTTGTATTAGCGATGATATTTTTAATTGACTTTTTGAAATTATATGCTATAAACTATATAATGCCATAGGGCAAATTAAATTTTTGGAGGCTTTTATGTTGACAGAACTTTTGAATTTGCCCGTGCTTGAATGAGATAAAGTAGAGCGAAAGGCAAAATATCTGCAGAACTAAAACTGCAAAGTCTACTTTTGAATTTATAGAAGTCCGACATCACTCGAATATTTTTTATGAAAGGGTTGAAGCGTTCATAATTCAACAATACTTAATGGTGGCGAAATAACTGGCAGGTAGAATACTGCTAGGTGCATGTTGCACAAAAAAAACAAAATGTAAGTATCATAAAAAATTGCAAGTTCAATTCAAGCAAAAAATTTAGTAAAAAAGGCTTAAGGTGATGCTTAAGCCTTTTTTATTTCTGCAAGTTGGTATGACAGGGTTAGCAAGGGGTAAATTTCTGCTGGGGCAACGGTGCCGTCAAGAAGAATGGTTATCCAATGCTCTTTGTTCATGTGATAGGCCGGAAGATAGCCTTTTTTTGAAAGAAGCGAACCTTTTAAAAGTGGGTCACACTTGATAACAATAATATCAACGAGTTCATTTTTAATTGTGTTCTCATTTTGATTTGCAATTAATTTTCCCTTTTCAATAGTCATAATTGCGGCAAACCATTTGCCATTTGGGTGCCTTAAAACACAATAGTTCGGAAATTTCGCCCAAAGATATTCGGGCTTGACTTTAAAATTTTTATCTGCAAAGTTTAAAATTTCGTTTTTTAATGATTTCATATTTTTAACTTTCCATTGTAAATGTTTGTCACTTTTGTTCTTGGTTTTTTTAGTTAAAAGTTAAACTTTTTAGTTATCTTCTTCAACAAAACTTATTTTTGCTTCAACAATTTTTTTGTATCTTGCCTTTTTAATTGAAAGCATTTGCCTTTGCAGAAAGAAAATATCCACTGCTTCCCACATGAAAACCCAAGCGATTATGTAAAAAATTTCGCTTAAAATGTTTGAATTTAAGTTAACAATTAAAGTAAACTGCAAAACCAAAACCACAATTGAAATAACGGCAAGAATGATTGAAGAAATTATGTGGTGAGAAATTGTGCGGTTAAGGTCAACAATTTCATTGTTGTAATAATTTTTAATTGCAAGAGCATATTTTTGTTTGGTGGTGTCAGGCAGGGGCTTGCAGTTAATTTCAATGTGAAGAGGGGTTTTTTTCTTTGAAACTTTTAACTGACTTTCAATAACATCAGCAACATCCCTTGAAATTATTTGCTTTTTTAAGGGCGAAAAGGGTGAAAGGAGACTAGCGTCTTCAAAAACAGAAAGTTCAACCAATTCACGCCCAAGGCTATCTTTTGCCAGTGGCAATTTATTTTTCTTAGACTTTTTCATAACAATAATTTAACACATAATTACACATTTTCAAACTGATTTTTTTGTTTTTTAATTTTACAATTTTTTACAATGATTTTGATTGGGGCTTTTAATTTTGGTTGCGTAGGCATAAAAAAATTTTTATACTAATTATATGGAAGAAAATATTAGCAAGGTTAAACAAGAAAGCACTAGCAATGCTCATGAAGAAAACATCAGCCAAGTTGAAATAACAAAATACACCACCAAAGAGTGGTTCATTTCGGCTTTGCTTGGGGTGTTTATTGGGCTTGCAATAATCGTGCCTGGGGTTAGCGGGGCAACAATTGCAATAATTTTTGGGATGTATTACAAACTTATTTATTCACTTTCAAACTTAACAAAAGAGTTTAAAAAGTGCTTTATGTTTTTGCTTCCAATTGGAATTGGGGCAGTTGTTGGGCTTGTTGTTGGGTTTTTTGCCGTGCAAAAACTTTTTGAGGTTATGCCATTTACCATTGTTTGCCTTTTTGCTGGGCTTATGGTGGGGGCTTTTCCTGCTGTTAGCGATGAAATTCGTGGGGTTAAACCAACACTAGCCAAGTTAACCTTGTTAATTATTGGCGTGATTGTTCCTGTTGCAATAAGTGTTGGCTCAATTTTTCTTGTTGGAAATTCAAATGATGCCGTGCTTAATGTAACACTTGGGTTAATTTTGCTTTACATTCCGCTTGGAATGGTTATAAGCGTTACACAAATTTTGCCGGGGCTTTCAGCCACAGCACTTTTAATGGCGTTTGGGCAATTTGGGCCGTTGCTTGAAAGTTTAAGCATTTCAAACATTAAAAACAACCCAATGTTAATTTTGGTTTATCTTGCCCTTATTGTTGGTTTTGTTGTTGGAATTGTTGCCTTTTCAAAATTTCTTAACTTTTTGTTAAAAACCAAAAAAGACCACACCTTTTACACAATTGTTGGGCTTTCAGCGGGGTCAATAATTTCAATGTTTATTAACCCTGACATTTATTCGGTTTATCTTGGTTGGAACAACGGCACGCAGGATATGTGGCTTGATTTAAGTTTGGGGTTTGTTCTGTTTTTCATTGGCGGAGTTTGTGCCTACCTTCTTGTTAGGTTTGAAAGAAAACGAAAACAAGAAAAGATGAAAACTGAAAAAACTAAAAAAGAAAATGCAGATTTGCAACTTAAAAAAACAAGCGATGATGTGAAAGATGAAAAGAATTAAAAATGAAAAATAAAAAATAAAAAGGAGGGAGAAAACTATGAAAACTGTTGTTGAAGCAAAAAATTTAATTGCAAGCCTTTTAAAGGCATACAAAAAAGTGAAAGAAGATGGGGTTAGTTTTAGCGAATGTTTAACTTTTAAAGACTATTTTAATGAAAATGTTAGTAAATTTGATGCTGAGGTTATTTGCTTTGCTAACTGTGTTGACCTTGAAAGGGCTTATTACGAAAACCAAAATTATTTTGAGTTAAAGCAAGATGGTTCTGATGGTCTTGTTAAATTCAAATTTTGTGATGGTGTTGATGTTTATTCAGCCACAAAGAACTTGAACAGCAATTTGCCTGAAAATGTTAGGGCATCACTTGAAATGATGGCAATGCTTTATTCATTTGAAAGGTTTAAAGATAAGTTTGTTCAGGTTCAACTTTTTGAAGATGACAATGCACCTGCAAGGCAAACAAACCTTTTTGTTTTAGATGAAGAAGAATGCCAGAAATAACAAAACATAGTGCACTGCAAGCAATAATTGCAATGTGGCAAATTTTAGCAAGTAAGCAAAAACAAGTTTTAACAGGAAAATAAAAAAAGTAAAAAACAGACAATTTAGTCAAGCAAATTTAAAACTAGTGTAATAATTAAGAGAATAAAAAATATAAATTATTTAAATATAGCAAAATTGTAATTCTTATGTTATAATTTTTATTAAGGAAAACATATGAGCAAATATTATAGCAGTTTAGACAATTTGAGAAAAAGATATTTTGAAATTTTATCGCCGAATTTTCCTGAATGGCTTTTAGATTATATTGATACAGAAGAAATGAGTAGATTATCTGGAATTAGCATGCTCTGCGGAACAGACTACTCAAAGATATACAATTATCATTCATTTAATTCAGTACTAGAGCATAGCGTTGGTGTTGCCTTAATAGTTTGGAATTTTACGCTTGACAAAAAACAAACTCTTGCAGGTCTTTTCCACGATATAGCAACTCCAGCATTTAAGCATTGTATTGATTTTATGAATGGTGATTCCGAAAACCAAGAATCAACAGAAGAAAGAACCGAAAAAATAATTAGAGGGTCAAAAAGAATTATGTGTTTATTAAATCGTGATAATATTAAAGTTGAAGAAATTTGCGATTATCACATGTATCCAATTGCTGACAACGATACCCCTAAATTAAGTGCAGATAGATTTGAATACACTCTCTCAAATGGGTTGTTTTTATATAGTGCATGGGATTTAAATGAAATTTCAAGGTTTTATAATGATATTTCTGTATTAAAAAATGAAGATAGTGTTGAGGAGCTAGGATTTAATACTAAAGAAATTTGTAAAGATTTTTTACATGCGATTTTACCAATTTTTGCAAATTATGATAGTGATGAGAACAGAACAGTTATGCAATTTTTTGCTGATATTGTAAAAAGTATGATTGTTAAAGGTCTTATTAGTGTTGATGATTTGTATAATATGTCAGAAGAAGATGTTTGCAATTTAATTTTAAATTGTGATGATGAATATCTAAAACAAAGTTTTATAAGATTTAAAAACGCAAAAAATATTTATGCAGGAAATAGACCTGTAAACAATAGATATTGCATAAGCGTAAAAGCTAAAAAAAGATACATTGTACCTCTTGTTAAAACCAATGGAAAAGTTGCAAGAATAAATGATGTAGATGATTCTTGTAAAGAAGCAGTTGAGCAATATAAAAATTTAAAACGCTCTAAATATACAGGTTTTGATTTCAAATTCGAGCCATATTCATTTGAAAACACAATAAAAAATGAATTATCTTAAATTAAAAAAAACTAAATCTACTTGATTTAGTTTTTTCATTAAATTCAAAAGTTAATAATTTTAGTCTATAATTATGAAACTAATTAGAAAAGGAGTTCTATTCTAAAAAGTAAAACACTACTTGCCTTGTTTATTCTGCTAGTTTCAAATATTACTAACCTTGGTTTGCCTGTTTTTTATTTGAAAAAGCAATTAAGTTAAATTTGCAAACTTTAAACTTTTTAAAAGGCATTAATTTAAGTTTAACATTTGATAAATCAATTAAAATGCCAAAAGTTTAATAACATTTAATAATTGTGCAAAGTTCATGTTTATTTTTCAAGTTCTGGGCTTTCAAGTTCAATGGTTGCAAATTGCAGTGGAGAAAGGTTGTTAGTTACATTATATTGATTAAGCAAACTATCATTTGCAAAAACATTATAGTAAATTTTTGGCAAACACAAAATTGTTGACTCTGCATTTTGATTTTTAATGTCTGCAAAAATGGCAGAAAGATTTTTCAAAATTTGTTTTGTGTTTGTTTCAACATTTTCACTGAAATATTGTGTTTGTGTGGTAAGGTTATTTTCAGGGTATTTTAAATAATCTTCACTTGAAACATTCAGCCGTGGGTCAAAGCAGATGTTTGAAGGGTGAATTGTTAAAATTTTGTTAAGTTCAAGTAACAGCGGTGTTGAAAGAGGAGAAACTGGGGCAATTATTCTTGAAGTTTTTGGGTTGATTTGGTCTTTAATTTTTTGTGCAGAACTTTCAAACCTTGGTTTGCTTTGAAAACTTATTTCATAGGTTCCGTTCATGGTTTGTGTGTCAAGTGCCCTTACCATGTCTCCAAGCACAAATAAAAAAACTTTCATATCATTTACCTTTAAAGTTAGTTTAACATACAAATTGAAAATTATCAATATTTATTTTAAATATATGCTGACCTTAATTTTATTGACAGTGTTATTTTGGTTTGTGTTTTTGCCCTGCGGTGTAATCTTTAACAATACCTTTAAATTTATGACAGTTTTATTTGTGGTTTTTGTTTGTAGTTTTGGTGATTTGTGTTATATAATTTAATTAGGGGGCGTGTTTATGAAAAGGAATAAAAGTTTGATTATTGCAGATGCAGTTTGCGGAATTATTATGCTTGTTTCTGTTTTGGTGTATTTAATTTTGGGGCTTACAATTGACTTTTGGCACCCAGGGTGGATGATTATTGTTGGTGCTGTTATTGTTTCGGGCATTATTTCAATCATTTTCAACGCAAGGGCAAGCCTTAAAGATGAAAAACAAGAAGAAGAGCCAAAAAAGTTTAAAGATTTATAATATTAATGCAAACTTACAAAAAAAGATAACGCAAAAATCAGCGTTATTTTTTGTTGCGTAAACTTTTAAAAAATTTGCAAAAAACATGATATTTTAAATGTATTTTTAATTGTAACTTTAATTTTTGCACTTTTTTAGTTGTAAACATATTGACTGGTAGTGCAAAAAACACAATTAAAAGTTAAAAACACCAATTGAGATTTAAGAAAAAATAGCAAAAATTTTAAAAAAATGAGAAAAAAGCATTAAAAAATGCGTGCGTTCAGGGAAAATAAGTGATAGTATATTATTAGAATTTTTTGTGTTTGGGGGAAAAGATGAAAAAAATTCCGTTAATTATTGATGCAGACCCTGGAATTGATGATGCAGTGGCACTTATGATGGCAACAAAATCTAATATGTTTGACATTAAAATGGTCAGTTGCACAGCAGGAAACACTAATCTTTTAAATGTAACAACTAACACCATTGGGGTTCTTGAACTTTTGGGGGAAATGAAAATGCCAGTTGCAAAAGGCTGTGCTAAACCAATTAAAAGAGAAAGTTTTTCAAAAGAAATTTTCCACGGCATTGGCGGAATGGGTGGGTATGTTTTTGAAAACTTAAAGCATCAGGTTGACAAAATTGATGCCGTTACTCTTATGCATGAAGTTTTAAACGCAAGTGAAGAAAAAGTAACCATTGTTGCCTTGGGGCCACTTTCTAACATTGCAACACTGTTTTTAAAACACCCTGAGGATAAGGAAAAAATTGAAAGGCTGGTGTTTATGGGCGGAAGTTATGTTGAAAAAGGAGATAAAACACCTTATGCCGAGTTTAACATTTCAAGCGACCCAGAGGCCGCAGAAGTGGTTTTTGCGTCTAAGGTTAAAATTGTTATGGTGCCAATGGAAATGGGGCACACAGCCTATCTTGATTGGCATGATGTTTTTGTTACAAAAGAAGAAAACATGACGGGCGAGTTTTTAGAGTTTATTTACAGGTCTTACCATGATGGGCATGTTAAAAACGGCATTGCCACTCATGATGGAACAACGGTTGCATATTTAATTAAACCTGAAATTTTTGAAACAAAGCCTGCAAAGGTAAGTGTGGTTTATTTTAAAGAAATTAACTCTGGCGTTGCAATTTGTGATTTTGAGGCTGAGCCAAACATGGAAGTTTGTGTTAAAGTTGATGTTAAAAAATTCAAAAAACTTTATTTTAATGCATTAAGAAAGTGCGATTAACCTTAAAATTTAAAAATTCAGTTTAAAGTTGAAGGCAAGTTTGTGGGCTAAAACATAAACTATAAAACAAAAAACTAAAAAAGATTACAAAAGTGTTGTGTTGCGAGGTATAGGGCCATTTTAAGAGAGCAGTTTACAAAATTTATTTATGACCATGTTCTTTCAATGTTTACTGGAAGTGAAATTTCAGGCAGTGAAGAATCAACCCCAAGGGACGCAACAGTTGCACTTGGTGCGGGCGGGGTTATTTTGGTTAAGTTTGCAAAGACGGATAATTACCGTCTTATAATCAAGCGTGTTCAACCCTTTAAAAGTTTTGAAGTTAGCCTTATTAGAAGCATTGTTGAAGAAATGGGTGCAATTTATTCTTCAAACATTGGTGCAAATTACATTAAAGATATGGAGCCCTATGTTATTTCAAAGGCAATTTGCAATGCAATTTCAAAATCTGCAAGCAAAACATTGCATGAATTAATTAGTCTTCTTGAAAGTTGGAGCCAAAGAACTTATGAGGGCAACCGAACAACTTTTGGGTTTATTGTTTCATCAAAACGAGCAAACAGGCAAACCAATTCAAACTTGCACATTTCGAAGTTTTTAAAAAGTGATTTTTCAGCCTTGCTTTCAGATGGTATTAACACCTGTCTTGAAATTTCATCTAACGGGTTTTTGCTTAATTATTTAACGGTGCCAAAAGCGTTTGACCAAGAGTTGCTGGTGCCGTATCAATACATCAGGCTTGCAAACCTTTGCACGGGCAACAAGGTTGGGGTTTGCCTTGTAAACAATGGCGACATTTTAATTTTTCGTGAAAAAACCTTGCTTTTTGCAAAAAGAAATGGAAAGTGGGTTAGTTTTAGCCATGAAGAAATTATTTCAAAACTGGCTGACCGAAGCGGGGAATACACCCAAGAGGTTAGAAAGGCAATTTACCTTTCAGCGCTTGACACATCTTTTGCAAGAACGGGCGGGTGCATTGTTCACCTGAACAAAGAAGACACCCTTAATGTTTTAAGACACATTGACATTTGCGACTGTTTAAATGACCAGTGCTATCAAAATAAACTGCAAGAAAATATCAGCACATCTTTTTTTCATGACGCAAGCGACCAAGAAAATGCAAAAACCTTTGACGAGTTTTTAAAAGAAGAAAAGATGATAAAAAGTGCCAACATTATTAAAATTATTGGTGGCAGAAAGTTTTATAACCTTGACCGTAAGTTAAGGCTTGAACTTATGGGCATTGACGGTGCAACCATTGTTGATGCTGAGGGTGAAATTTTAGCAGTTGGCGCAATTATTAAAATTGAAGCAGGAAGCACTGGTGGAGGAAGGCTTGCTGCCGCAAAAACACTTTCAAAATATGGCATGAGCATAAAAATAAGTAACGATGGCCGAATTGAAGGGTTTAGAATGGATAAACAAAAATTAAGAGTAAAGCCCCTTTTTGTTTTGGGTTAATTTAAACTTTAATTCTTTTTTGACAAATACCATTAAAACTATTTATGTTAACAATCCTTTTAAACACAAGAAAAACCCCCTAACAACAATCCCGCTCACAATTTTGGCAACTGCCCAAACAAAGTTATAAATCATTGTGATAAGCGTTATTAGTTTTGTTCTTTTAAGTTTGTCTGTTTTTAATGTTTTTAAAGTTTGTTTAATGCTCACTGGCTTTCCTTTTGTTGCAGATAGGTTTTTCTTTTATAAAATTTTTTAAAGTAAACGCTTGCGCAAACAATGCTTGCAACAAGGGCACCTAAAAAGTCTGCAATTAAATCAAAAAAGGTGTTTTCAAGAGCCTTATGCCCAACATATGGAATGCCCTCAGGTGAAGTGTGAACTTGGGTGTTGCCACCAAAACTGTCAACCGTGAACTCGCCAATTTCCCAAATTGCCCCGCAAGCAAGACTTATTGCAAAAATAAAGGCAAACACATAAAACGGGTTAAGGTTTTTATCTTTATTGTGCGTCATGTAAACTGAATAGGCACAAAGCGAAAACAAAACTCCGCTTAAAAAGTGAACAAATAAATCAATATTTGTTATTAAAGAATAGCCATTCCAAACTGAAAGGAAGGTGTAAGATAAAATAACAAAAAGTTGATAGCAAATGTTAAGATAGATGGGTGGGTCAAACCTTATAATAAGGCAAACGGGAAGAGGAAGCCAAACTAAGGCCACTACCATAAAATACTCAAATGCATTAACCCCAGTTTCAATGTCACACGCTTGCAAAATGAAATGCAAAATAAGGCTTAAAAGGTTAATGGCGGTGAAGGTAAGGTAGATAATAAGGTCGTTTTTTTTGCAGATTTTGAATTTAGTGTTCATGTTGCCCCCAAAACACGCAAAATTTTTGTGTTAAATTAAATTTTTTGTGAAAAGAAAACATTGTTGCAACTTTAAAGTTGGGCAAAAATTAAAATTATTGATAAGGTTGCATCAATTAACATTATTATATCAAAATAAAATTATATTCCCAATTGTTTTGTAAAATAATTTATTTTTTTGTTTTGGTATGATAAACTATAGAAAAGGGGAAACTATGGGAGATTATTTGGCACTTGTAAATAAAGAAAATAAATTCAACCCGCAAATGGTTGAGGGTTTTAAGTTTAATGAAATTGTTGATAATTATGGTGACACAGGTTTTGTTGAACAACAAGCGTTTGAAGCGTTTTGTGCTTTAAAGCAAAGGGTTAGTGAACTTGGCGTTAAAATGACAATTAATTCAGCAGGCAGAACAATTGAAGACCAAAAGAAGGCATTTTTAGACCTTGAAAAGGAATATGGCACTGAGTATGCAAAAAGCCACACTGCAATGCCGGGGTTCAGCGAACATCACACTGGGCTTGCCATTGATGTTAAACTTGAAAAAGATAATCCAAATGTTTTTGAAAGGTTTAAGGCAAAAATTCATAATAATAAAAACAAGTTATATGAAATTTTAGACAGCGAACTTACAAATTTTGGCTTTATAAAAAGATACACAGCAGACAAAAGCGAAATCACTGGCTTTCCGCCTGAAAGGTGGCACATAAGGTTTGTTGGAAGAAGCAATGCGCTTGCAATTGCAAAAGAGGGGCTTTGCCTTGAAGAGTATGTTGAAAAAATAAGGGCAAAAGAGAAAGCAAGTTAAAATTTTGGCTTGACTTAGGGTAATTTTGTTGTATTGTGGCGGTTTGTTATGTATAATTAAATAGACATATTAACTAAACTAACAAAAGGAAGTGTGGTATGAGTTTAAGTGCAATTTCAGCAACTATTGCGTCAGTTGCGTTGGTGTTTTTAATTCTTGGCTTTGTTGTGGGCTGGGTTAGGGGGTATCAAAAATCTCTTACCAGATTTATTATTGTTTTGGTGGTGGCGGTTGTTGCCTTTTTTATAACCCCAGTTATAACTGAAGCCGTGCTTGATTTTAACCTTGCAAAATATGGGGTTGAGGTGAACGGGCAGGTTGTTGCAACGGTTGAAGATTATTTAATTGCCCAAATTTCACAAGTGGGTGAAATTGTCGAACTTATGGAGTCAAGTGCAACACTTAGGGCATTTGTAACCGCTCTTCCTGCAATGCTTGTGAATGTTGTGTTGTTTACAGTTTTGTTCTTCCTTTTAAAATGGATTTCAATGTTAATTTATTGGATATTTGCTGGAATTTTCTTCAACAAAAAGAAACTTGAGGGCAAAAGCAAAGTTAAACTTGTTGGCGCGGGTGTTGGCACACTGCAAGCGCTGATTGCCCTTGCAATTTTGCTTGTTCCGCTTTTTGGGTTTGCAAACATTGTCAACACCGTTCAAAATGAGTTTGACCAAGCAAATTCAACCTCAACTGCTGTGGTTGCAAATGCCGCTACTGTTAGCGACACAGCCCCAAGCGAAAATGAAAATGAAGACATTCAAATTGAAGAAACAGTAAATGAAGTTAGCACTTATGTTGGTGCGTTTGAAAACACTTGGGTTGTTAAAGTTTACAGCGCTTTTGGAATTGACAAACTTTCAGTTAGTGTTTTTAATGAACTTTCAAAGCAAGAAGTAAACAATGTTACAACAAACCTTACAACCGAACTTTCAGCCGTTGCAAAAATTTTGCCTTATGCACAAAATCTTTTAAATGGCGGAAGTGAAATTAACACAGAATTTGTTAACAATGTTGACAGAATTATTGACAGTGCCTTTTCAAGCCCTGTTCTTGAAAACATTGTAAGCGAGGTTATTTCATCAGCCTCTGCAAAATGGGCCAATGGCGAAACCTTTTTAGGGCTTGAAATGCCAAAGATTGAAAATAACGAAGGGATAAACAATGTTATTTCAAATGTGTTTAACTCTCTTCAAAACAGCACAGTTGCAACCATTAGAACTGACACAGATGCAATTGTTTCAGTTTTAAGAATTTTAACCGAAGATGATATAATTTCTGCCATGAACAGTGGCAACACTAGTGACATTTTAAATGCTCTTTCAAATGAAAACAAAAACACAATTTCAGACCTTGTTGGGGCAATGCTTGTAAGCAACACTTTAAAAGATGTTCTTCCAGACATTTTAAATGTTGGGCTTGATTATGTTTACGATGCTCTTGAAATTGAGGTTCCTGCCGGGCAAGAGAGTAGTTACAAAATTACAGTTAGCGCAGACGAAGTTAACTGGAACACAGAAACTGCAAAAATTCAAACCATTTTAGGAAACATTGCAAGGGTTTATGCTGATTATGACATAAACTATGTTCAGGCAAACCAAGGCAAACCTGAAAGCGAGCAAGTAAGCCTTATTGAAGTTATTGATTTTGCAAAAATTGGTCAAGCACTAGATAGCATGAAAACAAGTCAACTTTTTGGCGGACCAAGCCAAAAGATTTTTGAAAGTTTGCTTGATAACGAAATGCTTTCAGGCATTATTCCTGAGGCAACAAGAACAGAACTTAAACAAAATTGGGCAAACATTAACATGGAGGCAACCTTTACAAGCCTGAATGAAATGGTTAACCTTGCAATAAAACTTAGTGACAGCACTCAATCGATAGCCAAAGACGACATTGCAAATGTTCTTGAAACAATTGTAAGCGATGGTGTTAGCAGTGGGGTTATTGAAAGCATTCTTTCACCAGACAATTTGCAAAGTGCGGGGCTTGATGAAACAACTGCAAATTCAGTAAATGAGGTTGTAAGTGAAATAACATCTTCCCTTGCAGGAAAGCCTGAGCAAGAAAAGCAAAATGAAATTGATGGCATTGCAACGGTGGTTGAAATTATTAGCAAAACTCAACTTTCAGACGAAACTGTTGTTATTGAAAACACAGATGAAACAATTGAATCAATTGCAAACTCAACAATAATCACTGGGCTTATTGAAAGCAGCAGTTCAGTTATTGGTGGGCTTGACCTTTCAAACAAAATTGACGAAACCTCAAAAACCAACCTTGAAACTTCAATTAACAATAACCAAACTTTAACCCAAACTCAAAAAGAAGCGCTTTTAGGCTTGCTTGTTGGAATTTCAGGCTAAGGTTCATAAAAAGGTTTTGTGGCAAATAAAGTTAACAAAAAACAAATATACAAATTCCCCCCTTTGCGGGGGTTTTTGTTTTCCCTAAATTACTGTTTTTGTGC
>ERZ780149.3608-NODE-3608-length-12778-cov-5.725851_pt1 | contig 12778 bp, 10 predicted proteins | sample MGYA00511367_ERZ780149 | MGnify/ENA primary metagenome ERZ780149 (study PRJEB29588, sample SAMEA2153852) | human gut metagenome | biome: human gut; feature: human-associated habitat; material: faeces | place: Denmark | collected 2008/2010 ...
CGGGTTTTCTGGTCCGAGTGACTGGTTTCGAACCAGCGGCCTCGTGGTCCCAAACAGGAACAGAAAACTTTTTTCGGACGTTTCTAACGGTTTTTTATCGTTTCCGCTCGTATTCCGTTACTCTCGTACCCTCTTTTGAACCCCCATTTCCGCCTGTTCCGCGCGCGTCTGTAGTAATCCATGTGGTCAAAAAACGCTTCCCGACAAAAAAAGACGGGAAGCGTTTTCTATGTTCAAAGTGTCTGCATTGTAACTCCGGGCAGAGGGTTATGCAAGTGGTTTCTGCGAGGACGGCAGTTCAAAGATTGCGGTGCTATAGACAAAGAATACAATCATCTAGTTTATACGCTCTCAACATGGTGATATGCCATAATCAAATTATCCGAAATTTCCTGATATGCCACGGAACTGTCCACGTAAGACCATGGAGTGCCAGCGCGGTGTGTGAGATCAACAAGCGCTCCCGCAGAGTACTTTCCGTATTTTGCAATCGTCCTATCAATAGACGAGAGTTTTTCTGTGCCTTCTTTAGCAAACAGAATGCGGCTTCTTGCGGGTAACTCTTTTACGCCAGTCCGAATATCACTGTCGTCACCAAACTCGAACGGCTTCACATATTGGGAGCCACTTCGCTTAAAAGTCTCATAGACACTGTTAATGACAGGACCATGACGGAATGCATAAATGTGATCTTCAAATAGCCGCTCAGAATGCTCACAGAGGTAATCCGCATATGCATAATAAACGAGTTTTTCCAGTGAAAGATGCGTACACCGAATTTTTGAAAGAATGTAATTTGCAACGTCCAGTCCTGACAAAACTCTACCTTTTTTGATTTTCTCAGAAAACGCTGTTGTCGATTTAGTACATTCGACATCCTCAAAGAATGGATCATACGCTACAACAGAATCCCATGAAGCGGATTCTGTTTCGATGAAATGCGTTGATAGAGGAACATCTTTGCCGCAGTTTTTCCTGATTTCCTCAATCATTTCTGCAATTGCTTTGCTGTTAAGAAAGCAATCCTCCGTAATATCCAATGCTACACGACTGCCATCGGTGTACGAACTACTCATAATAATGTAGTGCTTAATCATTGATGATTCCTCCTTCCTTGCTTTCTTTCTCCCATGCGGTGTATTCCTGCTTGTATTTTTTGTGAGATGAGAAATTGCTATCCATGTCACACATATTCCAAATCTGCAGCTCCCACGGAAATGACTGATTATTCTCTTTGAAATAAAGGTGAACAGCTTTATAGTCAAACTTTGATGAGTCAATACATCGGTACCTGTTTGGATAAGTATCTTCTATGAATGAATAAACCTCATCAAAAGTCAATGGCTCTCGCAAAAAGATCCTGATGCCGAATAAATCGTTGATACATTTGTTGATTGGAATTTTACCAAATTCATGTCGCTCTGTCTTGTAGTTTTGAATTTTAAACTCAATCGAGTTTTGCGCTTTTACCCGCGCAGTTACTTTACAGGAGCATACGCTAGCAAGAGGCAATGTGATATCTGCGCTTTTTTCGTTCAGAAGCTGAACATATTCCATTATGCTTTTATAAATTATACCATCAGCGTCAATGTCAGCGACCAAGGCGTTTTTCAAATTCGTTTTTGTAGGTGTTTCTCGCAGCCACTCATCTGTAATCTCAGTATATGGGGAATTTAAAGGCGATGTTTTTCTGTTGATCGTGCAGCGCCACATTGCATTTTCTTTTTCATATTTGGCTATGGTTGCATTGATCTCACTTTTCCAGAAGATCCTCCATTGTGCAGCCAAGGACTTTGGCAAGGCTGAGAACCGTTTCCGCGCTGGCTTTATTGATATCCTTGTTGTGTTGCTCGTACATCTGGATCGACCGGAGGCTGACGCCGCTTCGCTTGGCAAGCTCTGCTTGTGTGCAGCCGTAGGTCGTACGGATGCGCTTGAGATTGGTATCTGTAAAATACGCACGCACTTTGGCATCGGCAATATTGGCAAATTTGCTGATGTCTGCTTCGTGAAGCGGAGCGTACATCTGCTGCAAATCCTCGAACGAAAGGACCTTGAAAATATCGCCGAATTTCCGGCCGGAAAACCATTGATAGTACGCGATAGCCCAGCCAATCCAATACTCTCTGGAACGGCTGAACGTTACCTGCGGTTTGGCAGTTGGCGCTTTACCGGTCGTCTCGACAAGAACATCTGCCACGACTTCAATTCCGCTTTTTCCTGCCAGATAAGTAGGCTCACCATTCTCGATTCGCTTGCTGACAGAGCTTACGGAAAATAGCTTCACAAAGTCATTTCCCGAAATTCCGCAGGCGTTGATGGCATAGTCAAAAGCATCGCCCAGCAGCGCCTGTGCGTTACTTAGATACATTTCTTGGTATGCGTGGGTCATCGTTTTGAATGCCTCCTCTCAGGATATCCAGCATATACAGACCATCGGTTTCCTCTTCAAGTATGCTCACATAATGTTGATCGGCTTCATCGTTCCGGGCCTTGCGGAGAACATAATATTTTTCCTTTTCTGCGATGGAAAATCCCTCGTAATGCAGCAGCGAGAACGCATATTTGGACTTGACGACGATCTGCTCTCCCAGCTTTCCCAGCCGCATGGCTTTTGCAAGCTGCTGTACGGAAATTCCGTTATTTAAGAAGGACTCGGCATAGTCAAAATAGGAGTCATCAGCGCGATAGCCGATAATCAGGTCATAGGCATTGACGTTGACGCTGAAATTGTCAATCAAGTACCGTTTTGCCCGCTGCGCTGCCGGGGTTTTGATGGAAAACAGGCGGTGCTCCACTAAAACGGCGATCCAGTTCAGAATCGTATAGTCCGGACTGTTCAGATTCAGGATTTTCAGGTATTCCGTATCAAGACTGTAACGATTGGCAAAGCCATTGCGCAGAGAGGACACGGCCCATTCTTTCGCAAGTTCTTCGCTTCCTGTGCAGTAAAAGCCAAGACCGAAGTCATTGTTTTTCTTGCCCAACCCGAAAGTCGGCGTTTCCACAAGCTGCTCGGAGCCGTGATACAGTGTGATTTTCTGATTCATCCGTGTGTTCCTCCTGCATATCTCTATCTGCAATAGTATCACCAAAGTGATATAAAATCAAGTCGTATTTGTAGAGAGACTTCAAGAAAGAACGTTCCTAGCGTGAAACAAATTTCTCTGCAAGTGGCTTCTTCAAAAGCAACAGTTCAAAGGTTGCGTCGCTATAAACAAAGAATAGGCGGTTAACGACTAAGATTATAAATCCCTTAATTCAGGCATAATAGTAAGGGATTTATCGCACAGCCCATTGACTATTCCCTTATTTTATTCTAATATTTAAGGGAAACAGAATGGAGGTAAGGGAATGAGAACCTTCAATTACTCTGCAATCAGGCAACAAAAGTGGGACTCGGACGTTCTTGGTCTGATTGCGGCCATATACAAGGAAGCCGGGAAGCAGGAACTGTATTTGAAGCAGCGCCCGGAGGAACTCGAAAAGCTCGTGGAGATTGCCAAGATACAGAGCACCGAGGCATCGAACGCCATTGAGGGCATTGTCACCACGAGTACCCGAATCCGGCAGCTTGTCGAGGAGAAAACCACGCCGAGGAACCGGGATGAGCAGGAGATTGCAGGTTACCGTGATGTGCTGAGCATTATTCACGAGAGCTTTGACGCGATTCCAATTACGCAGAACTACATCCTGCAGCTTCACAAAATCCTCTACAGCCACATGAATAACCCGCTTGCGGGACGCACAAAGATCACACAGAATTATATCACCGCTACCTATCCGGACGGTCATGTGGAAACGTTGTTCACGCCGCTTGCCCCTTATGAGACGCCGGAAGCATTGGACAGGATCTGCGCAGAATACAACCGTGTAATTGGCAATATGGAACTGGAGCCGTTGATTGCAATCCCGGTTTTCATCCATGACTTTTTGTGCATCCACCCCTTCAATGACGGCAACGGAAGAATGAGTAGATTGCTCACGACGCTGCTTCTGTATCGCAGCGACTTTTACGTTGGCAAGTACATCTCCCTTGAAGCCAAAATCGCCAAAAACAAGGATCTGTATTACGCCGCACTTGCGCAGGCGCAAATCGGCTGGCACGAAGGAACCGAGGATGTAGTGCCCTTCATTAAGTACCTGCTGGGAACGATCCTTGCGGCGTATAAGGACTTTGAGGATCGCATGGCGCTTGTGGAAACCAAGCTGCCCGCACTGGAAATGGTGCGCAGAGCAAGCAAGAATAGAATCGGGCGGTTCAATAAGCAGGACATCCGGGAGCTTTGCCCGACGCTCAGTGACAGTTCCATAGAGGGCGCCTTGCGGAAGTTGGTTGCAGCCGGAGAATTGAAAAAAGAAGGAAAAGGGAAAAATACCTGCTATTTCAGGCTAAATTAGATTCCGTTCAATACGAGCGACTTTTTAGAGGACCGCACCTGCTCATGCGAACAGCTGCGGTCCGTTTGTTACTTTTCGCAATATACAGCAATCGCCCTGGATACGAATGCCGCTGTGCCTTCTCCGCCGGCCTTGTCGATGTTCTCGCGGAAACGCTCGTCGACGACATACATCTCGCCCAGTCCAGCCAGAATTTCCGGTGTGCAGGTGTAGAAATGGTCGGTGATGAACTGCTGCAGCTTGCAGATTGCGGTCTGCACCTCCGGGGCGGCAGGCGCAAGATTTTTCAGCTTGCCCAACTCGGCGAACTGCGCCATCAGCTCGGCAGAATCACCGGCAGAGCCGTTTTCCTCGCGCTGCTGGTATTCCTGATACGCGGCCGTGCCGCCCCACTTTTCCTTGACCTCGGCGGCAAAGCGCGCCTGTTCGGTCTTGTCAAATGCGTCAAATTTCATAGGTGTCACTCCTGTTTTCAAAGTCTCACGGGCGAGGGCGATGAGTTTTCCAAGCTGCTTTCGCCGCAGCTCCAGCAGTTTGATCTGGTCTTCCAGCGCGGCAGACTGGTCAAAGTTCGGATCGTCTAAGATCCGCTTGATATCCTTCAGAGGAAATTCCAACTCCCGAAACAGCAGAATGAATTGCAGCCGCGCCAACGCTGTATCGTCATACAGCCGGTAACCCGCTTCGGTGAGCGCAGTGGGCGGCAACAAACCAATGGCGTCGTAATGGTGCAGCGTCCGGACACTGACACCGGCCAGCTTGCTGACTTCGTGAATAGTCATCATGGTAATCCCTCCTCCGTGTGAGTTTAGAATACACTACGACGTAACGGGAGAGTCAAGAGGGAATTTGATATTTACGAATAGTACTTCTATGAGCGATGACTACTGCAAAAATCGTGCAAATCCATCATTTTCTTGCTTTCTCTGCCCAAATCTGCTATCATTATAAATAACATTGTCATGTGTTGGAATAAGCCTTGGCAGTACGGTCGCAATAGATTTGATGCCCTGCCAAGTGGCAGAGCATTTTGTATATCGGGACGGAGGAGATATTTTATGTCTGTGAGTTATAAAAAACTCTGGAAGCTGCTCATCGATAAGGATATGAAGAAAAAAATCTGTGTGAAAAGGCGGGTATCAGCCCAGCATCAGTTACCAAGATGGGACGCAACGGTCATGTCACCACGGAGATACTCGTGAAGATTTGCACCGCGTTGGATTGCCGGATTGAGGATATTGTAGAGATTGTTTCCGAGGAGAATGTGGGGGATTTGAAATGACACTTGCCGAAAAACTAAGCGCATATGATGAAAAATATTGGGACTTTTCTGAATATAGAAATGACGCGCCTCTTGTTAGATACCCCGCAGTAATGGTTGCACCCATGCAAGCGTGTATATTAAAAGAAATCATCAACGCCGACCCTACGACATCAACAGTATTAGATCCATTTTGTGGTTCTGGGACAGTGCTGTGCGAGGGGCAAAAATTGGGACTGAATGTTATGGGATTTGACATTAATCCCCTGGCTGTGCTAATTGCGACAGTGCAATTGGAGGGAATTCCCGAAGATTGTGCAGTTAGAAGCATTAATGCTATTAATACTCGACTTACCATGCTTAACGGGAATGTAAAATCATACGCTTTTAAGAATATTAACAAATGGTTTAACGACGATATTATTGTTTCGTTAAGTGTCATTAGACAAGCGATAATTGAGGAAACAAATGAGCGGATGCGCCGGTTCTTTTGGTGTTGTTTTGCAGAAACGGTGAAAAAGTTCAGCAATACCCGGACATCGACCTTTAAACTTCATATAAAAGAACAATCCAAAATTGAAGCAACAGTCGATGATACCATCACTTTTTTCAAGGAACATATACAAAACAATTATCTCAAATACGTCAAAGATAGCACGAGTTCTATTTGTATAAAGTGTGGAGATTCAAAAGAACATTTGGCCGCCATGGTTGCTGATTCTGTTGATTTAATATGTACTTCTCCCCCCTATGGAGATAATCATACCACCGTGACTTATGGACAGTTTTCAATACTTCCTTTATTGTGGATAGATAAAAAAGATTTACACATATGGGATGACACCATATTGGAAACCTTCACGGCAATAGACAGTGCAAGTCTGGGAGGACGGGTTAAAAGGAAGCCTGTAACTGCACATCCATATAGTGAATTTGTGGGGGCCATATCTTTGGAAAAACAAAAGAAGGTTATTGCTTTTCTTGAAGACTACGAAAAAATTTTCAGTTTGTTGGCAAGGGTTCTAAAGCCAGGGAAATTGTTGGTTTTGACTTTGGGAAATCGGAGAGTTGATAATAAGGAAATTGCTTTTGATGTCTTTAATGATATGTTGGCTCAGAAATATGGTATGGAATTAGATTCTACAATTACAAGAAATATTATCGGTAAACGAATGCCTCCAAAAGTATCTTCCATAAAAGAAGTTGGCGCTGTAAAGTCGATGAGCAAGGAGTATGTCAAAATATACAGAAGGGGATATGAGCATGGCTAAAGAGAAGTTAAAAATGGATTCGGCTCAAATTGCCCAAATAATGGGAACCGTTGGCAGCCCCCTCATTGTAATTTCAGAATTGCTAAAAAATGCTGTCGATGCCTCGGCGGAGAATATAGACATTTATTACGACTTTGACTCCAGAAGCATAACTGTCGAAAATGATTATAAAGGTTTTACTTTTGAAGAAATTCAAAATCTTTCTCGACCTGGCATTTCCGCGAAAAAGAAAGGCAAAAACTTGACTAATGAACGAGGTATGTTTCTGACCGGAAGCAAAGGATTGGGTTTGCTTTCAGTTTTTTTGCTTTGTGATAAAGCAGAAATATTTACCTCTCCATCAGACCACAGCATACATAAAATAACTTTTGACAAAAAGACCGGTGTGATAGAAAGTTTAACGTTAAAACAAAATTCCCCAAAAGAATACACAAAAGTTATTTTAAGGGATGTAAGCAAAGAAATCATTTCTTTTTTGTCTTCTGAAGCAGAAGTTCGCAAATTACGTCACATTTGCACAAGCCTTTACAAAGGAGGAGATGTCCCGTTCCCTCAAATGCAGTTGCACATAATTAATGAACAAGTAGATTCTCGGCATAATATGGCCGTGCGGCTATTGTCGCCTATGTGCAGGGATGGTTGGGGGACGCAGATGTTTGCTACTCCAAAGATTTAAACATTAAGGATGATAAATCTTACATTATGAGTTTGCTGGCTGTATTGACCAGCGGAGATTCTGCCGCAGGCCATCAGATCAAAGAGCTGGGCGGCTCATTTCATGAGAATGGCTATTCCATCCCCCAGATGCAGATTCGACGGAAGGAGAAGAAAAATGGATTTTGACTTCATTCGTAGTGCGACCTCCAAGGAATTAGAACAGTTCAAGTCCGTTTGCAACCAGCTTCTTAGCCGGACTTATATTGTGCGAACACTGTTTCGGCCGGGCAAAGGAAGGGTGAATAACCCGGATTATACGTTTTTATCTCTGCATTATGAAGCGGTGCAAGAATATCTTAGTCTGCTGGATTGGGATCTGCGCAAAGATGATTTAAACGGCTATTTCTATGTGATCAATACGGACGAAGCGAACCGCTGCAACCTGAACAAAAAAGAAACGGCCATTCTCCTTGCCCTACGCATGATTTATGAAGAAAATCAGGAGCAACTCGGTCTGGAGCAGGATGCCGTTTGTACCGTGCGTGATGTTTTAGAAAAGGTCGTCACGGATTACGCAATCCTTCCAGCAAAGCCCAATATGGACGAAGTGAAGCGTGCGTTGACATTGCTGGAAAATCACTCGATTATTCAGCGGATTGAGGGAAAGTTCAATCAGAGCAGTTGTAAATTTGCAATATTGCCGACTGTGTTGGCTGCGGTCTCCAGTGAAAAGCTGAACGATGTTGTGTCTGTGCTACGGAAGGAGGGCGATACCGATGAAGAAACTGAAGAAGATCCTGCTGATTAATTGGCTGTATTTCAGCAAAGAGATCATCGAGGTAGGTGATATTAATTTCCTGACTGGAAAAAACGGTGCGGGAAAATCCACGGTAATTGATGCCCTTCAAATCGTTCTATTGGGAGAAACAAATGCCCGCAACTTTAATCAGGCTGCCAATGAAAAGTCTCAGCGCACGCTGGACGGTTATTTGCGGGCAGATATGGATGAAAATAACCCGTATTCCCGCCGGGGAAAAGATTTCTCCAGCTACATTGCTTGTGAGTTCCAAGATGACGTAGTGGGCAGCAGTTTTGTCACGGGCGTTGTTTTTGATTGCCGCAGTGACGGAAGCAGGCAGGAACGCTTTTTCATTTGTGTGGGAACGCTGCCCGAGAACTGCTTTGTTGAAAATGGAGAGGCTATGGAGATTCCTGCGCTGCGCCGTTTTTTGAAGCAGAATTACGTTAAGGCGGAGATCTATGACACACAGAAGGAATATCGCAGGAATATGCTGTCAAGATGGAATGTGCACAATGAGCAGGTCCTTCGAATGATGAAAAAGGCGGTATCCTTCCGCCCTATCGTGGATATCCAGAAATTCATTACCGAGAACATCTGCGATATACCGGAGAAGCCTGATATCGAGGCCATGCAGCAGAATATCCGGGATTATAAACGCCATGAAATGTTGGCACAGCGGCAGGAGGAGAAACTGACTGCTTTACAGGAGATTGGCAAACTCTATCGTGAAATGAATCAGGCCATCGACCGCTGGCGGGTGCAATCATTTTTGGTGCTTTGGTCCAAAAAAGAAATAGAACAAGCCCAAATTGACCGATTTGAGCTTGAAAAGAGAGACAGTACCACAGAATTAGCCGCAATTGAAAAGAGTATTATGACGATCTCTGATCGAATCGCGCAGAAGGAGAACCGCAGGCGCGAACTTGACTTGGCCTGCGCGCAGAGCAGTGTGTTTCAGGAGGAAGAAAAACTCCGCAATCGGAAGCAGGCACTGCTGGATGAGCAAAAAAGGCTGATGCAGGATCTCCAATCCTTGGCATTGGAAATAAAAAAGGAATCCTTTCAGCTGAACGGACTGTGTGACTCGGTATTGAAGCAGAATGCAGAGGAAGTACTTCTGCCTGTGCAGGAGGCTGCCGAAAGTGTACTAAAAACATATTCGCTTTTTGTGTCCGGAAGCTATGAGATATTTTCCTATTCATCAGCACCCTTTGAGAGCGCCCAGCAGGCGGCGGCTGAGCTTACTAAGACCATCAGGAATGCGCTGCACATAGCAGAAGATCGACTGGCGGAGTTGAAGGAGGAGCAGGACCAAAAACGCACCGTCCTCGCAAATCTCCGAAAGGACATTAAAGACTATCCGCGAGGTCTACTGCAATTGAAGGCCCGCTTGGAATCTGAGCTGAACAGCCGGATCGGCAGTCCTGTGAGAATAGATATTCTTGCGGATGTCCTGGAGCTTGCGGACGAACGGTGGCGCGGAGCCGTGGAGGGATATCTCAATGCGCAGAGGTTTTATCTGCTGGTTGATCCGGCGTATTATAAGAGCGCCTTATTGATCTTTGACAGGGTCAAAAAAGAGTTCGGTTTTGCATCCTTCGGGTTGGTGGACATCGGTAAGCTTCGCGAACGAGAAACGATTCGCCCACGCGATGACAGCCTTGCCAGAAAGGTTGATACGGATAACAAGCTGGCGCGCAGCTATATTGACTATCTGTTGGGGCGCGTCGTATGTTGTGAAAAAGCTGAACAGCTGCGCAATTTCAAAACCGCTATTACAGCAGACGGACTGCTCTACCAGGGATATGTTGTCCGTTCGATTCGTCGTGAGCTGATGGATGACGCATTTATTGGCCGTTATGCGGTAAGTCTGCGTGTATCTCGATTGGAAGAGGAGTTAACGCAGATTGAAGACCAGCTGCGTTATTGGAACCCTATCCGTCAGCTTTTGTCACAGTCAAAAGAACCGTTATTTACGCACTTTTTTGTCCAAAATACCGTGGCCGAAAAGCAAAAAGCATACCTGCGCGGCATGGAGATTGTCAATGAAGTGACTGATATCGATGATCAGCTTTCAAAACTGGATCTTTTGTGGCTGGACGAACAGCGCCGCACAATTGCTGCGCTCGGGGATGAAATTATAGCGTTGAATAAAGAAAAAGAGGAGAAAGGAATTCAGATCGGCCAGTACAAGGAACGTATTCGCCAACTCGACTATGAGGTGCTGCCGGATCATTACCAGCAGCTAACTTATATGGAGGATCGCCTGCAAGACGAATTTCCTTCCAAATATCAGGAAAGCATCGGCCTTCCCAGGTATCAGCAGGAGCTCGACCGTCTGAAGCGCGCAGACATCGTCCATAAGAACTTCAGCAGCCGTTTGGAGCAGAGCGTAAAGGAACAGGATACTGCCCGAAAAAAACTTTTCATTGCACGTAGGGAGTATACGGACCGGTTTAAGCCATGTTCCTTCCGTGTGGAAGCCATGGATAATGATGAGTTTGAATCGGAGCGGAGGCTCTTGGAGGAAAGTGAGCTGCCCAAATACCGGGAGAAGATCAACGCCGCCCGAGAGAGTGCGATGGAACAGTTCCAGAATGATTTTCTGGCCAAATTGAAGTCCAGCATCGACCAAGTGCAGGATCAGGTGAAGAATCTAAATCGCGCACTGCGCCAGGCTCAATTCGGAACGGACAGTTATCAGTTCCGTGTGGAGCGTAATCCGGATTATGCAGAATATTATGACATGATTATGGATCCGGAGCTTATGGAAGGCGATGTAGGGTTGTTCGCACGGCCTTTCCAGGATAAATATGGCCAGCTGATAGAGAAGCTGTTCAGCCAGATCACTACGGCGGATGATACACAGTTAAATGCGAGAAAACAAAGCGAGCTGCAGGAAAATATCCAACGATATACCGATTTTAGGACATACCTGAAGTTTGACCTGGAAACCACAGATCAAAACGGAACAAAGCAGCTGCTTTCTCAGACCTTGAACACAAAGTCCGGCGGTGAAACACAGACTCCGTTTTATATTGCGGTTCTGGCTTCCTTCGCTCAGCTCTACCGTGTGAATGATACATCCAGTTTCGGCAACACCGTCCGATTGGCAGTGTTTGATGAGGCATTTAACAAAATGGATAGTGATCGCATTATTGAGAGCGTCCGCCTCCTGCGAAGGATGGGCTTGCAGGCCATTATTTGTACACCGCCGGATAAGGTTTCGGATATTATGCCGATTGCAGACCGTACGCTGCTGGTAAACAAGGACAAATACAGAATGCATATTCTGCCCTTTGGCAAGGAGATTGCGCAATGACAGAGCAAGGCGACATTATAAACCGACTGTTGGATAAATATGAAAACAGCAGGCATCTATCTGATCCTGGGACATCCCCCAGAAGAGTCATGCTAAAAGTGGAAAAGAGAGACCTCCCTGCGTATATCTATGAGGATGCCGTGATACGGGATGCTTATAATGAAGCGGCCCTGGAGCTTGAAAAGAAGCATTTGGTGCAGCTTGAGTGGGTGAAAGGCCGTCCGGTGCTTTCGGCCATTGTGCTGCGTTTGGATCAGATTCCACAGTGCTATGCTTCTGCCGAAAGAGTGCATCCAAAAGTGCGGGCAACTCAAGTTATTCAATTGATAGACGGCAGTCTGAAGGACGTTGCGATTCCCTGGATTATAGCTTGGAAGGCAGATGTTTGTAGATTGGCTGCAGAGCAGCTGAAAATCCCAGCCTTTTGCAGGACGGACGATACCCCATTGCAGGATCTGCTCTGCGTTTTCCGCGAGTATGCAGCTCTGTCCGGCAGTATAACGATGCGCGCATTCAGCAGCAAGTGCTTTTCCGACACGAAATACTTTGAGCGAAATGTGCGGGACCTGTTTTTGCGGATTGCAAGAAAATACGATGCGGATTTGGCGATTTCCTGCGATGAAAACGCCCTGGGGGAAAGAGAACAGCTGGCATATTTGGGCATCTATGCTCGCCCGGAGCTATATGAGCTTGCTGGAAACTGTCAGGTTCGAACAGAGCAGGGAAATATCTGTATTGGTGCCGCGCCATACGGTTTGGCCTTACCCAGCACTTTGATTGATTCCGTCATCTCAATTGACTTGGCCGAAATTCAATGTATTACATTCATTGAGAACAAAACCAATTATGATGAATATGTGATGTCGGAAAAACAGCCGAACGAGCTGGTGATCTATCATGGTGGATTTCTCAGTCCACAAAAGCGAAAGCTGGTTACATTGATCGTTCGTGCGGCATCTAAAGATGTTAAAGCGCGATTTTGGGCAGATATCGATGCGGGTGGCTTCCAAATGTTCGACAACTTGCAGAAGCTAATTTCGTCTGTGCTGCCCATGCGTATGTCA
>ERZ780149.3612-NODE-3612-length-12774-cov-6.275965_pt1 | contig 12774 bp, 10 predicted proteins | sample MGYA00511367_ERZ780149 | MGnify/ENA primary metagenome ERZ780149 (study PRJEB29588, sample SAMEA2153852) | human gut metagenome | biome: human gut; feature: human-associated habitat; material: faeces | place: Denmark | collected 2008/2010 ...
GGTACTCCTTTTGGCATAGCAAAACACCCCACTTCTTAGATAGTATATCATACTGCCTAACAAATGGGGTGCAGTTCAATTTCGCTCTCGCGGTGTTTTTGCGTTTTGATATGAAAAACCCGCATCGCAGAAGCGATGCGGGCTCTGTTTGGCAATAAGATAAGTAAAAAATTACTTGATCTCGACGGTTGCGCCGACGGCCTCGAGCTGAGCCTTGAGAGCCTCTGCGTCTTCCTTGGAGATGCCTTCCTTGATCTTGGCAGGAACGCCTTCGACCATTGCCTTTGCCTCTGCGAGGCCGAGGCCGGTGATGCCGCGGACTTCCTTGATGACCTTGATCTTCTCTGCGCCGAAAGCGGTCATGACGACGTCGAACTCGGTCTTCTCTTCGACGGCTGCTGCGGCTGCGCCGGCTGCGGGAGCGGCGACTGCTGCTGCGGAGACACCGAAGGTGTCCTCAAGTGCGTGGACGAGCTCGCTGAGCTCAAGAACGGAGAGACCCTTGATCTCTTCGATCATAGCAGTGATTTTTTCACTCATTGTAATTTCCTCCATTAAAATCTTTGTGTGCTGCGGAATTATTCAGCAGCTTCGGCAGCGGGAGCTTCAACAGAGCCGCCCTTCTGCTCAAGAATCTGACCGAGGCAAACGGCCAGGCCGGTGATAGGCGCGATCATGGTGCCCAGAACCTTCGCATACAGAGCGTCCTTGGAGGGCAGCTCTGCCATCTCTGCGATCTCAGCATCACTGAGGACCTTGCCCTCCATGAAGGCGGCCTTGATGTTGAAACGCTCACCCAGCTTCTTGCTGTAGTCGTTGAGGATGCGGAAGGGAGCGATGGGATCATTCTCCGCGGTTGCCAGAGAGGTGGTGCCGTTGAGGACGTGATCGAGTTCGTTCATCCCCAGCTTGTCCAGAGCCTTTCTGGTCAGGGTGTTCTTGACGACGGTGTAGTCAACAGCGTCCTTGCGCAGCTCGGTACGCAGTGCGGTGTCCTCAGAAACGGTGATTCCCTTGTAATCAACGAGGACGCCTGCGCTGGCGTTCTTGATACGCTCGGCGAGCGCTTCCACTATCGCCTGCTTTTCGCTAAGAACCTTTGCGTTTGGCATGTGTGTTTTTCACCTCCACACGAATGATGGTCACGCTCATAAAGAAAACCCTTGCATCCTAAGACGCAAAGGCACATAACAATCAAATAAAATTGTTGATGTCCTCGGCAGGATTTACGGCCAAGGCCACCTGCTGTCTCCGGAGCGCCCCAATATAATACTATACGGAATCGGCGCTGTCAAGCATTTTTTGCTAATTTTCCGCTGTTTTATGACGGGGTATCAAATGCGCTGCCGCGGGAAATACTAACTCCGCGTCCATAAACAGGACAGATAGGAGACAGTATGCAGGGAAAAGTCGAAATTTGCGGAGTAAACACCGCGCGGCTGCCGGTGCTGAAAGGCGCCGAGACCCGCGCCCTGCTGGAAAAGGCTCACGCCGGAGACCGATCTGCGCGCGAGGAGCTTATTTCCGGCAACCTCCGGCTGGTATTGTCGGTGGTGCAGAAGTTCGCCGGACGCGGCGAGAGCATGGACGACCTGTTTCAGGTCGGGTGCATCGGGCTTATAAAGGCGATCGACTGCTTTGACCTGAACCAGAACGTCCAGTTTTCAACCTACGGCGTGCCGATGATCGCGGGCGAGCTGCGCCGCTTCCTGCGCGACCACAGCGCGATCCGTGTGTCGCGCTCGATGCGCGATACGGCGTATCGGGTCTTGCAGGTCAAGGAGAAGCTCATCGCCGAAAACGGGCGGGAGCCGGACGTCGAGACGATAGCCAAGGCGCTTGGCATCAAACGCGAGGAGGTCGTGTTCGCGATGGATGCGATATGCGATCCGGTGTCGCTCTACGAACCGGTGTTCAGTGACGTCGGGGAGAGCACCTGCGTCATGGATCAGATCGGCGACACGCGCAACACGGACGAGCACTGGCTGGAGCAGATCGCATTGCAGGAGGCGATGCGCCGCCTGAGCGAGCGCGAGAAACGCATCCTTGCGCTGCGGTTCTATGACGGCCGAACGCAGATGGAGGTCGCAAAAGAGGTCGGGATATCTCAGGCACAGGTATCGCGGCTGGAGAAGAACGCGATAAACCAGATCAAGAAGAATATCACAGCGTGATCATAATATGCAGAAAAATCACCGCGGAAATTTTCCGCGGTGATTTTTTATCGCAGGTCGAATATTGTCACGGTGCAGGAGTCAAACACGGCGGGGTAGTTTTCCGCGAGGTAGCCGTAGATGTTCCCGTCGAGCATCCGCTCCGCGGAGCCGAAATACACGTACCCGATCTTATATTCCCCGCGCAGGCGCTCGAACGCCTCGGCATCGGTCAGCATCTCCTGTGCGTCGCGCTGTGCGCCGGTGTAGTCCAACCCGTGATAGTACAGATACGACGGGCTGCCGCAGACGATATTGCGTCCGGTCAGCGCGGCGACTGTGTTGTTATGGTTGTCGTCAGTCAGGAACACGGCGTCCGGTTCTGTGTTCGCCATGATATACTCCGCTGCCGACACGTCGTCCGCGCTGAACAGCCGGTAAGCGTGATCCGGCAGACCGGACACGACCTCGCGCCCAAGCGTGAATACCGCGGCGCTGCAGCCGATGGCCACGACCAGCGCGAGGAATGCCGCGCGGAGCGGCTTTGTCTTCAGCCTTTCGACGAGCAGCATTATGAAGTCTGCAACCAGGAAGCAGGCGAACAGATAAGCAACATAGAAGAGCTTGTTATTGTCATACGGATTGGGCTGGAACAGTACGATTTCGCCGAGGACGAATATCAGCGCCGCTCCGGAGAATACGGGGCGCTGCTCGCGCGGGCAGAACACCAGTGCGAATGGGGTCATTGCGAACACGAGGCCGACGTTTTTCAGCCAGAACCAGAGCCAGTTCTCCTGCCCCTGATTCACCCAGTCCAGCCCAATGCGCAGAAAATGCGAGTTGCCCTCGACGGAGCGCAGCGTCCACAGCATGAGCTGCGGCGCGGCGAGCAGCACCGCGGGCAGCCCGAAGAGCAGCCAGCGGCGGAACCACGCCATGCACAGCCCGTCGCGGCGGAGCGAATAGAGCAGCCAGCAGAGCGCGACAAGCCCCAGCGCAAAATAGGAGTGCGTGTGTATCATCGGCAGCAACCCGCCGAAGATGCCGGCCGGCAGCCACGCGCGCCCGTCGCCGCGGAATACCGCGCGGTACAGCAGATACAGTATCGCAAACAGTGCCGCCCAGCCGAACAGCGTCGCGCGCTGCGGCAGTAGCATGTCCGCGATGACGTTCACCCAGCGGATGCCGCGGTCGGTGAGATTCGTCGGCGTGGTGTAAAAGCCGGTGAAAAGCTCGGTCAGGCTGTAGTCACCCATGAAATATATCATGCCGAGACCGCCGTTGAGGAAGAACAGGATAAACGCCAGCACCGCCGCGCCGCGTCTGTGGACTATCTCGCGGCCGAGGAACCAGCCCCCGCAGAAAACCTGAGCCAGCGCAAAGACCATTGGCACGATGTACGCCGCGCGCAGCGGCAGACCGAGCAGGTACAGGCTCGCCGACACGCTGTCGCACAGGAAGGGATAGCACAGGCGCGAGCCGGGCAGGATGCTGTATTCAAACGGGAAGTTTCCCTGTTCGGCCATCGATGTGATGAAGCCGAGGTGCATACACATGTCGCCGTAGCTGCACTGGCCGCTGTAAAGCCCGCCGCCGTAGGAGCTGAGGGTGTGGGTGCACAACAGGTACACGCACAGCGCGAGAAACGGCGGCAGCAGGAATATGAGCGGCCTGTCGCCGCGCGGCTCGTCCGCGTCCGGAGAGAACGGCGTTTTCCTGTGCAGCCGGAGGGAGAGCGCCGCTATTATAAACCCGCAGCCAAGCCCCGCGAGGTGTGCGCCGCGCGTGAAGCCCATGAGAAACGCAAATGGGATCGGCGCCCACATTGACAGCACAGTTCCCGCCGCGCTGCCGAGCCACAGCCGCACCGCGAGCCGTTTCTCCGCGAAATATTTATATGCCAGCAGTACGCCCAGCGCCTGCCAGAACAAAAACCACAAGATACCGAGCATCTGATCCTCCGAGTCCTGATAGTATACCCAGATTATAAAACAAAGCTCCCGCAAGTTCAATACTTGCGGAAGACGGACGGGTGATACAAAAAGAAAAGACACACTCTCGTGTGTCTTTCTGGAGCTGCTACCCAGATTCGAACTGGGGACCTCATCCTTACCAAGGATGCGCTCTACCTACTGAGCTATAGCAGCAAAGTATATGCCCCTTAAAAAGGGGCATATGTTGTGGCGACCGAGAAGGGACTTGAACCCTCGACCTCCGGCGTGACAGGCCGGCGTTCTAACCAGCTGAACTACTCGGCCACAGCTCCGTTAATATAACAAATATAGCGGAGTTTGTCAATAGGTTTTTTCAAAAAATTTGCGTCTTATATCACAGCGCCGCATAAATTTCCGCGCCGTGGCTCATGAGCCAGCGATAGAGCAGGATGTCTGCCGCCGCTATCGCCGCCGCAAAGCCCCACGCGCAGATGTTGAAGTCCACATCGCATGCAGCGTACAGGACTATCGGCGGGATCAGCGCCGCCCAGCTTATCAGCATTGTGAACAGCAGCCCCACGCCCGTTTTGACCGCCTGTGCCTCGTTGCTCCAGTCCAAACTCGGATGGCGCAGGTTCTCGACAAGGCCAAGTATGCCCGTGAACACGCCGAACAGCAGCGGGATGATTATCAGCGCCGCCGCGTCCGCCGCATCGGGGCGCGCGACGAATACCGCCGCAAGCGAGGCGATAAGCGCGGGGATCAGGCAGATGTAAAGGTGGAGCCGGAGCTTTGCGCAGAGCACCTGCTGCACCGTGACCGGCAGTGACTGCGCTATCCACAGGCTGCGCCCCTCAAGATTCACCGACGGGGCGCTGACAAAATTCATGCTGCCCAGCAGGCATATCGCGGCCAGCAGCAGCGGGCACAGCTGCGCGCTTATGCCGGGCATCGAGAACAGCTCCGTTATGTCCGCGCGCTTTATCACGAGCGCCACGGCGGCGATTATCATCATGATCGCGCCGAGTCCGGCGTTGACCATGTACGCGGAGCTGGAGAAGAATCTCGCAAATTCGCGGCCGAGCAGCGCGACGTCCGGAGCCTTGGCCGCCGCGCGCTTTTCGACGTACTTGTTTCTGACCCCGCCGCGCTTCATCGTGGCGGTGCGGATGAAGTTGCGCTCAAGCAGCAGATATGCCGCCGCGCTCACAGCGACGAGCACCGCGCATACCACCGCGAGCAAATCGCCGCGGCCGAGCGCAATAGCCGCGCCCACGGCGTATAGCGGCGACGAGCTGCCTACGGAATCGGCGATGGCCTGCGCCTGAGACTGCGCGTCGCTCAGAAGTCCGGTGTTGAGCTTTATCATCAGCCAGCTGTATCCGAGGATCAGCGCGACGCACAGCAGCATACCGATAACGCCCTTGCCCGTGCCGATATGCGCCGTAATGATGCTGAACAGCCAGCCGAACAGCGCGGACACCGCCAGCGCGAAGAACGGCAGCAGCGCGAATACCAGCGCAAAGGCCAGAACCTCATAGCCGCCGACCGCTCCCAGCGAGCAGCGGACGATGATGACGGGGATCACGACCGGCAGGCTGAACACAAGGTTTATGACGAGCAGCATCACGAGCCGGCTTATCAGAATATCGCCGGGCTTCACGGGCAGACTCAGCAGCAGCTCGTTGTCGCGCGCCTCGAAAAGCTGCGATTTGGCGAAAAACACGCTGCCGATGAACATCAGTCCGAAGTCCATCATCACGGCCATCGCATACACGAGCCAGTCAAGCCCGACCGCGTGGAAAGGCGCGGCCAGCACGTCGAACAGATGCCATATGCCGAAGCCCGCCGCACCGAAAGCGTAGACCATCAGAAACGCGAAGCCGATCATCGAGCCTTTGGTCTGCTTGCCCTTCTTCGCCGTCGCGCCGGTGAACCATTTGCCCAAGGCCGTCATGCGCACACGAAGCAGAGCTTTAAGCATTGCCGTCACCCTCCAGTTCGAGGAACACGTCCTCAAGCGAGGAGTCACCCTTGACCTCTTCCATGCTGCCGCTGGCGATGAGCCGACCGGACTTGATTATGGCCACTTTGTCGCACAGCTTCTCCGCGACCTCAAGCACGTGCGTCGAGAAGAATATCGCTCCACCCGCATCGCAGTGCTCGCGCATCATCAGCTTCAGCTCGTGCGCGGCCTTCGGGTCGAGACCGACGAAGGGTTCGTCCATGATGATGAGCTTCGGCGTGTGGAGCCACGCGGAGATTATCGCAAGCTTCTGCTTCATGCCGTGGGAGTAGGCCGATATTGGCTGCGCGAGATCGTCTGTCAGACCGAAAATGTCCGCGTACTTCCTGATGCGCTCTATGCGGGCGTCCGCCGGAACGCAGAAGATATCGGCGATGAAGTTCAGATACTTTATGCCGCTCATGAATTCGTACAGATCGGGGTTATCCGGTATGTACGCCATGCGGCGCTTGCACTCGAGTGCGTCGGTCTTGACCGACAGACCGTCCACGTATATCTCACCGGCGTCAAACTGCAGGATGCCCGCGCAGGACTTTATCGTCGTGGTCTTGCCTGCGCCGTTGTGGCCGATAAAGCCGTATATCTCGCCCGGCGCGATATGCAGCGTCAGGTCGTCCACGGCCTTTTTGCCGCCGTAGGTCTTCGTCAGACCGTTGATTTTAAGCATTTATTCTTCCCCCCCTGTGCTCACTTGATGTCCAGCTCGATCGGCTCGTCGAGCGTTTCAGATACATATTTTCCGTTTTTCTTCCGCTGCCGCACGCACTCGGTCAGCAGATATTCTATCTGGCCGTTGACCGAGCGGAAATCATCCTCCGCCCATGCCGCTATCGCGTCATAGAGCTTCGCAGACAGGCGCAGCGGAACCTGCTTCTTCTCTGCCATTCTATTAATACAGGCTGCCGGAGTTGACTATCGGCTGTGCGTCGCGGTTGCCGCAGAGCACGACCAGCAGGTTCGACACCATCGCCGCCTTGCGCTCCTCGTCAAGCTGCACCGAGCCGCTCTCCTCAAGGCGCTCCAGTGCCATCTCGACCATGCCGACCGCGCCGTCGACTATCATCTTGCGCGCGTCGATTATCGCAGAGGCCTGCTGCCGCTGAAGCATGACCGCGGCAATCTCAGGAGCGTAGGCAAGGTAGGTGATGCGCGCTTCAATTATCTCGATGCCCGCGTCGGAGACCTTCTTCTGTATCTCGTCGCGGATGCGGGAAGCGACCGTCTCGCTTGAACCGCGCAGGCTGCCTTCGTCGGCGAGCCCGTCGCCGGTGGTGTCCACGCCGGGCGCCACGTCGTAGGGGTAGATGCGGACGATATTTCTCACTGCGCTGTCGCACTGGAGAGACAGGTACTCCTTGTAGTTATCGACGTTGAAAACGGCTTTCGCAGTGTCAACAACACGCCACATGACGGCGATGCCAATCTCGATGGGGTTGCCGAGGCAGTCGTTTATCTTCTGGCGGGAGTTATTCAGGGTCATCACCTTGAGGGAAATCTTCTTGCTCGCGGACTGGGCAGCGGCGGCCGAGACATCGGGCGCGGAGAGATTCAGCGACAGCCCTTTCGCGGAGCCGCCGTCAACGTCGCCGCTCTGGTTGAGCTTGGTCTTGGCTGCGGGGTTCACGCCGACGCAGAAGGGGTTGACGAAGTAGAAGCCCTCGCCCTTCAGCGTGCCGACGTAGTTGCCGAACAGAGTCAGAACCAGCGCCTCCTGCGGCTTGAGTATCTTCAGGCCGCAGATCGGCACCCAGCCGATGCAGACCCAGACGCAGCCGATGACGAACAGCACAGTGTAGTTGTGCTTTGCCACGCTGTTTACTGCGCCGACGCCGAATGGCGTCGATACGTAATCGACGGCGTTAGCCATACCGATGCCGCCGATGATCATCGCGGCGATGCCCGCGGCGTAAAGCGCGATGATTATTATCAGGGCGCGCATACCGTGCTTTTTATCTTCAAGTATCTTTTCGGTCATTTTCTTTGCCCTCCATCTTTTTGATATCAATATGATATCACTACGTTATTTTAATGTCAAGTATTTCCGTAAAAATTTTCCGCGAAAAAAATCCACCGCACGGGACGTGCAGTGGATAAATGTGGATATATTATAATGAATGATTTTACGCCGTTATACGACTTGAAAAATGTAGAACTTGAGGTAGTCCGTCTCCGGAACGTTCCAGAGTATGGGGTGGTCGGGCGCCTGCTGGCGGGCTTCGATCTGCCGCAGCTCCACTCCGGCATCCGCCGCGGCGGACTTCAGCATCTTCACAAACAGCTCCGAGGGCATGAAATGGCTGCATGATGCCGTGGCGAAGTAGCCCCCGCGCGGCAGAAGCTTCAGCGCGCGGAGATTTATCTCCTTGTAGCCACGCTCCGCTCCCGCAACGGTCTTGCGGGACTTGGTGAAGGCCGGAGGATCGAGAATGATGAAATCGAACGGAGCCTTGACCTGCTTGCCCAGCTCCGGCAGCAGGTCGAACACGTCCGCGACCAGAAAGTCCATCTTGCCGTCAAGCCCGTTCCGCTGCGCGTTGGCCTTGGCCATCTCTATTGCCGAGGCGGAGATGTCCACCGCCGTGACGTGCTCCGCGCCGCCGAGCGCGGCGTTGAGCGCGAACGACCCGGTGTGCGTAAAGCAGTCGAGTACGCGGCGCCCCTTTGCTAGCCGCGCCACAGCGAGGCGGTTGTATTTCTGGTCGAGGAAGAAGCCGGTTTTCTGCCCGTTTTCAACATCGACCTTGTAGAATATGCCGTTTTCGCAGATCTCCGTAACCGGAGATTCCGGGTGCGTCTCGCCGGGGAGCGGGTACCAGCCCTTGTATTGCTCCAGCCCCTCAAGCTCGCGCATTGCGACGTCGTTCCGCTCAAATATGCCGCGGATGTCCTGCTCGTCCTCGCGCAGAACCTCGGCGAGCAGCGGGAACAGCGTGTCCTTTATGCGCTCCATGCCGACGGAAAGCGTCTGCACGACCAGAAGCTCCGAGAATCTATCCACCGTCAGGCCGGGGAAGCCGTCCGCTTCGCCGAATATCACGCGGCAGCAGCCGGTGTCGCTGCCCATGACGACCTTGCGGTAGTCCCACGCGTATTTTATGCGGCGCTTCCAGAATGCCGCGTCGAAGCGGTCGTTCGCGTTGCGGGAGATGAGGCGGACGCGAATTTTGCTTTTGCGGCTGAGAAAGCCAGTGCCGAGGTATTTGCCCTTCTCGCTCACCGCGTCCACGAGCACGCCGTTTTCGGCGTCCTCGCCGCCGGAGACGACCTCCGCCTCGTATATCCATGGATGCCCCTGCTCGACCCAACGCGTGCCCTTCGGGCTTATGACCAGACTCGGAAATTCCCGCTGTGATTTCATATCAGTTCCTGCCTTTTAAAATATTGTGCTGCTATTTTACCACGTAATGCCGCCCGACGCAACGTGTCAGGTATGTATAATGGGCGACGGAATTCAAAAAGCGACAGCGCCTTTGTCGGCTGCTGTCGCTTTTTTCAGCTCTCCATCTGCTTCCCCAGAAACGATGCGACCGTCTGGGCAAGCTTGTATTCAAGCTCCTCGCATGGGATGCTGTTGCGCGGCGTGATAAACAGTACGCAGCCCATCAGATCGCCCTCGGAAATGACGGGAGCCGCTATGGAAACGCAGTATTTTTCGTCGTCCGCCACGACCGGCATCGAGCTGCCGCCGGACTCCTGCCGGTAGACGCTGCGGCTCTCCATGACCGCGGCGAGCTGCTGGCTGATGGGCTTGTCCATAAGCTCGCGCTTTGCGCCGCCGGCAATGGCGATGACACTGTCTCTGTCGCTCACGGCGACAATGCCGTCGGTAGCCTTGCGCAGGCTGTCGCATATCTGCGCAGCGAAGTCAGATAATTCCCCGATCGGGGAATACTTCTTGAATATCAGCTCCCCGTCCTTATCTGTGAAAATCTCCAACGGGTCGCCGTTGCTGACAACATTGGCACGGAAAACCTTGTCCTCGTGGCCTTTTGAGGACTGGATCAGCGTGTTTTCGATATTTTCCGTGCCTCCATTAAAATTTGCGGCATCCTCCGTTTCTGTGGGGAGTGTGCCGCAGCGCAGCAGCGTGTCGATGTCGGATTGCAGCTTGATTTCCAGGTGATCTTCAAAGACGAGGATCTTGTCGATCAGCAGCTCCAGATCGTTCCGCTCCAGCTTGTCCTTTTCCAGAATGTCGTGGAACACCTCGATGGCGGTTTTGGCCACCCGATTGACCTGAATGATGGTGTTGCGCTTGTCGCTCAGCAGGTCGATCTGGTGGTTGATGCCGTCGATTTTCTTTTGGAGGTCGGCTTCCATCTCGTCATACAGCGCCTCGATGGAGGCTTCCTGCTCCGGCTTTTTCATAATCTCCCGGATGCGCTGGCGCTTCGTGACCTTCAGCTCCTCGGTAAGGTCGGCCAGCACCTCGGCGAGATTGTCCGCAGACTGCTCCGTTTCCGCCACCTGCTCGGTCTCCCGCTTCAGTTCCTCGTTGAGCTGCTTGAGCATGGCGGCGGAGCTGTCCGCCAGCTTGCGCACATAGCTTTTCAGCAGCTCGTCCAGCCGATCTACCCGAATATGGTGGCTGGTGCAGCCCTTGAGGCCGCGCCGGTGATAGGTGCCGCAGGTGTAGGCGGGGGCCAGGTCAGAGCGGCTCATGGCGAACAGCGGACTGCCGCAGTCACCGCACTGCAAAAAGCCGGAGTACACGTTGTCGTTGATCTTGACGCCGCGGTAGTTGCTGCGGCTGCGCTTTTCCCGCAGCGCGCGGGTGATGGCGAAGGTGCGGTAGTCGATGATGGCCTGATGGTGGTTTTCAATGACAATATGCTCGTCGTCGTTGCGCTTGATCTCCTTGCCGTTGATCTTGGCGCGGGTGTACTTGCCCTGCCGGAGCGTGCCGATGTAGAAATCATTGTCCAGAATGCCCTGCACCGTGGCGATGGCCCAGGCGTTTTTGGCTTCTCGTTTCGTTTTCTTGCCCGCCGCCTCCTTGCGCATCCGTTCGGACATGCGCGGTGTGGGAACGCCCTGATCGGTGAGGTAGTTGGCGATTTTCTTGTAGCCCCAACCAGCGTTGTTGTAGAGGTCAAAAATCTTGCGGACTGTCTCGGCCTCGGTGGGGATGAGCTCAAACTGCTTGTCCTCGGTCACGAGATAGCCGTAGGGTGCGGCGCAGATCCACTCGCCGTCGTCCTGCCGCCGTTTGATGACATTGCGCACCTTGCGGGAAGTGTCCGTGACGGGCATCTCGTTCACAAGAAACTGGAACTGGATTTTCAGCCAATCGTCGTCATTGGGGAAGTCCACGCCGTCCCCGATGGAGACGATCCGGACGCCCGCGTCGCGCAGGTCTTCCAGCTCCACAAGCCCGCGGCTGTTGCGGCGGGAGAAGCGGGAAAAATCCTTGATGATGAGAATATCGTACTTGTGGGACATGAGTCCCCGACGCATCTCCTGATAGCCCTCGCGCTGCTCAAATGTGTAGCCGGAGCGGTCGCGGTCTTCAAAAAACGTCAGCGTGCTGCCGGGGAAGTGGGTTTTTACATAGTCCTCGATGATGGCCTTCTGGTTCTCAATCGAGATGTTCTTTTGATCCTGCTCATCATCCACAGAAATACGGGCATAGCCCGCGATGTCAAATGTTTCAATCATGGTCATTCACCCTTGAGATACTTTTCCGTTTGGCGGTCAAACTCGGAGATGTATTCAGCGTCTTGCTTCTTGCGGAATTCATCGTAAATTGCGCCGACCTTTTTCGCTGCCGCTTCCCGCGAGATATGGCCCTTGCCGTCCAGCACCTTGCGGCGGTTGTTGGTCAGAAATCGGTCGGTTTCGTTCAGCCAGTCCTGCATACTCATGAGCTGCTCGTCCTCTGCCATCAGCTCGGCGTAGTCGATGAACATGGTCACAAGACGATTCAAACGGCTCAATTCTTTTTCGTTCAGGTAGTTCTTCGCTACCAGTGTGTCGCTTTTTAGTATCTTTCCATCCGGCGCGCCCTTCCATGTGGTAAGCCCCATCGTGGGACTGTCCAGTGTTGCCCGCTCGGAAATCAGTTCCGCAGCAGTCTTGCCGGTAACGGCGTAGTGCAGTTTGTTCTGGACAAATGCATAGAACGCTTTCGTCGTGTCGCTGTTTTTGTCGTAATCATAGCTGCACTGCTCGAAGACATCCGCGATTTTCTGATAGGCCCGGCGCTCGCTGGCACGGATCTCCCGGATGCGCTCCAGCAGCTCGTCAAAGTAGTCCTTGCCGAACGGACGGCCGTTTTTCATTAGATCATCGTTGAGCACAAAGCCCTTCTGAATGTACTCCTTCAGCGTCTTTGTCGCCCACTGGCGGAAGCGTGTGGCTTTCTTGGAGTTCACGCGGTAACCCACGGCGATGATAGCGTCGAGGTTGTAGTGCTGGGTCAGATAGTTTTTTCCGTCGGCGGCAGTTGCCGAGAATTTCTCGGTAACTGCTTCTCGATTCAATTCGCTTTCCGCGAAGATGTTCTTCAAGTGCAGGGAGATGTTATCCGGCGTGCAGCCGAACAGCTCAGCCATCGCCTTCTGCGTCAGCCAGAATGTCTCGTCCTTGAATACGACGCTGACAAACTCTTTTCCGTTTTCATCGCTGTACAGGAGAATTTCACTGTGCTCCATCATTTCAT
>ERZ780149.3629-NODE-3629-length-12730-cov-7.082919_pt1 | contig 12730 bp, 11 predicted proteins | sample MGYA00511367_ERZ780149 | MGnify/ENA primary metagenome ERZ780149 (study PRJEB29588, sample SAMEA2153852) | human gut metagenome | biome: human gut; feature: human-associated habitat; material: faeces | place: Denmark | collected 2008/2010 ...
TGGACAGAGGGTATAGAGTGGAGAAGATATGCTGCGTGGATATGTTTCCGAATACCGTGCATATAGAGACAATAGTTGCACTACATCGGACAGATTTGTAAGAATCCTTGATTTTAGGCACTTTGAGAGGTTTTTCAGGTTTGACCAGAGTGACCGAAAAACATACAAAAAGGCAATTTCTGATGGAGTAAATGTGTCTGTGGTATTGGACTGCGGCTTCGGAAACACATCAAAGGAAAAGTAATATTTTTATCATTCAACTAAATAACAGAAGCGTGAAAGACCGTTCATTTTCAAGAAAAATTGAAAGTGAGTGGTCTTTTTTTATACCTTTAAAACGGATTTTTATTAAGACGTTTTAAAGGGCTGATTCGATGTGTTCGAGAAAGGCGATATTATGGAGACGATCCGGAATGTAGATGTAAACAGATTGCATGATTTCAAAAATCATCCATTTAAAGTAGAGATGAATACAGAATTGTGCGAGCTTATGAGAAGTATTGAAAAAGAAGGAGTGCTTGTGCCACTTCTTGTAAGGACTAATCCATACGGTGATGGATATGAAGTTATATCAGGACATAGAAGGAAGGAGGCAGCAATTTGGGCAGGAGAGACGAAGGTTCCGGTTGTGATAAGAGAATTAGATGATGATCAGGCAGTTGTGGCAATGGTTGATTCTAATCTGCATAGAGAGAATCTCAAACCTAGCGAGAAAGCATTTGCGTATAAGATGAAGCTGGATGCAATGAAACATCAGGGAAAGCACCTTGACAGTGGGGCTTTGGCTCAAGTTGGACCAAAGTTTACAGATGGAAGTCAGCTAAATGAGAAGGGCAATAATACAAGTACAATAAATAGTAGTGAATTACTTGCAAGACAGGTGGGAGAGAGTGTGGCACAGATAAAACGATATATAAGGCTTACAAAGCTTATCCCAAAGATACTTGATATGGTTGATGATGGGAAGATTGCATTCACGATTGCAGTAGAACTGTCTTATCTGTCGGAGAATGAGCAGTATGAGCTTCATGCAGTCATGGATTTAGAGCAGTGCACACCATCATTGTCGCAGGCAAACAGGATGAAACGTATAAGTCAGAGCGGAAAGCTGGATATGGATGCAATCTATTCAATATTGGAAGAGGAAAAACCGAACCAGCGGGAACAGATTAAGATTTGTGCCAGTACACTTGAGGAGTATTTCCCAGATGATTTTACTCCAAAGCAAAAGGTGGAACTTATAGAGAGGCTCGTAAAAGAGTGGCATGAAAAACAGATTAAAGATAATGGAAGGAACAGGTGATTATATGAATAAAAATCAGAATATACGATTTAATATGGATAAGGAATCTGATATTATGGCATGGGAGAGCCTTCACAGCAAAGATGTGGGGGAAAGATTTAAGTCACAAAACAGGTTCGTGATTGAAGCAATCAATTATTATTATGAGAGAGTTATGCGTATACAGGAAGATCCATATCTGGAAACAAGGGAAAAAGAAGATGCATTTGCGGACAGGATAGTTGGAAAGGTAGAAAGGAAAGTACTTTCCAATCTTCCTGCCTTACTGGGATTATATGTAAAGAAAGATTATGAGGAGGAATAATTATGGCGATAGACAGGACAGTTAAGTTTACAGTGAGATTAAATATGCTTAATCCGGCTCATGTAACTATTAATAAGGTTCTGAATGAGTTAAATTTGGATATATTTAAGTCAAAGAATCAGTTTTTTATAGATGCAGCAACTTATTATATCGAGAATTATGGGCAGGAAGAATTAACGCAGCCAAAGAAAGAGAAAGAGCCGGAGTTTGTATCAACAGAAGATATGGAAGCAATTGAGGAAAGAATCAGGCAGGCGGCAAAGGAAGAAGCACGTCAGGAAGCCAATAAGGAAGTTATGACAATGGTAGGAAGTCTGCTGGCTGCAATTCAGACTGGTGGAGGTGCTATGTCAGTAATGAATAAAGCTGATGCTGCTATGGAGACAGGAACGAAAAGCATATCTGATGAGGAGTCAGAGGATTATGAAGAAGATGAGACATTAGTACAGAGTGCACTAAGATGGATGATAAATGATTAGCAATAGAATATAGATTATAGAGACAGGGACTGTGTAGAAATACATGGTCCTTATTTTTATCTGCAAATATTGTAGCGACTGCCGGCATAAAACGATGGCAGAAATAAAAAGCGACTGAACAATCCGACGGCAGTAACTTAAAATGCCGTAATAATCCGACAGCATGGAACTTGAACGAAAGAAAGTCGGAAAAAGAACAAAGGAAAAGTGATGGCACAAAGCGACGGCATTATATAAGAGCGACGGCATAAAGTGAAGTCAGCTATGAAAAATGCTGTAACAAATTGCCGTCAATTAATGTGAAAAGACACCTTTACGAGATTTTAGACAATTATCAGAGCAAGAGATGCTTCAAGCAAGGGGCAAGAGAAGTTCAAATACAGCCCTCGGCGTTTGAGAGCGAAATACACCCTCCGCACAAAACTTCGTTTTGTACTCCGGGGATTTCGCGATTGCATCGAGCCTGAGAATAAATATTACTATGGCTGCATTTGAAGAATTAAATGTAGCTGATAAAAAGAAGGAGATGATAGCAATGCCAAGACATTCATTTATACAGATGACGAAACTCCATAATGTCATGGGGAGAATTGATTATATAACAAGTACAGTTAAACAGGAAAATCTATATGCCATATATGCGACACAGCCACTTCGTTCTTTTTGGAAAGATCTTGCAAAATGCAACAGAGAAGAATTTGCTAAAAGTGGAACGATAGGAAAATATATTGAGGCAAGAGAGCTGATTATAGCATTACCGGAAGGCTTGTATCATTATGAGCATGATTATCTTATCAAACATTTTGCTACGGATTTCAAGAAAAAGTATGGTGTGGACTGCTATGCAGCCCTGCATCATAACAAAAGAAAGACAAACTTTCATATTCATCTGATATTTGCAGAGAGGACGAAACTGGAAAAGCCGGTTGTTAAGGTAGCATCAAGAAACATGTTCTATGATGAAAGAGGGAAACATGTGCGTACTAAGAAAGAGATATTGGATGCAAGTGGTGACATCCGTAATGGCTGTAAGATTATCAGAAAAGGCGAGGTCTATGAGAAAAAAGAGTTTTCTATAAAAGTCGATAGATTTAAAAAGGATTCATTTCTTGATGAGGCAAAGGTGTTTTTTACAAATGAAATAAATCAGCTTGTGCTGCATGAAGAGGATAAACTTAAAGTCTTTGATAAGAACAGTCCATATCTTGCTACTAAAAAAATAGGCAAAAATAATCCAATGGAAGAACAAATAAAGGCTGACAATGAGGTACGACAGGAATGGAACAGGACTGTTGACAGAGCAATTGTAAGCGGAGTGTCAGAAGAGGACATATCAAGGATAAAGAAGAATGAAATAACAGAAAAGGTAAGGTATTCCATAGATTTATATGGAGACAGACCGGATCTTCTTGCAAGTATTATAAAGCTTGCTATTGCAGTGCTTGAACTTCTTATTAATCGCATTATGCTGGCTGCGGTTGGTGTGGCAGAAAAGATGCTGGATATTGTGTCAGAAGAAAGTAGAAATATTGAGGCTAAGACTTATCCAACAATGCCAACAATGTCACCACTTGCAAAAAAATACCTAAGTCTTCAGAATATCTATGATGAATTACAAAAGCAAAATGAAGCAATATTTGCGCAGGAGCATAAACGCAGCGAGCTGGAGATAGAATTGTCAGAATGTAATGGTGCATTTAAGGCACGAAAGCGTGGAGGGTTGCAGAATCAAATATATGAACTGAACAAACAGATTGATAATATGAAACGCTATTTGTCATCTATTGTGCAACGACATGGTTATGATAATGTAAGGGATTTTTATAGTACTTATTATGCGGCCAAAGGTGAATATGCTGATTATGTGAAAGATGTTGAGGAATGGAATGTTAATCACGTTAAAAAGAATGAGAATATTCCAACTGAAGAGAATAGGACAGATAGATATCAGATTGGCGAGGAAAGGGATAAAAACAGATATATGGATAGAAACTATGTAGAGAAGAAAAGATAAAAGAAGATAGAATATTGGGTGATGGAGTGAAATCCCTCACCCTTTTTTGTGTTGATAAATGTAGAACTAGTTAATCAATAATCATAACATTATTTTGCTTGCAAGTGTTCCGATAAAAGAATATACTTATAGTAGACTAATTGTATCGTTTGGAGGGAAATCATGGATTACATAACAACGGTAGAAATGTCAAAAAAATGGGGGATTTCATCAAGAAGAATTTCCCTTTTGTGTAGTCAGGGCAGAGTGCCTGGTGCAGAGAAAAAAGGGAAAACATGGCTGTTACCAAAGGATGCGGTAAAGCCGACTGATCCTCGTAAGAAGAATTAGATGACGTATTGGAGGTGAAAGGCACTTATGGGAAGACCAGAAGATTCCAGAGTAAAGATTCCGGCACTTGTACATTTTACAAGGCTTGGATATACCTATATGTCAATTAAAGATAAAGAACGTAACATAGACTATGATGGTGATACTAACATTTTTTATAGTCAGTTTTTGTCTGCAATTAATAGAATTAATCAAACAGAATTAACACTTGCGGATGCAAAGAAAATTATCGGAGAACTAAAGATTAAATTAGATAATGATGATCTTGGAAAATCATTTTTTCAGATATTGCAATCAGATATTAATGGAATAAAGTTGATTGATTTTAATGATATAAGCGGAACACAGAATGACTATACAGTAGTAACTGAATTACCATATGAAAATGGTGATGATAATTTTCGCCCAGATATTGTTGTGCTGGTTAATGGAATGCCATTATCATTTATAGAGGTCAAGCGTCATAATAACCGTGAGGGAATTCTGACAGAACGAAGTCGTATGGAGAGAAGGTTTGGAAATAAGATTTATCGACGGTTTGTTGGAATGACTCAGTTTACAGTGTTTTCTAATAATAATGAATATGATGACTCTGATATTGAACCAATTCAAGGAGCTTTTTATGCTTCCAGCAGCTATAAAAGAATGTTTTTTAGCAAGTTTCGTGAGCAGAGAGCAGAGGAATTAGGGGCAAAAATGCAAGCAATTAATCCAGAGGAGGAAGCTTTTATTTTAAGTGATACAAATCTGATTTCTATTAAAGGAACTCCAGAGTATGCTTCTTCCTTATCGGAAAACTCGCCTACAAATCGTATCATTACATCTTTATATACAAAAGAAAGATTATTGTTTTTATTAAAGTATGGAATATGTTATAAAACCACAATCAACAAAGATGGTATTACAGAGATAGAGAAGCATATTATGCGATATCCTCAGTTGTTTGCAACATTGGCAATTCGAGATAAATTGAGAGAAGGAGTTAGAAAAGGTGTAATTTGGCACACGCAGGGAAGCGGAAAAACAGCACTTGCATATTCCAATGTAAGATTCTTGACCGACTATTTTAGTAAAGAGGAGGGGAAGATTGCCAAGTTTTACTTTATAGTGGATCGTTTAGATTTAGCAGAGCAAGCGAAGAATGAATTTGAAGCTAGAGGTCTTAAAGTAAAATTGATAAAAGATAAGGAAGAGTTTATTGCAGATATTACAAATCCCGGAGAGTCAAATACCAGTGGGAAAGTGACAATGACTGTAATCAATATTCAAAAGTTTTCCAAGGATTCTGTTACTAAACCATCTGACTATAATGTGGATGTACAGAGAGTTTACTTCTTGGATGAGGCACATAGGAGTTATAATCCAACAGGATCATTTCTGGCAAATCTTATGGCATCTGATAGAGATGCGGTGCAGATAGCGCTTACAGGTACTCCTCTTATTGGAGATGGATACAATACAAAAGATGTATTTGGCAATTATATTCATAAATATTATTATAATCAGTCAATTGCAGATGGTTACACATTAAAGCTGATTCGCGAGGAAATTGAAACGACTTATAAGAATCAGATGAATGATACACTTAATCAAATAGTAAGACATGGAAGCATAGCAAAGAAAAATTTATATGCTCATCCTAAATTTGTAGAAAAGATGGTTGATTATATCATTCATGATTTTGGGGAAGGCAGGACAGCATTAGATTCTACTATCGGAGCAATGATTGTTTGTGATTCTTCGGAACAGGCAAGGGAAGTGGACAGGCAGTTAAATCGTTTTTCAGATTATACACATGCACTGGTACTTCATGATGAAGGCACAAAGCAGGATAGAAAAAACGATCAGGAAGAGTTTAAGAAAGGCAATATAGATATTTTGGTGGTCTATAACATGCTTTTGACCGGCTTTGATGCTCCTCGATTAAAAAAGCAGTATTTGGCACGAATGATTAAAGCACATAATCTGCTTCAAACGTTAACTAGAGTAAATCGCCCCTATAAAGGTTATCATTATGGATATGTTGTTGATTTTGCAAATATCAAAGATGAGTTTGATAAAACAAATAAAGCATATTTTGATGAACTTCAATCTGAACTTGGAGATGAGGTACAAAACTATAGTAATATTTTCAAGAGCAAAGAAGATATTGAAAAAGATCTGAATGTTGTAAAAAATCAGCTTTTTCTATATGATACAAGCAATGTGGTAAGTTTTATTAATCAAATTAGCGAGATTGATGATAAGAAGCAGTTACTTGATTTACGACAAGCATTAGAAAATTATAAGGCGATGTATAATCTGATCCGTTTGTATGGGTATGAGGATTTATACGAACATTTCAATGTCGAGAATGCAATTAAGTGTCTGAATGAGGTCAATAATCGAATTAGCATTATTAACTTAAAAAATAGCATTGATTCATCAGAGGATATGTCACAGGTACTCAATATGGCATTGGATCAGATAGATTTCCAGTTTCGCAAGATAAAAGAAGAAGAACTTATCATTGCTGATGCATTTAGAGATAGCCTGGAAAAAACAAGAAGAGAAATCGTAGACAGATGCCTTGATCCAAAAGATCCAGAATACATTACACTTCTTGATGAATTAAAGCGGGTATTCAAGAAGAAAAATATTGAGGAACTCACAGCAGATGAAATGAAGCAGATGATGGGGGAACTGGATACTTTGAAAAAGAAGGCAGAAAAAAGAAATCTGGCAGATCGTATGCTTGCGGCAAAGTATTCAGGTGATGTTAAATACATGAGAACTCATAAGAGAATTATGGGTAGTCCACCACCCATTGCAGATGCAATTACTGTACATAGAATTTTAATGAGTGTTAAGTCTAAGGCAGATGATCAAATTGCTCATAATGAGAATATCCTTGATAATGAGGATTATTTTATTAAATCGTTACAGCCAATTATTTTGAGAGCATGTATGGGAGAAAATGTTAGAATAGACAAACCTCAACTTATGTTTATAGATAATTGCCTGTCGAAAGAATATATATTAGAAAGGGATTGGGTTTCCTGATGACAACAGAAGCAATAATAGCAAATACAAAACAGATGATAGATGATCTTAAGACAGTATGTGCCAATTTTGGACTTGGTAATGCTAGTAGTGAATATAAGATTATAACAGAGATTTTTTTGTATAAGTTTTTAAATGATAAGTTTATCTATGAGGTACAGCAGGCGGATGAAGAGTTAAAAAATTCCGAGAATGTGGAGCAGGCATTAAATATTATGTCAGAAGATGACTATGAAATGCTTATGATGCTTCTACCACCGGCTACTGCAAAACTCAAGAGAGAGCATTTTATATCTTATCTTTTCAATCATAAGAATGATGAGAAGTTTAACGAATTATTTGATTCAACCTTATGGGATATTTCTAACACTAATCTAGATGTGTTCTCTGTAAGTACTGGCTCCGGTGATAAGATTCGTCTATTTGATCAGAATTTATCTCAAAATGTAACAGAGTCAAATCGGAGGTCTGATTTCTGCAAAGCTATGATTGATAAATTAGTTACATTCAGTTTTGCAGAGGCTTTTTCACAGAAATATGACTTTTTTGCGACTATTTTTGAGTATCTGATTAAGGATTATAACAAGGATTTTGGCAAGTATGCAGAATATTATACACCACATTCTATTGCAAGTATTATTGCAAGAATTATGGTGCCGGAAGGTGTGCAGAATGTAACCGTATATGATCCGGCAGCAGGTTCTGGAACTCTGGTACTTGCACTTGCACATGAAATTGGCGAAAGTAATTGTACGATTTATACACAGGATATTTCTCAAAAGTCTAATGAATTTTTGAGACTCAATCTTATTTTAAATAATTTGGTACATTCACTTGGTCATGTAGTGCATGGAGATACACTTCTTTCTCCACAGCATTTGAACCGTCAGAAAAATGGTTTGATGAAATTTGATTATATTGTTAGCAATCCTCCATTTAATGTGGATTTTTCTGATAACAGAGATACTCTTGCGGGAGATATTTATAAAGAAAGATTTTGGGCTGGAGTGCCTAATGTACCAAATAAGAACAAGGATAGCATGGCAATCTATCAGATGTTCTTACAGCACATTATTTTTTCCATGAAAGAGAATGGTGGCAGAGCAGCCGTAGTAGTTCCAACAGGATTTCTAACAGCAGGAACTAGAATCCCTAAGAAAATACGAGAACGCATTGTTGAAGACAGAATGCTCAGAGGTGTTGTCTCAATGCCAAGCAATATTTTTGCTACGACAGGAACAAATGTATCTGTGTTATTTTTAGACAATTCAAAGAAGTATGAGCAGGCAATCTTAATGGATGCATCTAAACTTGGAACAAAGATTAAGGTAGATGGAAAAAACCAAAGAACGGTTTTATCACCAGAAGAAATAGAGAATATTATCGATACCTTTAATAACTTTGAAACAAAGGATGATTTTTCTGTGGTTGTAGATTATGACAAGATAGAGCAGAAAAAATGTTCATTCAGCGCAGGACAGTATTTTGAAGTAAAGATTGAATATGTTGAGCTGACACAAGAAGAGTTTCAGAAAAAAATGGATGGATATACAGAAAAATTAACGGAATTGTTTGCTGAGGGAAATGCACTGCAGACAGAAATTTTGGAACAGTTAAAGAAGGTGAAATATGAGTAGGATTACAAAATATGCTTTATCTGATTTATATGAGATGAGTTCCGGAATTTCATCTACAAAAGAACAGGCTGGACATGGTGCACCATTTGTATCTTTTAGCACGGTCTTTAATAATTATTTTTTGCCAGATGAGTTATTTGATTTGATGGATACAAATGAGAAAGAACAGGAGATATATTCGATAAAAGCAGGAGATGTCCTTATTACACGAACAAGTGAAACAATAGACGAACTAGCTATGAGTTGTGTAGCAGTAAAGGATTATCCAAAAGCAACTTATAGTGGATTTACAAAACGCCTTAGACCTAAGAAAGAAGGAATAGCATATCCCAAGTACATGGCATTTTATTTTAGAAGTGAATTGTTTCGTAAAGCTGTAACTAATAATGCCTTTATGACTTTGAGAGCAAGTTTTAATGAGGATATTTTTACGTTTTTGGATGTTTACTTGCCAATTTATGAAGAACAGGTAAGAATTGGGGATATGCTTTATGCTGTTGAGTGCAAAATTCAAAAAAATAAGGAGATAAATGATTATTTAGAGCAGCAACTCCAGCTGTTGTATGATTATTGGTTCACTCAATATAATTTTCCTAACGAGGACGGACAACCATACAAGGCTTCAAATGGGCTAATGGTATGGAATAAAATGATTAATCATCTAATTCCAGCCGATTGGAAAGTTAAGCCACTGGGGACAATATGCTCTTTTCGTAACGGTATTAACTACGACAAAAATGTTGATGGTAATACCATATATAAAATTATTAATGTACGAAACATTTCATCTTCTACGCTTTTTCTTGACGAAAGCAATTTTGATGAGATATGTCTTCCAAAGCAACAAGGTGATAAATACTATGTATCTGATGATAGCATTATCATTGCCCGTAGTGGGATACCAGGAGCTACAAGAATATTATGCAATCCAAGTAGTAATATAATTTTTTGTGGATTTATTATTTGTTGTACACCATCTGATAATACCTTACAAAACTACTTAACATTATATTTAAGACAATTTGAAGGTAGTTCCGCAACTCAAACCGGTGGTTCCATTTTGAAGAATGTAAGTCAAGAAACTCTGAAAAATTTGATTGTGCCTATTCCACCACAATCACTGTTAAATCAGTTCAATGATTCAATATTACCTATATATAATCTTATCAATAGCAACACCAAAGAAAATGTGCAGCTTATCACTCTCAGAGACTGGCTTCTTCCAATGTTAATGAATGGTCAGACCACCATCGAAGATTGATATGATAAATAATCATTTATCTGGTGATTTTTTCTGATTTTCTCATCAATAAGTGAGAGTAACTTGGTAACTCTTTCTTGTATTTTCAAACTTGGAAGAGGAATATCTATATTCTCAAAAACACTCTTACTAAGTATTGGTGTTCTGGTAACAGATGCAATTGAAAATAAATAATCTTTTTTCCCTTTTAACCAATAATAAACATATCTTGGATCAACCAATTTATGATTAAAATCTATTATTGCATTAATCTGTTGGTTTGTCGCACACCTACTATTACACATAGCAACATTTCCCATATCCCATCCTATACATCCTGTAAGCACACTTATTCCATCAATGGAATTTGATTCTATTGATTTCAATCCCTCCTCAGTTATAGTTTTTTCAGACTTTTCTATCAAGTAATCACCGTGTAAATCAGAAGGTGAAATAAACATTATATTTCCTCCATAATATTCATTCACACCAGTTAATGGAGTTTTTCCTGTTACTACACGTCCTATATCCTTAATTTTCATAAAGACATTTCTCCTATCCAATATATTTTCTATGAGCAATCTTAACATTACTCTGCTTGACCATTGCATATTGCAATGTTGTATCTATTCGTTGATGTCCTAATAATTTTTGTAATTGTTCTATTGGCATCCCCTTATCAATGGCTACTGTTGCCAGTGTTCTTCTAAACTTATGAGGATGAACTTTCTCTATATTCAATCGCTTTCCCATTTCTCGAAGTCTCAGTTCTATCCCACCTATTTTCATTCGATTGTATGGTGCTTTAAGTGATACAAACAATGCCTCATTATTATCTGTCCTTGAATCAAGATAATTCTGCAAATGTATCTTCGTTCTGGCATCAAAATATACCATGCGTTCCTTATCTCCTTTACCAAACACAATACATTCTCTTTCATCAAAAGAAATATCATCTCTGTTCAGTAGCACCAGTTCACCCACACGCATTCCTGTTGAAGCCAAAATATCAATCAGCGCTAAGTCTCTTGGATTATCGCAGTTATCTCTCATAGATTCTAATTGTTCATCTGTGTACGTTTCCTTTATAGTACTAGCAGCCTTAATTCTATGTATTCTGCGAACTGGACTTTTAATAATATAATCCTCATCCTCCAACCAAGAAAAAAAACTTGAAAATATCCTTCTAATATTATCAATTGTTACCTTGCTTGATTGTTTCTCCTTCTGATATTCCGCCAAATAAGTTCTTAGGTCTTCTGTAACAATTGTACAAACTGATTTTCCAATACTATCAAGCATTTGCTGTATTGTATTTTTATAGTATATCAGTGTTTTTTCTGAACAACCTTCAATCCTTTTTGCAGAAAGAAATACTTCCAAATAATCCACTTCTTTTTTCTCTGTATCAGCTTCTTGTTTGGCTTCAATGGAAACATTATAAAGATATATCTCCAATGTAGTCTTCAACTTGCTTAATTGTTCATTATTTAGTGACGAAATCATCTCTCTTATGATCTCTGATATTATTTTCTCTTTCATGTGTTTCTCCTTTATATGTGAGAACCACCATGAAGTGGAGTTCTTGTATTTGCTCTCGCCACTTTCAAGAGTTATTTTTTATATTATAAATGATTATTTAGCACCTCAATCTTCGATGGTTGCTTGACCATTCATCAAGATTGGAAGAAGCCAGTCTCTGGTTTGCACTAGAATGTTATTTTCCTTTTGAAGTTGTATGATTTTGGTGTCCATAGGTTCAATCTGATTAATGAATTGTGTACGGATTTCTTTGGGAATATTCAAAATGTTATAACTGTTCAAATTGGCTTGATTAATTTTCAGTTGTATTGAACCGGTTTTTATCATTGATACAGGTATATTTTTCAATAGTAGATATAATAAACGGCAGGAGTAACCATTCACAGGTTGTAAAACATGCGTATGATTATTAATCCATACATCACCAGATATTCGTTGTAATATTGGATTTCCATTGTCATCCATCACAGAACCGTCTTCTGCTAAAAGTACAAAATCTCCTGAAAAAATCGGACGATTAACATAATCCATTATCCCAGTTGCACCATAATAAGGAATTGTACCTTTCATTTCCTCACGTTGATGACTAGAAAGTGGAATTCTATCAGAATCAAGGCATTTTGTAATATTCCCGACGGATGTATATTCCCAATTTTGAGGAATATTTCGATTTAGTTCCTTGCAAAATATCATTTTACCCCCAGAAGATTTGTATGGATTTCCGTTTTCATCAGGAAAATCAAATTGCACAAACCAATAGTCATAGATGGTCTTTGCCATCTCTTCTAAATAATCATTTATCAGAGAAATAATTATTATGATATGGGCTATCATATTAC
>ERZ780149.3630-NODE-3630-length-12730-cov-3.047179_pt1 | contig 12730 bp, 11 predicted proteins | sample MGYA00511367_ERZ780149 | MGnify/ENA primary metagenome ERZ780149 (study PRJEB29588, sample SAMEA2153852) | human gut metagenome | biome: human gut; feature: human-associated habitat; material: faeces | place: Denmark | collected 2008/2010 ...
CCTGCGGATAGTTATAGGTTCGGATGCGTTCGCTTCGGTCGCCTGTTCCGACCTGCCCGCGGCGGTCGGCGGCAATCCGGTCGTCGCGTTCCCGCAGAGCGCGGTCGTAAAGGATCGTCCGTAACATCATCATTGCCTTGTCACGGTTCTTAAATTGGCTTCGTTCTTCCTGACATTCCACCACAATGCCGGTCGGCTTGTGCGTCAGGCGCACGGCGGATTCGGTTTTGTTGATGTGCTGACCGCCCGCGCCGCTTGATTTGCAGGATTCGAAAATCAGGTCGGCGGGATTGACGGAAATATCCACCTCTTCCGCCTCGGGCAGAACCGCCACCGTTGCGGTGGAGGTCTGAATGCGCCCCTGCGATTCGGTCAGCGGAACCCGTTGCACGCGGTGAACGCCGCTTTCAAAGCGGAAGCGGGAGTAAGCCCCGCTGCCCTCCACCGAAAAGACCACCTGACGGAATCCGCCCAGTTCGGTCGGCGTTTCGCTCATCATCCGACAGACAAATCCAACGCTCGCTGCGTACATATTGTACATCCGATACACCACCGCCGCAAACAGCGCCGCTTCCTCGCCGCCCGCGCCCGCGCGGATTTCGATCATCACGTTTTTTTCGTCGCGCGGGTCGCGGGGAAGGAGCAGGAGCGTCAGCTCCCGCTCGCGTTCCTCTGCCGCCGTGCGCGCGTCGCGCAGTTCTTCGGTTGCAAGGTCGTGCAGTTCCGCGTCTCCGCTCTCCAGAAGCGACAGCGCCTCGGCAATGCGATCCTGCGAGGCTTTCCATGCGCGGTAAGCCTCGGTCACAGGGGTCAGGGACTTGTAATCCTTCATAATGCCGCGCAGCTTTTCGGGGTCGGAAGCAACCGCAGGGTCAGACATCGAAGCTTCCAACCCGCGGTAGCGCTCCTCGGTTTCCTTCAGACGCGTCAGCAGTGCCTCGGTCATCAGAAGTGATAGAACGCGACAAACGCGCGATACGCCTCGTAAAGGTCGGTCTTTGCAATCACCTCATAGGGCGCGTGCATCGAGAGCACCGGAACGCCGAGGTCGATGGTATCAATGTTGTGGTTTGCCATGTACTTCGCAATCGTTCCGCCGCCGCCCACATCGATCTTGCCGAGTTCGCAGGTCTGCCAGACCACGCCTGCGCCGTTCAGGCAACGGCGTACCCAGCCAACCAGTTCGGCGGAAGCGTCCGAAGTGCCGCTCTTGCCGCGCGCGCCCGTGAACTTGCACATTGCCACGCCGCAGTTGATCAGCGCCGCGTTGCGCTTCTCGTAAACCTCGTCAAAGTTCGGGTCATAGGTTGCTCCAACGTCACTGGAAAGGCACTTGGAGTTTGCGCGAACCGCCGCGTCGTTGCCGCCCAGTTCCTGCGCGAGCGCGGAGATCAGGTCGAGAATCAGACTGCACTGCATACCGCTGACGCCCTCGCTTCCGATTTATTCATTGTCGGCAAGAATGCACATTGTGGTGTGCACCTTCTCGTCCGCGTCAATCTGAGCGGTGAGCGAAGGATAAGCGCAGCAACGGTCGTCGTGACCGTAGGCGCAGATCATCGAGCGGTCAAACCCGACGTCGCGCGCCCGTCCCGCAGGAACGATGCAAAGCTCCGCCGACTGGAAGTCGGCTTCGGTGATGCCGTACTTCTCGTTGAGGTAAGCAAGCACGTTTGCCTTCACCGCGTCCTTCTCCTCTCCGTCGAGCGGGCGGCTGCCGACCAGAACATTCAGTTTCTCCGCCGGGAACGCCGTCCCAACGGGTTTTGCATTGTCTGCCGCCGCAAGGTGCGGGAGCAGATCGGTGATATACATTGCAGGCTCATCCTCGTTCTCGCCGACCGTGATGTTCACAACCTCGCCGTCCTCGCGTACCACCACGCCGTGAAGCGCCAGTGGCATTGCGAGCCACTGATACTTGCGGATGCCGCCGTAGTAGTGGGTCTTGAGAAACGCCATGTCGCTGCTCTCGAACAGCGGGTTCTGCTTCAGGTCGAGGCGGGGGGAGTCGATGTGCGCACAGGTGATGCGGATGCCCTCGTTGATCGGTTCGGTGCCCACGCGGAATACAAACAGATTCTTGCCGCGGTTGTTGTAGTAAAGCTTGTCGCCAACCGAAATTTTGTCGCCGAAGCGATAGGGGCGATAGCCCGCCGCATCCGCCATCTTTATGCCGAGCACAACCGCCTCGCGCTCGGTTTTTGCGCTGTCCAGAAACTTCACATATCCCGTCGCATAATCGTAAGCCTTGCGGACAATCTCCTCGCCTGCGGCTTCAAATACCGTCTTTTTCTCGTATACGTTCGGATTCTTTTCCTGCTTGTCTGCCATGATCTTTTTCTCCTTTATCCTTGAAAATAGAGTTTTGTATACATTTTTTGTCCCTTGACCGCGCCCGAGACGAATTTCGCCGCCGCGCTGTCGGGAATCTTTGTCAGTTTGCCCTGCTTGTTCAGGCAATTCGGGTCAAGTACCCATTTGTCCACCGCGTCAGTTCCTGCGTGCCATGCGGCATAAACCGGTTCCCACATTCCGTACCGCCCGTAAAGCTCGGAGAGCAACGCGCACCCCGCGCGCAGATTGGTTGCAGGGTCGTAAAGCATCCCGTCCTCGGGTGCGTCCTCGTGCAGAATCTCCGAGTAAACCGCGCGGAATCGCTCGGGAGTCAGACGAAACAGCCCGATGCCGCCGTCCGCACCCTGTCCGCCGCTGTCAAAACCGCTTTCCATGCGGATCACGCTCCAGACAGTTGCTTCGGGAATGCCGGCTTCCGCCGCCGCAGAGGCAATCAGGTCGCGGTAAGCGGCGGGACGTGCATATTTGTGCTTTTCTATCGCCGTTGCAATGCCGTCAAAAGCGAATCCGAAACCGACCGACAGCAGAATCAACAGAAAAAGCGCAATCAGTCGGCGGGAGGTGAGTTTCATTCTCCAAGCACCCCCGTTTCCGTAAGAATCCGCCGCACCGAAGCGGTCAGCGATTCCGTTCCGCCGTTGTTTTCGATGATGTAGTCGGAGTGTGAGCGGAAGAACGCGTCGGGCTTTTGCACCGCCATGCGTTCGCGCGCGGCTTCCTCGGAAATTCCGTCCCGCGCCATGATCCGCCCGAGCCGTACCTCGGGGGAGGCAAGCACCGAAACAATGATGTTGCAAAGCGCATCTGCGCCCGCTTCAAACAGTTGGGGCGCGTCGAATACCGCCGCGGGGCAGCCGTCCGTCCGAAATCCCCGAAGCCGCCGCCGCACATCGTTCATCACGTAGCGGTGGGAAATCCCGTTCAGAATCTCCAATTCGGCGGGATCGGAAAAGACCACTCTGCCGAGCGCCCGACGGTTGAGCGTGCCGTCGGCAGCGAGAATCTCCCGCCCGAAATGCCGCACCAGTTCCGAAAGACAGTCCGAAGGCGGAATGAGCAGTTCCCGGTAAATGCGATCCGCGTCAAGAACCGGAAGCCCGAACGAGGCAAACAACCCCGCAACCGTGCTTTTTCCCGCTCCTGTCGGACCGGTCAGTCCGATCGTCAGCATGGCGACACCGTCTCAAGCGTCATCGGATGTTCACCGACCGCCGAAATAACCCGCTGAACCTCCGCCCCGTCCGCAAGGGAGGGCGAGAACGGGCGGTTCTCCGCCACAGCCGAAAGGAATGCGTACATGGAGTACAGATGCCCGTACAACCACCCCGCAGGTGCTTTCGGAGAGGGGAATACCATGCCCGGGTAGCGCCCCACGCACTCGATGCGCGTGTAGCCCTTCGATCCGCCGAGCGGTGCGTCGGGAAGCGTCGCGTCGTAAAAATACAACCAGTTCGGTTCCATCAGGGAGAATTTCAGCGCGCCGGATCGCCCGAAGATTTCAAACGACAGATCGTCGTTCTCTCCAACTGTCACCTTGCTGAATTCCATTGTGCCGAATACGCCGTCCGCCGTCTCCGCGTTCATGTAAAACGCCTCGTCCGCATTCGTGCGCCATTCGTTGCCGTCGCGGTCAAGGTGCGTGGGGCAAACAATCTGCGCGTGTCCCGCAACGCGGATCATCCGCCCGCAGAGCCATGTCATCAGATCGATGACGTGCGAGCCGAGATCAAACAGGGTTCCGCCGCCGCAAATGTCGCGGTTCTGCTTCCACCCGGCGCGCCGCGCAGGGTCAAGACAGCTGTTGTGGCGGTAGACCGCATGATAACTGATCAGATCGCCGAGCCGCCCCTCGTCAATCAACTGTTTCGCGCGCATCACGGGAGCTAACCAACGGTTGTTGAACACCATTCCGCAGGTTCTGCCGCTTGCGCGTTCCAGTGCGGCAAGCTCGTCCGCCTCCGCGCCTGTCAGGCAAAGCGGCTTCTCGCACAGCACGTGCTTGCCCGCCGCCAGCGCCTTTTTCACCGTCCGGTAATGGCAATTGTTCGGCGTGCAGATGTCGATCATGTCAATGTCGGGATTTCCGATCAGGTCGTCCTCGTTTGCCGTCGCAATCGGAATGCCGAATTCCTCCGCCACGCGGCGGGACTTCTCCTCCGTTGTGGTGCAGACCCCCGCCGTGATCGCACGGAAGGAAAGCGCCCCGAAAAAGAACGGGAGATTCCGAACCGCCCATGTGTGGGTTCTGCCCATCGAGCCGAAACCGAGCAGCCCGATCCGCAAGTCTTTCTGTTCTGCCATAGAGACCGCCTTTCCGAGTGTAAAAAAAGTACCTCTCTATATTATACCGCATTTCTTTCGATTTTTCAAGAGGGCGGGGGACATTTTTCCGCCGCCGTGCCCCCGAAAAGCCCGATTTTTGAAGAAATCATAAGATTCTTCTGAATCATCAGACAGAGCGGACATCCGCCGGATGCCCGCTCGCAGACTGTAGACAAAGCAGTGAAAGTTTTCGCCCACCTTTTTCAAAAGGCGGCGCAGTCGAGGGCGCGAAGCCCTCGTCGCCGTCCGCAGACGGCGAACCCCTCTTATCGGAGCTTTCTTTTTGCTGTCATTTGTTGGTGCATTTGTTTCTTCCCTGCCTCACACTTCCCGAAGCCGGAGGGTGTCCGGGTCGAGTTCCTCATAGGAATCCAGACAGCAGTCAGCCACGCCGCCAAGCTCCGCGCGGTTTCCGACGCCAACCGTTTGCATGCCTGCGGCAATTGCCCCCCGAATGCCCGCCAGGGAATCCTCAAAGACCACGCAGGCAGACGGCGAAACCCCAAGCCGGGTTGCGGCGGGGGGGAAGATTTCGGGGTCCGGCTTTGCATGTCGGATGTCATTGCCCGTGACGGTCGCGTCAAACAGATCCCGGACACCCAGCTTTTCCAGCACGAGACGGGCGTTCTTACTTGAGGAGCAAAGCGCAATCCGGATGCCCCTGTTTCGGAGCGTCCGAATCAGGGCAAAGGCGCCCGGATAGACATCGTTCTCTCCGATCCCCTGCAGCATCTGCACATAGCGGGTATTTTTCAGGTTTGCCAGACGAGCCTTTTCGGCATCCGCAAGCTCAATATGATTGTATTTCAGAATTTCGTTCAGGGATTCCGTGCGCGGAATGCCGCGAAGCCGGAGGTTAACCGTTTCATTGAAATCCAAACCGTTCTCATCCGCAACGGATTTCCACGCCAGATAGTGACAGCGGTCGGTGAATACCAGCACGCCGTCCAGATCGAACAGACACGCCCGAACAGGTTCTTTGTTTTCCGTTTGTTTCATAGCGCCGTCAGTCATGCAGTCCTTTCGCACGCAGGTACGGCATCAACCCTGCCGTGGCGTTGGAGCGAACCGGCATCTTCGGCTTTTTGCAGAAGATTCATAACCCGCTCCCTTCCCGTTGCCCGTCTCCGACCTCTTTCAGCGCCTGTTTCTTCCGCTCGGTCGCGTCTGCCAGATAGCGCGCAACCGACGCCATATAGTTCAGCGTTGGCTGCAACAGCCCAGCGGGGATCCTGCCGTGAAAGTTATCCGCCTCCAGGGTCAGCTCCCCTTCATAACCGATCTCTGCCAACGCGTCCGTCACCGCCTCCCAATCGGTTGCGGTTGACTGGAACGGCAGTGTGTGCAGGTCAGCCTTTCCGTCCGTGTCGTGTATATGGAGCACGTGCAGGTGCTTTTTCCCCAGCGTGCGGATCAGATCCTCGGGGCGGTGGTTGGTCACCGTGCAATGCCCGATATCCAGGCAGGCGACAAACCACTCGCTGTCCAGCATTTCCATATAGTCCAGAAATTCACGCGGGGTCGAGCAGACCGAATCCACAATCGAGCGCCCGAAACGGTTGCGCTGCCACATGTTTTCAACCGCAACCCGAATGTTGTAGGCACGGCACAGCGGCAGAAGCGACTCGTAAAACGCAAGGTTCTGTTCCTTCAGTTCTGCGGCGCAGTCAGCCCATTTCAGATGCTGCCAAGGGTGAACCACAATTGCCTTTGCGCCAACGATGGCGGCGATCTCCATTGCGCACCGCAGTTTTTCCGGGAGCGCCCGATTCATTTCGATGTGCTCCGGGGTGTCATCCCGATAGGAGGTCGGGTAAGGCGCGTGGGATTGGTTGCAGACCATGCCGCAGGCATCTGCAATCCGTCGCACCTCCTTTGCCCGCGCCTCCCCTTCTGCGCCCTCAAAATATCCGTCCGTATCGATCTGACAGCAGATCGACAGGTCAAAGCAGTCAAAGCCTGCCTGCCGCAACATCGGAATGCCGTGCGCGTAATCCGTCAATGCCGGAACAAAGCCCGTGTTGGTTGCGATCTTCATTTTTCCTCTTTTCCCTTTCTCATCGGTGTCGCCGCAGGACCTGCCGGTCAGTACGGCTTGGTCCATTTATTGTCGGTGTCCATTTCATCGTAGTCCGTGCGGGACTCGGTCGGCGCTTCGGTAACATCACCGGAGTCGGTTGCGGAGAGTTGCGCGGTCTGCTCGGCTTTTGCCGGAGTCGAAGTGCCGGGCTTATCCCCTCCCGCATCGGTGCAGGAAACCGCGGCAAGCAGGAACGCAAGCAGGAACAGGACCAGCAGGGTCTGTTTGATGTATTTCATAAGATCTCCTTCTTTCCGCTCCGGTTCAGGTTGCACCGGAGACAAGCGATTTCAGATAGGCGTTGCCGGCATATTCCGCGTCCCCGAGTGCCCGGGCTGCAATGCCCCGAACCGAACGCACATGGTCTGCCTCCACGATTTCGGAATGGTACAGCATCTCCTCTTCGCCGAACAGGAAGGTCACGGCGGCAACCATTACATATTCCTCCTCTGCGTCCAGGCCGTAAACACAGCCCCGGAACAGGAGCGTCCTGCCGTCCTCACTCTCGCTCCAATAGATCCGGTTGACCTGCTTTTTGTCCCGCCCGCCGAGCAGGTGCAGATTGTAGACCTCGCCGCCGAGTTTGGTTGCTTCCAGATCGGCTCTTTTCACCAGAAACAGTTCATAGGTGATATTATGCCCAACCTCCGCAAGGTAATCGGAAAGCGTTTTTGTAATCGCGCCGGAAATCTGCATCGCATTGGGCGCCTCGGTGCGGATGGCGGCACCGGCATTCATCACGAAATCCTCCTGCCGGTAGGTGTAGGTCGAAAAGCAGCACAAAACCGTCTCCGAGATCGCCTCGTAGCGGAAGGGAGACTCCGCGCCTGCCGGAACGAGCCGGTCACCGTCCTTCAGACTCCAGCGGATTGTTGTTTCGCCGTTGTAGCTGTCAAAACCCGGCGTCAGGATGCCCTCTGCCGCAACGGCGCGTGTGGCGCTCCATGCCGCGCCCGCATCGTTCACTGCCGCGGTTCCGTTCCCGACTTTGTAGAAAAATGCATGATTTGCCGTTGCTTTTTCCGATTCCGCGAGATGCAGCCGCACCGTGTTCTCAAGATTCACCGTCACCGTTGCGGAGCCGATGACCGCCAGTGCCTGCACGGAATCCGCTTTTCCGAGCGGCGTATAGTTCAGGGTGCTGCTGCCCTTCACATTCAGCGTCACATTGCCCTTTTGATAGAAGTAGAGCATCGACTGGTTTCCCGTGTGGGTCTTCGTCTGTCCGCCGTTCTGGTTCAGCACACTGTCCTCTATGTTGATCGTAATATCGCTGCCGCCCTTGTCGTAGGTTGCAATGATGGGGTCTCCCGCGACCGCCGTTTTGGTAATGGTCGAGCGGATCAGGTTCAGCGTTTGCGGAATGCCCGTCTTTTCGCCCTGCAGATTGACAAGCAGCCCTGTACCGAGCGTCCATTCCACGTTCTCCAGCGTTCCGACGACCGCCTCCCGCCCGTTCCGGCTGGTGTTCCAGAAGCGGAACCCGGCCTGCGTATCCAGCTTCAGATTTTTCAGCGTGAAGCTGTCGCAGAACTGGAAGGTATACCCGCCGGCTGCTCTGACCGTATATCCGGATTCGCCGCCGTCGATGGTGATATTCTTATAGATTTCCTTGTTGATTGCGGTCAGGGTCAGATCCCGCAGAACCATGATGGTGTCCCCATCCTTCGAGGCGTCTATCGCCTCACCCAGCGTTGCATATTCGGTTTCGCCGATCTTTGCCTCATTTCCGGCGTCATCGGCACCTGCCCCCGGTACCAAAGCGCAGATCAGCGTCATGCAGAAGGCAAGAAACAAAGCTGCGCACCGTTTATTCTTCCGGTTCATTGCATCGCACTCCTTTCTGTGTCGGAATCCAGATAACTGGAATCGGTATCGTACAAACGGGAATCCGCAACCTGTCCGTTGCGGAAGGTCAGAATCAGGATGTCGTCGTTGGCAACATACACATGCTCCCTGCATTTTTCGGAGGTAAAGAAGAAGCGGTTGTGCGCGGCGTTGACAAATTTGATGCAGTCCTCCGCGTACTCACACGCTGAGAGCGGACCGGTCCCCAGCGGTATCAGCGCCCATGCGGGATTCACCTTTGGATAGAGGGTGCTCGGCGAGGAGCTGATTCCGTGATGCGCCACCTGGAGCACATCGGCGGCGAACACGTCATCGCTGTAAATCGCCTCCATAACCGATGCCACCTCTGCGCCGAGGTCCCCCATCATCATGGTCTTCACCCCGCCCGCTTCCACGGTCCAGCACATACTGGCGGTGTTGCTGTAGGAGATCTCCTGCGGCACAAACAGATCCGCCGTGTAGAGAATCCGGATTTTCGCGCCGTGAATCAGCATCACCTGCCCGGGGTGTGCATTGGTGACGACTGCGCCCCGGTAGTGCCCGACCTGGTTGGTCACCCTGCTGTTTCCTCCGGCGGTGTTGTCCCCGGTAATCTGCCGGGCGGTCGGGAAATTGTAGATAAACCGCTCAACCGTTACGCTGCCGGCATAGGAAGCGGTGAAATACGGGAACATTCCGGTGTGGTCTCCGTGCGAATGCGAGAAGATCCACGCCGCAATCACGATATGATCCGGGTCCGGTGCCTGCTTGCGCAGAATCCGGTAAAGCCGGTCGGCGTTCTTCTGCAGAGCATGACCGCCATCGGTGACGATGAAGCTGCCGTCCTCCAGCCGCATCACGTAGCACATACCGTTGAAACTGCCGACATCGTAAAGCAGGCCGACCTGCGTCAATGTGACGTCGCAGACCTTCTCCACCGGGGTCTGATCCTCTGCCCGCCAACCGAGCGCCGAGGAGTCGGTGGTCTCGATCAGCACGCGCAGAGTGCGGTCACCCGGCGTGTAGAGAAGCGTCAGAATACAGCGGTCGCGCCGGAAGGTCAGAAACCGGTTCTTGGCGCTCTTCGTTTTTCCGGTTGTCTGATCGCCGGAATAGAGACTGTAACCGGCAGAAAGAACCTTGGATTGATATGCATCCGCTTCTGCCTCGGTCACATCCCGGAACAGAACCTGCATTGCATTGGCGGTGCATTCATAAGACCCGGCAGGCGTTTTTCCTTCAAACTCCGGAACCATTGCAAGCAGGTCAGTCCCCTCAATCTCGGCCGACAGATCCCCGGCAATCAGAATTTCCTTTGTGTTCTTGTCGCAGGAGGACACCAGCGTTGCCAGCAGTTTGAGCGTGGCTTTTCCGAGAAGATCCGGGTCCATTGCCAGCACGCAGAGCTTGTGTCCTTCAACCGCAACCAGCGCGCCTCCGTAAGGAATGCGCCCCCGAAGCGTTTCACAGACCGGATTGTCAACGGCACCGATGAAAATTTCGTAGCTTTCGGTGTCTGCCTCTTCATCCACACGGCGACTGTCCTCGCGGCATTCCGCGTCGACACCGGTCAGGCTTTTGATCTTATTCGCGACCGTTTTTGCATAGCCCATCGCGTCCAGATCATCCATCGGATAGACGATCGGAACCGCTTTCCCGCCCTTTACGACAGGAAAACGGGTGTCCGCGGTCGGCTCGGCCGTTCCGGAATCCGGGGGAGCGGATTCCGGGCCGGAGGACTCCTCCGACCGTGCCGGAGCAGGCGGATTGCCCGCGCAGGCAGAGAACGGCAGCGCCATGGAAAGCATCAACAGCCAGAGCACTGCATATTTGATTTTGTTCATATCCATCTGTACCCGCTTACTGCGCCAGGAACCATGCGTCCAGGTCCTGCAACTTCTTGGTCAGCACCTTTTCGTTGGTCGCCCATGCACCGGTGACGGTTTCCTCATTTTTGGCAACATTTCTCCAAAGCAGCTTCTTTGCACTTTCCAGCACAATCGAATACTGTTCGCCGAAGTCAAAGTCCGCATGGTCGAGAATGATATCAAAAACCTGCGAAGCCTTTGCGGTGCCGAGGTACTGCGCCTTCATGATCTTCTCGAAGTAGTAAGGGCGGGAGTTCTGATAGCTGAGGTAGTTTGCATACTCCAGATAAGCGCAGCGCCTTGCGTTCAGCGCCTCGCTCCCCTTCATGATGCTGGTCATTCCGTAGGAATCCTGTGCGCCGGAGCCGTAGTTCTCCTGTTCCTCGTCATATTTCGGCAGCGGGAGCAGACCGTATTTGTCCTTCATTGCGCGAAAAGCCTTGTTCTGCGCGGCAGAGCGGTAAATGACATCAATGTCAAAGAGCGCATGACTCCCTGAGAACATCTTGTATTGGTCCTCGGCGGTGGAGCCGGAATTAGGCGTTTTTCCGACCATCCAGACGCCTTCCTGACGCCACAGACTGATCAGCTTTTCCATTGCGTCAGACATCTTCTTGTTGCCGCTCACATTCCATTCGTGCGTGCCGTCATCGTTGGTCACGGTCAGGTCCAGATTGAAGGCGTAAAGGAACCCGTCATAGCCCTCACAGCCCGCATTGGAAAGCAGACCGTAAATATCACCCGCGTCCTTCTCTCCGTTTCCGTTGAAGTCAAAGCAGATCTTTGCATATTCAAACAGCTGACTATAGGTCCATTTCTCTTGCTGAACCAGATCGTACAGCGCGTCTCCGCTGTCGTCCGGAATCAGCCCGTTCGACCAGCAAAGCGAGCGGTTGAAGTAGGTTGCCATCAGTCGGTTGTAAGCACAGAGGTTGTAGTCCCCGATGATGTAGTACAGATGCCCGAACGCCTGGGTGTTCTCGATAAAGTTTTGGTTGTACCAGGGCTTGCCCAGCTGCAGATACGGCGTTTCGGCGGCGAGCAGGTCAATATAATAACCGCGCAGGTATTCCGCAACGCCGTATGCCGCATAGTTGACCACGATGTCGTATTCGTTCAGCCCTGATTTTGCGGCGGTCTCAACCGTCTTGTTGAGCTTGCTGTCGGCGCCGCCGTTTGCAGGCTGATATGCCACTTTGAGCGACAGCCCCAGATCCTGCTCGATTTGCGCATTGCGCTTGTAGAGCGCCATTTCAAGGGCATCCGACGGCTTCTTGTAAAGCCCGGGATCCATAGCCCAATAGCCGTTCTCATCGTGTCCGGCACAAAGCACAGTCAGCTTTTCTCCGCCGAAATCCAGTCCGGAAACGTCAAAGTCGGTCGGTTCAATCACTCTGCCCCATTCATCGGTCTCAGGCTCGGTGTTGACAGAACCTTGCGAGCCGGAAGCGGTGGTTTCCGCTGTGGGAGGGGTCTGCTTGCCGCAGGCAGCCAGCAAGGGGAATACGGTCAGGCAGGCAAGCAGCAGGATCAGAAATTTTTTCATGTTTTTTCTCCTTCTTGTTTTAAGACGGTTCAGAATTCCATTTCGGTATTGCCCATGCAGGCGCAGACAACGCTCAGCGCGCGCTCCTGGATATACCGGTTGAAATAGTTGCAGCCGGTTTCGGGAGCTTTGATAAACTTTGCGCCGCCAAGCGAACAGGGGATCAGCACGGTCGTCGGGTCAACCAGACGGTAAAAGCCGATATTGCCGCCGTCCAGCCCATGGTGCGCCAGCTGCAGAAAGTCGCTTTTCAGGAGCGCCGGATCTGTGCCGTCGCGCACGACCGTAGGTCCTGTCGGTGTGGAGTCGCCGACAAACATCGCCCGGTGTGCCGCGCCCGTAACCGTAAAGATCAGCGAAAGGCGATTGAACGATTTCGCGTCGGCGAGTTTGGGGTCGTTTTCCCAGGTGTACAGAATCCGGATTTCCAGACCGTCCACCGTCAGCAGATCCCCTGCGTGCGGTGTCAGCCATTCACAGCCGAGACGGGCGGGAATTTCCGCAATTTTTGCCTGGTCGGTCTCCGGGAACGAAACCGGAATCGCCGCGCAGGCGCAAAGGCGGGAAACGGTCAGCCGCTCCCGAAGCGCAGGCGTCCGGGAAATGATCTCCAGCGCGCCATAGTGATCCGCATGTGCGTGCGTCAGAATCCAGAGGTCCACAACCGGATGCCCGCCGAATTTCCGTTCCAGAAGAGAGACAAGCGCCTCCGCGTCCCCCTCGGTCTCGCCG
>ERZ780149.3631-NODE-3631-length-12728-cov-3.628186_pt1 | contig 12728 bp, 11 predicted proteins | sample MGYA00511367_ERZ780149 | MGnify/ENA primary metagenome ERZ780149 (study PRJEB29588, sample SAMEA2153852) | human gut metagenome | biome: human gut; feature: human-associated habitat; material: faeces | place: Denmark | collected 2008/2010 ...
AAGCAATAGTAAGGAGGGACATGAACATGAAACATGTAAAATCATTGAATAAACCTATGAACAGCAACCTGAAAAAAAGTGGCTGTGGCGAATGTCAGACATCATGCCAGTCAGCATGTAAGACATCCTGCACAGTAGGAAATCAGACTTGCGAACAGAACAAATAATTTAAAATCATATGGATACTCGGGACAGCGGTCTTTAGGGTCGCTGTTTCTTGCTGTTCATGGAATTATCTGACAGCATGAGATTTCAGACAATCAGAGAAATAACAGGAATTTTCCGATATAGAATATGAAAAACAAGAAAGGGGTACCAGATATGATTCATCAGTACCGTAATAATGGATACAATATCGTTATGGATGTGTACAGCGGCTCTGTACATGTGGTAGATGATGTCTGTTATGATGTAATCGCAAAATTGAACGGATCAGAGACAGAACCAACTGCCGGAACATTAAAAGAAACAGGTGTAAAAATGAAAATTTTAATAGGTATGAGCGGCGGCGTTGACTCTGCCGTTACTGCGTCGCTTATATCGCGTGAACATCAAGCCGCGGGGGTTACATTAAAGCTTTACGGCGGCGAAGACACTTCGCTTGCAGAAAAGCTTGACCGCGAGGCGCTTGACGCCGCCGAGGTTTGCAGAAAAATAGGTATTCCGCACAGCGTTTTAGACCTTAAAAACGAGTTTAAAAACAGCGTTATAGATTATTTTGTAAACGAGTACATAAACGGTCGCACACCAAACCCCTGCATACAGTGCAACATTCATATAAAGTTTGGCGCAATGCTGAGCTTTGCCGAGCTTCGAGGTTTTGACCGTATTGCTACGGGGCATTACGCGCGCATAGAAAAATGCGGCGACCGCTATTTGCTTAAAAAAGCGGTTGACACTGCCAAAGACCAAAGCTATGTGCTTTACGGGCTTACGCAAGCCCAGCTTTCAAAGACCGTTTTGCCACTTGGCGATTATACAAAAGCGCAGGTTCGCGAAATAGCCGACAGCCTAAAGCTCTGCGTGGCGCGTAAATCTGACAGTCAGGATATTTGCTTTGTGCCCGACGGCGACTATGCCGCTTTTATAGAAAAGACAACCGGCATAAAGTTTGCATCGGGCGACTATCTTGATATTAACGGCAATGTTTTGGGCAGACACAAGGGTGTAATTCATTACACTATAGGTCAGCGAAAGGGGCTTGGCATAGCACTCGGCAAACCCGCATTTGTGCTTAATAAAAACGCCGATACAAACGAGGTTATATTGGGTGAAGAAGAAAACCTATTTTATAAACAGGTAGAGGTTGAAAATGTTAATATTATTGCGGCAGATACCCTTGACGGCGTAAAAGCGCACAGCAAGCTGCGTTATCGCCACACCGAACAACCCTGCACAATACATCAAACAAGCCGCGACACCGTTATTTTAGAATTTGACACCCCCCAACGCGCACCGAGCGCGGGGCAGACGGCGGTGTTTTATGACGGGGATACCGTTTTGGGCGGCGGCACCATAGTGAAAGGACTGAAATAATTATGACCGAACAAATACAAAAGCTTTTTGAAAATCTGAAAAAGAATAAAATGAAACCTATTTTTGCCGAAAACAGCAGCGAGGCGGTAAAAATTGTAAAGGATATGCTTTTTGACGGCTGTGTTATAACGGCGGGCGGCTCGGTATCGCTTGCCGAGAGCGGCGTCAGAAAGGTAATAGAAGACCCTCGCTATAACTTTATGGACAGGTCACGCGAGGGCATTACACCCGAACAACAGCAGGAATGTTTTAAAGCCGCCATTGGCGCCGACTTTTTCTTCTGCTCCGCTAACGCCGTTACCGAAAACGGAGAGCTGCTTAATGTGGACGGCTTTGCAAACCGCATATCTTCCATAGCGTTCGGCCCTAAAAAAGTGGTAATGATTGTAGGCGTCAACAAAATTGTGCCCGATTTAAAAGCGGCGTTTTTGCGCGTTAAAACCGTTGCCGCGCCTAAAAACTGCGTTAGACTGGGAATTGACAACCCCTGCAAAACACTCGGCCGATGTGTGTCGCTGTTAAATAACCCCGACCCCGATTTTGCCGACGGGTGCAGCAAGGATACACGAATTTGCTGTGATTACCTTATAAGCGCACTGCAAAGACAAAAAGACAGAATCACGATAATTCTGGTAAACGAAAACTTAGGATATTAAATTTACGGCGACAGAAAAATCTGCCGCCGTTTCTTTGTGCTGTGTGACTCTAACGATATTCTTTGCTCAAAAGGTTTTCAAAAACACCTTTACCTATGGTAAATTCGGGTGTACCCATATAGCCGGGCGCCACCTCGTATTTATCAAATACAATTACTAATTCACCGTTTTCCTTCCAATAAAAATTATGTGTTTCATCCAGCTTGACAAAATCTTGACCGATTACCGCATCGTCAACCCAATACACTTTGTTTGAATCATTAGCCATTATTTCGCGCATTTGTCGTCTGATTTCATTTTCTAAAACGAAATAAAAATCACGGCTGTCTGACAAATCGCCGAGGTTTACTATTTTTCCGTTTGTTTTATCTATATGATAAAACTTGTAGTAGGTATTACCGCTGCCCGCACATTCGTTAACACGAATTTTAAGAGTAAACCATTTTTCCGAATTTGTTACAACCTCATAATCGGCATAAATCGAGCCGTGCCCGCTGTTACCTATTTCTTTTAAATCGGCGTTAAATCTGTCGGCAAGAATTTCGGTAAGTTCTTGAACATCCTTGTTTATATAATCAGCTGCGTCATTATTTTCGCTTTCGATTTTCGGCACTTCTATGTTCATTTCGTGTTTTTCGTCGGAATAGTAGTAATTGCGTATTGTGACCACCTTTACAATACTGCCGATAACAGGTATCTTTTCCAAGGCGAGAGCGTATGCCGTACTGCAATTAGGCATAACAATAAAGCATATAAACAAAAAACATGCGGCGGCGGCAACTAATTTGGGAAGAATTTTGCACTTTATCCGCTTTTGTTCTTGTTCGGGCAGTTGAGAAAGTGTTTCCTCTATTTTAATCTTTGCACCGTTTGGAATTTCTTGAATTTCCTCTTTGAGCTTTTGTTTTATTAAATCATCAAATTCATTCATTTATGAAATCCTCCTTTAAGATTTCCCGCAGTTGTTTTCTTGCACGGGATAATCTCTGTTTTACAGTAACGGTTGTGGCGTTCGTAATTTTGGCAATTTGCAAAATTGAAAGGTCTTCATAATAATGCAGCACAATAACCGTTCGGTAGGGTTGTTTAAGACTTTTCACCGCCTCCTTAACAGAAAGCGAGGCTGTGAATTTATTTTCGTTGCTTTCGGAAATCGGTTCGACCTCATCAAATGAGATTGTTTTTGAATTTTTACGAATAAACTCTGCCGCCGTATTATGAACTATGCGTAATATCCATGGTTTAAACGCCTGTATATTTTTAAGCGTATCCAAATTTTTATAGGCGCGAAAAATTGCTTCACTTATTACTTCGGTAGCATCGGCTTCATTTTTGACGATCGAAAATGCAAGATAATACATTGCTCTTTTCTGAAGTCTTATCTGGTCGCAAAATGTGTCCTTGTCGGTCAAAAATCATTCCCCCTCGATGCATTTTGCCGTTTCTTTGCAAATCCACTCACCCCAATCAACATAATATTTTGCATAGAGGTGCGCGTTATCCGATGTTTTATCGGCAGATAAATTGCCGTTATCATCATCAAATAAGCAGTTGGCGTCAATGTAATAGATTCTTTTGTTATCGGCAAATTTTGACAGTTCCGAATTCAATTTGTTGATTGCGGTGTTGTTTATATATCCGTCGCCATCGGATCGTTTTTTTGAAACATGCAAATTTGCCTGTATAAAAATTTGAGCGTCGGGCTGACTGTTTTTAATAAATTCAATAAGTTCACCGTATTTGTTTATTATGCTTTTAAAATTATAGCCAAGTTCGTTTATTCCGAGCATTAAATATATTTTACCATATTTTTTGTCAGACAGCAATTCGTTAAGCATTACTTTTCCCACACGGGGAACAGAAACACGGGTTTTAAAAATATCGAACACATTCATACCTACACTGCAAAAGAAATCTGCGTCGTTTAATTTTGCATATTCCATAATTCCTACCGTTCTTGAATCGCCGATAAACAACGCGTCCGACAAAGACACAGGCTCTGTGTCGGGGTTTTCAGGCATCGTTTGAATCGAGTCGGTCGCCGAATTTATTTCGTCTGCCGCGGACGTTTTTTTGTCGGACGATAAAACCGCGTCAGAAAAATTCTGCTTGGAAGAAGCCTCGACCTTTGAGCTTGCTTTGCCGGTATCGGAACAAGAAGCGAATGTAAGCGTTCCGACAACCGCAATGCACAAAACCAATAATGTGATGATGTTTAATTTTTTCATTTATGCCACCTCTTAAAATCTGAAATACAAAAACGGATCGTCAAAGCCCCGATACATACAGTACAAGCTCGTAATCAATATAACCAAAAGCAGTATGCCGATTACCGCTCGGTTTTTCAGCCGTTTCAAAATACGGTACGGCAGTTTTGTAGAAAGTAATATGCCCGCTATAAAAAACAGATAATACTGACCCAAGTATTTTAAATAATCGTACCGAAAGACCGACCACGCACCCTGTCCGAAAAACGGAAACAGGCGTGTAAACAAGACCCCTAAACAGCTTATATCGTCAACGGCAAAAATCGCCCATGTCAACGGTATAACGATTATCATATATGTATGCCCCAATATCGGATGTGCGGTTAAATATTTTCCGATAAACAGCTTTTCTGTAATAATTATTACAAAAAGCACAACGCCCCACAGCAAAAAATTATAACCCGCGCCGTGCCATAGTGCTGTTAACAGCCATACCGTAAGCAAATTCAGCACGGTGTTCAACATGCCTTTTTTGTTGCCGCCCATGGGTATATAAACATATTCTCTGAACCAATTTCCGAGTGTTATATGCCACCTTCGCCAGAATTCCGTCATGGTAAGGCTCGTATATGGATGATTGAAATTTTTCGGTAATTTAAAACCCAACATTTTTCCGAGTCCTGTCGCCATCAATGAATAACCGAAAAAATCAAAATAAATCTGAAATGAATAAGCGGCTATTGCCATCCACGCAAGCGGAGTGGATATACTTTCAAACCCGATTGCCGTAATTTGCGCCCAAAGTTTTCCCAAAGGATTGGCGAGTAACACTTTAAGCCCCAGACCGAAAATAAATGTGCCCAGCCCTTCAAACACGGCATAAGATTTTATACTTCTTTTGCGCAGTTCTTTTTTAACATGATTGTATGTAACAATAGGACCTGCTATAAGTTGCTCAAACATAGAAATATATACTGCGTAGTTTAACAGGCTTTTTTCGGCTTTGGTTGTTCCCCTGTAAACATCGGCAATGTACGAAATGCCCTGAAAGGTATAAAAGGATATTCCTATCGGCATGATAATTTCGGCGGTTATACCGAAATTGTCAAAAAATCTGTTTAACTCGCCGAAAATAAAGTTTGTGTACTTAAATGCAATAAGAGATATTAAATGAAAAACTATTCCCGATACCAGCAATATTTTTTTATGGTTATTGTATTTTTCAATACCAAGCCCAATCACAAAATCCAATAATATGCTTACTATAAACAGCGCAAAATGATATGGGGCGCCGAGTGTTCCTATAAAATAAAACGCAAGACTGCCTAAAAGTAAAATTGCATTTTTTAATTCGTCAGGCACAAGAAAATAAAAAGTAAAAAATATCGGTAAAAATATTAAAACAAATTGTAAACTGCTGAAAACCATAGTCCCGCGCTCTCTCTTTCGCCGTCTCTGATATATAGACAAATCAAAAGCAGAAAAGGTGACAATTTTTTTAAAATTTTTAAGCATAACCGAATTTTAGGCCGTAAAAAAACATTCCAAAAAGCGTTAACCGGCAAAGGTTTACTTTTTGAAATGTTTTTAGTGAAAATTTTATCTTTTTAAACCATCGTCATTCAAACATACTGAAAACAAACAGAACCTTTATAGTATGTGTTATATTTCATACTTATCTGTTTAATCGCAGCATTCGTCTTTCGGCAGGGGTTTTTTAGGCTTGGGCGCTGATTTTGTATTGTCGCCGAGGCCCGTAGTTTCCGAAAAAATTGCGTTGTTTGTAACGGCTGATACCGCGTCGGTGGGAATAATCAGCTTTGCGGCTGTACCGTTTGCCATATTAACAAGCGCTTCGTATTTTTTAAGCTCAAGCACAGCCGAGTCAACACCCGCTTCTTTAAGCGCGGCAAGACCGTCGGCTTCGGCTTTTTTAGAAAGATAAATAGCCTTAGCTTCACCTTCGGCACGGGCAATACGCGCGTCGCGTTCACCCTCTGCCGCTAATATCATAGCCTGCTTATCGCCTTCGGCGCGTGTAATAGCCGCCGCCTTGTGACCCTCTGCCTGCAAAAGCGTTTCACGGCGGTCACGCTCTGCCTTCATCTGTTTTTCCATTGCGTTTTGAATTTCGGCAGGCGGAATGATGTTTTTAAGCTCAACTCGGCTTACCTTCATACCCCACTGGTCGGTAGCCTCGTCAAGAATTTCTGCCATTTTTGTATTTATAATATCACGTGAGGTGAGAGTGCCGTCAAGCTCCATTTCGCCTACAATATTACGAAGGGTTGTTGCGGTAAGGTTTTCAAGCGCACGAACAGGGTTTACAACACCGTAGGTGTAAAGCTTTGCGTCGAATATGCGGAAGAAAACAACCGTGTCAATCTGCATTGTAACATTATCTTTGGTAATAACAGGCTGAGGGGGTGAGTCCATAACCTGCTCTTTTAATGTGATTTTATTGGCAATGCGTTCTAAAAAGGGAATTTTTACATGAAAGCCTGCGTCCCAAGTGCATTTATATCTGCCTAAAAACTCAATAACATATTGCGTTGCCTGCGGCACAATGCGAACATTCGGTATAACAAGCACCAAAAAAATCACTAATAAAACAATAAGCCAAACCATAAAAAACCACCTTTTTATATTTTATTTTAACAAAGCCGAGTTAAGCTTTTTGTTAGACTGTATAACGGGCATAAACTGTGTTATTGAATCAATAAAATGCTGATTGTCGCCCAGTGCCGCAACCGCGTTAGCCTTTATCTTTTCATCGTTTATGCAAGCGGCGGCAACTACGGCTACTATTGTGTTAACGGTGTCGCGGTCGCCCTGTAAATATCCGTTTTGCAAAACATCAAAAAGCTTTTTAACGCTTTTCTTATTATTTTCTGAAAGTACGGCTTTTATTTGAGGCACCAATTTTTCACCAAAGAAATTGAGATACAAAAAGTTGCCGTAAACCGCAACATGAGCCTTGTATTCATCTTTAAGTGCGGGGAACACATCGAGCATCTTTTTGGTGAAGTCGGTAATATTGTATGCTCCGTCTTTTGATGAGGTCGGCAGATCAATATTCGCTGCCGCACCGCTTGCACGCGTGTGCTTGATGCCCATTTTTTCTTTAAGTGTTGCCGTAAAATCAATGCCGACAGCCTCGGCATCCTTTTGGGTTTGACTGTCATCAAAAAGCCACGCGTTAACCTCCGACAGTTCATAACTGCCGTCCTCGGCAATATCGGCTGCTTTCAGAATATACATCTGACGCTCGTCGCTGTATTCGACCGACGCCGCAAGCTTACCGTTTTTATAAATTCCGTCTGCTGATTTAAAGCCGTTCTCATCAAAAAACGGCTGCATTTCGGCAATTACATTTTCTAAATATCTGTTATCCATTTTTAAACAAACACATCCACAATTTTTATTTTGTTCATTATAGCATAAAAAAGTCTGTTTGTCATCAAAAATTTCTTGAAAGGCGCGCATTTGTTATATATAATATATTCAGTTGGTGAAAATTATGAAAATTTCAAATAAAAAAGATTTAAAAGGCGTTCTTGAATCACAGGGGTTTTCATTTAAAAAATCTTTGGGTCAAAACTTTTTGATCGACGATACCGTCTGTCCGCGAATGGCGGCGGCTGTTTCGGGCGAAAATGTAGGCGTGCTCGAAATAGGGCCGGGTGCCGGCGTGCTTACTGCACAGTTGTCGGCGACTTGTAAAAAGGTTGTGTCGGTAGAGCTTGACACCCGACTTAAACCCATATTGGAGCAAACCCTTACAGATTGCGATAATGTGAAGATTATTTGGAACGATATACTTAAAATAAATTTAAAGCAGCTCATAACAGAGGAGTTTGCCGATTGCGATACGGTAAATATATGCGCAAATCTGCCCTATTACATTACCTCGCCTGTCATAATGAAACTGCTTGAAAGCCGCTTGCCCATAAGCACAATCGCCGTTATGGTGCAAAAAGAAGCCGCCGACCGACTTTGTGCCGAAGTGGGCAGTCGTGCCGCAGGTGCCGTTACGGTTGCGGTAAACTATTACGCCGAAGCGCAAACATTATTCGGCGTGCCGCGCACTTCATTTTTACCGCCGCCTAATGTCGATTCGGCAGTAATTAAGCTTACTTTGCGCGATATGCCGCCGGTAGGGGTAAAGGATGAAAAACTGTTCTTTCAAATTGTAAAAGCTTGCTTTGCTCAACGTCGAAAGATACTTATTAACACCGTCTGCAACACACTGGGTCTTGACAAAAATGTTTTCCGCGCGGTGTTAAATAAATCGGGTATTCCCGAAACGGTGCGCGGTGAAGCTTTGACTATGCAACAGCTTGCAAGTATTGCAAATGCGCTTTGTGAATAAAATGCTTGCATTTTTAAAAAAATGTGTTATAATTCACTTGATACTGAAAATGCGTTGATAAAGAAAAGTAAAATCACATGTGATTTTAAGAGAGGGTAAGCCTCGGGCTGTAAGTTTACCTATTTCGCGGTGATTTGAAGTTCCCTTTTGAGCAGTGTCGCTGAAATTGCAGTAGGCGGCAACGGGTAGTCGGTTCCGTTACAGACCGAAGAGAGTGTTTGCTCTTTGAGCGAAAATGCGGGTGGTACCGCGGAGTGTGTAATTTCAGACTTCGTCCTGTAATATCAGGATGAAGTCTTTTTATTTTGCAAATTAAAAAAGGGAGATAGATTATGAAACAACAGCTTGAACAAATCAAAGCGGCGGCGCTAAGCGCAATAGCCGAGGCTCAAACAAGCGCCGACTGTGAAAACATCAGAGTAAAATACCTTGGTAAAAAGGGCGAGCTTACCGCCATTTTAAAGATGATGGGTTCGCTATCTGCCGAAGAACGCCCCGTTATGGGTCAGCTTGTCAATACCGCAAAGGCAGAAGTTGACGCGGCTTTGGGCGAAAAGGCAAACGAGATAAACGCCAAGGCCACCGAGCTTAAATTAAAGCAGGAAACAATTGACATCACAATGCCTGCAAAAATGAATAAAACGGGCAAGCTTCATCCGCTTAACACCGTGCTTAATGATATGATAGACATTTTTCAGTCTATGGGCTTTGATGTTGTAGACGGCCCCGAGGTTGAAACCGACCACTACAATTTTGAATGTCTTAATGTGCCTAAAGATCACCCTGCACGCGATATGCAAGACACTTTCTATCTTGCAGAAAACATACTGCTTCGCACACAAACCTCTGCCGCACAAATAAGAACTATGGAAACACGCAAGCCGCCTATTCGCGTAATCTGTCCGGGACGAGTGTTCCGCGCCGATGAGGTTGACGCAACCCACTCTCCCGTGTTCCACCAAATAGAAGGTCTTGTTGTTGACAAGGGCATTACCATGTGCGACCTTAAAGGCGTGCTCGAACAGTTTGCGCACGAAATTTACGGCCCCGACACCAAGGTTAAATTCAGACCTTCCTTCTTCCCGTTTACCGAACCGTCGGTTGAGGTTGATGTTTCGTGCTCGGAATGCGGCGGCAAGGGTTGCCGCGTTTGCAAGGGTGCCGGCTGGATAGAAATTTTAGGCGCCGGTATGGTACACCCGAATGTGCTTCGCAGCTGCGGTATAGACCCCGAAGAATACAGCGGCTTCGCATTCGGTATCGGTCTTGACCGCCTTACCACAACCCGTTACAAAATCAGCGACATTCGTTTGTTGTTTGAAAATGACAAGCGTTTTCTTGACCAATTTTAAGAAAGGGGAACTTTAAAAATGAAAATATCTTTAAATCACTTAAAAACTTACGTTGACATTGATGTTCCCGTAAAAGAGCTTTGCGACCGTATGGTTATGGCAGGCTTTGAAGTAGAAAGCATTGAATGCGAGGGCGAAAACATCAAAAATGTTGTGGCGGCTCGCATTGTTAAACTCGAACCTCACACCGACAGCGATCATTTGCAGATTTGTCAAATGGATACAGGCGCCGAAAAATTGGTACAGATAGTAACGGGTGCGCAAAATATTAAAGAGGGTGACCTTGTTCCCGCCGCGCTCGACGACAGCTATTTGCCAAACGGTATGCACATTAAAGCGGGCAAACTGCGCGGTGTAGAGTCAAACGGTATGCTCTGCTCGGGTGAGGAGCTTTGCCTTACCGAAGAGGACTATGAGGGAGCCGGAGTTCACGGTATTTTGATACTTAAAGACGAATGGGCTGTGGGCACCGATATGCGCGAGGTTTTGGGGCTTGACGATTATATAATCGACTTTAAAATCACCGCAAACCGCCCCGACTGCAACTGCTTTTTAGGCGTTGCAAAAGAAGCGTCGGTAGTTCTCGGAAGTGCGTATCATCCGCCCGTTCCGACATACAAAACCGTAGGCGGCGATATAAAAGATTTTATTGATGTAGAGGTTCAAAACTATGACCTTTGCCCCCGCTATGTAGGAAGGGTGGTTAAAAACCTTCGCATTAAGCCGTCGCCGACTTGGATGCAAAAGGCGATTATCGCTTCGGGTATGAGACCTATTAACAACATTGTTGATATTACCAACTTTGTTATGCTTGAGACAGGTCAGCCTATGCACGCATTTAACTACAACGATTTGGCAGATAAAAAGATTATTGTTCGCAACGCAAATGAAGGCGAAACCATTACCACACTTGACGGAAAAGACTATAACCTTACCCCCGATATGCTTGTGATTGCCGACGGCGAAAAGCCTTCCTGCCTTGCGGGTATTATGGGCGGCAGAGAAAGCGAGATTGAGGACGATACAAAAGACTTATTCCTTGAAGCCGCTAAATTCCGCCGTGACAGTGTAAGAAAAACGGGGCGTGCGCTGGGCATTCGCACCGAGGCAAGCGGCCGCTTTGAAAGAGGCGTTGACATTGTAAATGTTGGCTTTGCTATGGACCGCGCTTTACAGCTTATCGACGAGCTTGACGCAGGCGACATCATAGACGGCACACTCGACCGAAATCTCGGTCTTCCCGAAGATAAAATTTTAAATGTTAAATCTGCAAGCATTATCGAGCTTTTGGGCGTGCAAATTCCCGAAACTAAAATGGTAGAAATTTTAAACAGCCTCGGTCTTGAAACGAAAGCGGAAAACGGCGTGCTTACAGTTCGTGTACCCTCTATACGCGACGACATTGAGGGCAGAGCAGATTTGGCAGAAGAGGTTATGCGAATATACGGCTACGACCACATTGTCGGCACGCCTATGCGCGGCGACGTAATGCGCGGCAAAAAGCTTCCGAACCGCATAAAGTCAGACAAAATGAAGTCTCTTCTTTGCGGTATGGGCTGCTACGAAATTGCGACATATTCATTCATATCCTCGGGCGCGCTTGACAGCCTTATGCTCGCGAGCGACGATCCGCGCCGAAACGCCGTTAAGCTTATTAACCCGCTCGGCGACGAATACTCGACAATGCGCACTCAGCTTGTAACAAGTATGCTTACTGTTATGGCTACCAATATAAACCGCAAAATCGACTCAGGCAGATTTTTTGAAGAAAGCAAGCGTTTTGTTCCGAAAGCTCTGCCCGTAACCGAACAGCCCGATGAACTGCCTACTCTTTGTATAGGAGTTTACGGCAAGGACGAAGACTTCTTTACCCTTAAAGGCATTGTGGAACAGGTAATGACACTGTTTGGCGCTCACACGCAGTACAAACGCTCTGCCGAGCCGTATTTGCACCCCGGCCGTCAGGCTGAAGTTTTGGCAAACAACACACCCGCGGCGGTGCTTGGTGAGATTCACCCCAAGGTTGCCGAAAATTACGGAATAGACACAAAGGTTTATGTTGCAGAAATTAAGCTTGATGTGCTTTATGCGATCAACAAGCGCAAAACAACCTACAAGCCGCTTCCTAAATTCCCCGCGGTTGAGCGTGACTTTGCAATGCTTTGCGACGCCGATATACCGGTAGGCGATTTGGAAAAGGCTATTGTAAGCGGCGGCGGCAGACTGCTTGAAAAAGCCGAGCTGTTTGATGTTTACCAAGGCTCTCAAATACCCGAAGGCAAAAAGAGCGTAGCTTACAGCGTATGGCTGCGTTCAAACGAGGGCACGCTTACAGACGCGCAAATTGACGATACCTGCGCAAAAATTGTTGCAAAGCTCGAAAAGCTGGGCGCCGAGCTGCGTAAATAACGCAAATTAAAAGAAAATTAAGATATTCTTATTGAAAATTTTCTTGAATTTTTGCATAGTTAGGTATATTATAATTATAATAATACATTAACGGAGGGTTGTTATTATGAACGACAAGACTATGACCTTTTCAATCGGTGACCAGACCGAGCAGGAAATCAGAAGAATTTTAACCGTTGTTTACGATTCTTTAAAA
>ERZ780149.3635-NODE-3635-length-12710-cov-3.394943_pt1 | contig 12710 bp, 8 predicted proteins | sample MGYA00511367_ERZ780149 | MGnify/ENA primary metagenome ERZ780149 (study PRJEB29588, sample SAMEA2153852) | human gut metagenome | biome: human gut; feature: human-associated habitat; material: faeces | place: Denmark | collected 2008/2010 ...
CGAGCCGTTCGCCAGCACCATGCCGATGCGCCCGTTCTCTGCCAAGTGATGAATCATGTGCTGAAGCCAAGCAAAGTTTGCATTTCCTGCCGGTGGCGTGCCATATCGCCAACGCACATCGCCCGCCAGCTTGTCCGCGCCCCAGTCCGAGAGATTGAACGGCGGGTTTGCCATGATGAAATCCGCGCGCAGGGTCGGGTGGCAGTCATTGAAGAAGGTATCGGCGTTGAATTTGCCGAGGTCGGCGTCAATGCCGCGAATGGCAAGGTTCATCTGCGCCATCTTCCATGTGGTCGGGTTGGAATCCTGCCCGTAGACCGAAATGTCGTTGATGTTGCCGCTGTGGCTCTCGACAAATTTCGCCGACTGCACAAACATTCCGCCGCTCCCGCAACAGGGGTCATACACACGCCCGTGATAGGGTTGCAAAACCTCTACCAACGTGCGCACCACGCAGGACGGCGTGTAGAATTCGCCCGCCAGCTTGCCCTCCTGCTCGGCAAATTTGGAAAGGCAGTATTCGTAGGTTCTGCCGAGAATGTCCTTTTCGTCTCCGTGCTCGATCATGCGGATGTTGGTGAAAAGATCGACCACCTCACCCAGCCTCCGCTTGTCAAGTTCCGGGCGGGCAAAGTTTTTCGGCAGAATGTCCTTCAGGCGCTTGTTGTCCTTCTCGATCGCGCGCATGGCTTCGTCAATCGCCGTGCCGATCTCCGGCGTGTGCGCCTTGGCGGCAATGTCACCCCACCGCGCGCCCTGCGGCACAAAGAAAATCCCCTCGGAGGTGTATTCGTCAATATCCTCCTCGAAGCCGTCGCCTTCTGCGACCAGTTCGCGGTGCTTCTCCTCGAAGCGGTCGGAAATGTATTTTAAGAAGATAAGCCCCAACACCACATTTTTGTATTCCGATGCGTCCATATTCCCGCGCAGCACGCACGCGGCGTCCCAGATCTGTTTTTCAAAGCCGATATCGGCGGTTGTTTTTTCAGCCATTGTTTTGTCCTCCGTCCTGTTCTCTGTGTTTGATCATTCCGTTCAGCTCGTCTGTATCGATTCTCTCATTTTATAGTATACCATATTATGGAACATTTTTCAAGACTTTCTGTTCTTTTCTCGGACAGCTTGTGACAATTCGACAACCTTTTCAAAAAGTTTTGACAAACAACAGGAATTGTTGAATACAGGAAGTAGCCCGATATGATTATACCCTATCGGGTATATAATTATAAAAAGTAATTGGATTATACCTTTTAGGGTATATACCCGTTAGGGTGTATAATGGTATTACTATGAATCAAATTGCAACGTTTATCAAACAAAAAAGAAAAGAAGCAGGACTCACGCAAGAGGAATTTGCAATCCGTTCGGGGCTTGGGCTTCGCTTTGTCAGAGAACTGGAACAAGGAAAGGAAACAGTCAGAATGGACAAAGTAAATCAGGCGCTTGCCATGTTCGGCGCGGTCGCGATTCCCGGCAAACTGTCCGAAAATGAGAAGGAGGAAGTCTGATGGAATCGAATTACCGTTCGGCGCAAATTTTTGTGCGCGACCGTCTTGCGGGAATCCTTTCCGAAACCGATGCGGGCTACGTGTTTGCCTATGATGCGGACTACCTTGCCGATCCGTCCGCGCAGGCAGTCAGCCTGACGCTCCCGAAGCAATCGGAAGCCTACATTTCCAAAATCCTCTTTGCCTTTTTTGACGGGCTGATTCCGGAGGGATGGCTTTTGAACATCGTCACGCAGAACTGGAAGCTTGACGCCAAAGATCGTTTCGGCTTGCTGCTCGTTGCCTGTCAGGATTGTTTCCTGCCGGGGGACTATCAAGCGGCGCTGTGTAACCTGATCGACACACGCATCCGGGCATTGCAATAAAGACGAATTTTCCCAAGGTATCAAGAAACATTCTCCGAATCGGTTGACAGACAACGAAAAAATGATATAATATGTACCGGAGAGGCAAAAAGAGCTTGGTGCGCGATTTTTTTGGTGCAAAAAGCCGGTGCGAACGGTTTGAAAATTCGCACCAAACCATCCGTTCACTTCAAGCCAAATGCCCCGTACATAGTTCAGAGCAGAAGATAATTCAAAATCCAAGCAAAATAAGGGTAAACAGCCGAAAATAATCAAAAATAGCATACGATTTTCGTAGATGCTTCTGGTATATATTTCCAGTTTTGGCGGTAAATAATTCCAAACGGTTTTATTCTCTCAACCACCGATCTCCGGGCAGGAACGCCGGAATCGGTGGTTGTTTTTGGTTTGGTCAAAGCACTCTGACCGTCACAATCTCAAAATTTCCGAACAAATATCGGAAAGATCCATCAACAAGCGGAATTTCTTTCACCTGATTTTCCATCAGATCGCAAAGAACTGCTTTGGTTGCCGGAAGACCAACCTTAACGACCGCCGGAGTCCGCCGATTGGCGCACTCATAGAAACGCAGGATTGTTCCGCTTCCATCCTCTGCCGCTTTCACGGTCTCACAGACAACATTGGGGCAATCGCACTCCACAGCGGCATATTCCTTCGGAATAACGGTCTTCTCTCCCGCTGCGGGAATTGCCGTCATCGGCTGATTCAGATAGTATGCCATTTTCACCGTGTCACTCTCCCGCAGAGTCCCCGCGTGCGGACACAGAGAGTAGGTAAACATATGGATTCCGTGATCTGCCTCCGGATCGGGATAGGTCGGAGCTCGTAACAAGGAAAGTTGAATCACGCCATCGTGAATATCGTGTCCGTATTTGCAGTCGTTCAGAATGCTCACGCCGTAGCCGCCATCGGACAGATCGGCATATTTCTGCGCACAGGTTTCAAATTTTGCCTGCTCCCACGTTGTGTTAAAATGCGTGGGACGCTCGATATTGCCGAACTGAATTTCAAAGGTTGCCTTATCGGTCTGCACGTCCACCGGGAATGCCGCCTTGAGCATTTCGTGACGCTCCTGCCAATCCACCGTCGTTTCAAAATCAATTTTTCCGAGGCTGTCATAGAACCATACTGTCTGTGCAATTGTGGATTTTCCGAAGGTGCGAACAATCTGAATCCCCTTCCGCGCGCCATCCTCCAAAACCGTTGCGGAGGTCACCGCCGTCACAGTCCGATAGGAATCGCGGGAGTACACCTGCCATTCCCATGCGTCATAGCAATCGGGATAGTCAGCGTAAATCCGCAGTTCGTTTCCAACGCATCCCGGTTTCAGCACTTCCCGCTCATTCGCTTTGTCATAGAGGGAAACAATTTGCCAGCAGTCGTCAAACGTAACCCTGTAGCAATCAGTCTCCACCGTATACCCATCCACACGAATGTGATTATCGGTTTGAAAGTGATTGACAACGGAATACCCTTTCGGGGCAATCGGGGGTGTGATGACCGTTTTATCGTCTACCGCGACAATTTCCTCGGTGCGGAAGCTGTGCGGGTTGAATACGACATAACCGTCCGCCGCGCACACAGCCAAGCCGATTGCCACTTTTGCCTCGGAAACAACCTTTTGGGCAATGGCAAATGCTTGGGCATAGTCTTTGTCGCACTGCTCATAAACTTCCCGAATGGATGACCCCGGAATGATGTCATGGAACTGATTGGTCAGAATCATTTCCCATCCCTTGTGCAGGTCAGCCTGCGGAAATGGCGTTCCGAACAGTGCCTGCCGCAACGTGGCAAGCAGCTCCGCATTCTGATACAGAAATTCACTCTTGCGGTTGTTTTTCTTGTTGTTCGCTTGCGAGGTATAAGTTCCGCGATGGTATTCGAGATAAAGCTCGCCCTGCCATGTCGGTAATTGCGGATTTCCCGCGATCCGATTCTCCAACCGTTTCAGAAAGCTTCCCGCAAACGCAATCTCCGTGTTGGGAGACCCCGGAATACCGTGTGCGCTGCGGCGAAGGAGCTCCAGATGCTCGGCTGTCGGTCCTCCGCCACCGTCTCCGAAGCCGAATGTGAGCAATGCCTCATGATTCAGATTTTTCTGACGATACCGCTTATAAGTACCGGAAACCATTTGCGCATTCGTATGCCCAACATAGGTGGTGAAATTGGTTGACGGCTTCCCGTTATCATCCTGCGCGGTCAGGAAATACGTATGGATGCCCGTCCCGTCAATTCCCTTCCATTGGAATGTATCATACGGCATCTGATTGGTATCGTTCCAGCTGATTTTGGAGGTGACAAACCAATCGACACCCGATTTTTTCAGAATCTGCGGGAGTGCGGCGGAGTAGCCGAAAACATCCGGCAACCACAGGATACGGCTGTCCACGCCGAATTCCTTTTGGAAAAACTGCTTGCCGTACAGCACCTGACGGACAAGACTTTCACCCGATGAGAGGTTGCAATCCGCCTCCACCCACATCGCGCCTTCGGGTTCCCATCTGCCCTCTTTGACGCGTGCCTTGACCTCCTCGTAAAGTTCGGGGGCTTCCTCTTTCAAGTCCTGATAAAGCAGGGGCTGGGAGGACATAAACCGATACTCCGGATAGCGTTTCATCAGTTCCAACACGGTTGCAAACGACCGTTGAGCCTTTTCGCGGGTCTGACGGAGCGTCCAAAGCCATGCGCAGTCGATGTGCGTGTGCCCGATGCAAACAACGGTCGCATTCTGCTTTTTGCAATACTCCTGATAGAAAGAGCTTGCAAGGTAGTCGTGCGCCGCCTTTGCAGATGCGGTCAATCCATCCTCGTCATACAAATTCAGCATAGAAACTGCCGTATACAGATATTGCAAAATTTCCGCATACTCACCGGATTCGGGATTCAGGTAATCCAGCATCTGCAACGGATACAGAATGTCATAGTAGAGTTCATCGACAACCGGATTGATTTCTACGGTTGAGACATACAGTTTCGAGGACGGAATCGCAGGTCCTGTATATCCGTACAGCCAGACCTCGGTCGGAACTCCCGTTTCCAAGCGAACCTCGGTATGGTTGGTATCCGCACCCTGACGGATTTTCCCGTTGCAATAAACAAGGAACTGCGGGTTGGACGCGTCCCATCCATCCTTGTCCGTTTTGATTTTCAGGTAGGTATTCTCCCCCACTTTCGGAACCGTAAACAGGAACCATGCGTGGGAGTCGTTGCCTGTCCCCCACGAATCGCCGGGTTTCATCTCACGAAAAGCACTCTCCGGCGGCGGGCAATTGGAGGTCTTGTAGTCTGCATCGGCAACCCGAATTGTTTCAATCGGGGTTTCCCGCAGATACCGTTTCTCTTTCAACAATTCTTCATATCTTTTGATTTTTCTCAATTCATCCGTCATAACAGGACTCCTTTTTAACAGAGAATCTCTTTGCGAAAGCACAACTTGGCTCAATCTTCTGCATAATCCAGCGGTGGAAACAGCGTGCATCCTCGCTTGCGGTACATCAGAATCACGCCGTCCAGATAATCGCACGTCCAACCCAACCGCTCCGCAAGACACGCTCTGCATAAATAGACCTTCGCGCTCTTGTCTATCAGCTTTCGGTATGCGCCGATGTCGATGCTGTCAATCGGCTTTCCGCAGGCTTCGCAAACCATTGTTACGCCTGCTTCGCCAAGCGACACCGATACAGTCTGCATCCGTGCGGCTCGACGGTCACGTCAAATACGCCGTTGTGCAGGACGGGGCTTTCCCCGCTCCAGACCTCGCGCGGAATCAGCACACGTCCGCTTTCGGGCGAAATTCCCATCTCATCAAGCCCGAATACAAAGCGGTATGCGCCTTCGCCCATGTTGAACACGCCGACCGCAAAATCACCGTTTTCCAACAGGCGCACAAATACGGGCATCTCGTCCGGTCCGCGGTCAAGGGCAATGCGATAGACCTGATTGCAGGCGGAATCCTGATTGATGGCAAGCGCTTCCCGGTTCTTCAGAATCTCCAACGCTTCGGGCGACGCGCGGCGCAGGTCACAGCCAATCATCAGCGGGGACGCAAACAGACACCATGCCGAGAAATGCGTTCTCTGCTCGGTCAGCGTGCAGCCGTTTGTTCCACGCTCGTTGTCGATGAAGCTGTCGCTGTTCATGCCGACCACCAACATATCCATGTCGTTGAAGCACCCGCGCGAGACATACGGAATCAGCCTTGCCTGCTGTTCGATGATGCTTTTGATAGACGCCCAGCTGTTCTGAATGTCATGCGTGGAGCGCCAGAGGTGCGCGCCCGTGGTCTTGACCCACTCCTGCGTTTCCTCCATGCCCCATGAGCAGGCGCTGAACACGATGTCCCTGCCGCAGTTTGCCAGCGCCGCCCCCATGCGGCGATAGAAATATTTCCCCGCCAACATTCCCGTATGGTAGCAGAAATCGTATTTCAGATAGTCCACGCCCCATTCCGCAAAGGTTTCGGCATCGATATACTCATGCGCATAGCTTCCGGGATACGCCCCGCAGGTCAGGTTGCCGCAACAGGAGTAAATACCGAATTTCAGCCCTTTGGAGTGGATGTAATCAATCACGGGCTTGATGCCGTTCGGGAACTTCTTCCTGTCGGGAACCAGTCTGCCCGCGCTGTCGCGAACCTTTTCCGACCATCCGTCATCAATCACTACGTAACGGTAGCCCGCCTCGGCAAGCCCCGCGTCCACAAGAAAGTCTGCCGTTTCACGGAGTAAGCTATCGCTGACATCCGGCCCGAAGGTGTTCCACGTATTCCACCCGAGCGGCGGTGTATTCTGTATCATGTTTTTTATCCACTTTTCTGTATTTTTTCGGTAGATGATTTCGTAAAAGCTTGTATCACACAACAAGCCCTCGGAAAAATCCGAGGGCTTGTCGGTCAATCATTCAATCAACCTCAGAGGTGATCAGTCATGTTTTTTGCGGAATGCGAACGCGCCCGCCATTCCGATCATCATCAGAGAGACGAATCCGACAGAGATGCTGCTTCCGCAACCGTCCTTCTTTTCGTCCTCCCCGCTTGTGGGATTCTTGGCAATCTTATCAAACACCGCCGTATAGGTCGTGTCCTCGGTCGCGGCTACCAGCTCCTTATCCCAGCCGAGGAACTTGTAGGTGTAGTCATCGTCCTCCGCTTTGGTAGGCTTGCCCTTGTAGGAGGGCTTCACGCCTTCCAGATAGGTTTCCACAGTCTCAACGCCGTCTATCACCCACGTAATTTTGAGCTTCGCCTTTGTCTCATACTGCGCCGTGTAGGTCACATCCTCGGTTGCCTCGGAGATTTCCTTGTCCCACCCCTTGAAAGTGTAAACATGTCGCTCGTCCTGCTCCTTGAGCGTTTCACCCTTGAAGTTGGGCGTTTCACCCTTCTTGTAGTACTCCACAGTCTCCACGCCGTTCACGCTCCATGTCACCTTTACCTTGTCAAACGTATCGTACTTTGCGGTGTAAGTCACGTTGGCAGTTACAGGCGCCAATTCGGGATCCCAACCCGTGAATACAAACAGCTGTGTGTCGGTCATCGGCTTGTCGGTGCTCCCCTTGAAGCTCGGAAGCGCGCCCTGCGGGTAAACCTCGGTAGTGGTAACGCCGTTCACGCTCCATGTCACCGTAAAGGATTGCAGTTCGCTGTACTTTGAGCCGTAGCATTGGCTGTTGAGGATGGCTTCATTGAATTCGTCCGTGCAGGCGTGATAAGTCCACGGTTTTCCGTCGTTGTCAAAATCCACGTCCGCGGCAACCGTAGAATCCATTTCGATCTTTGTCTCAAAAGCCGTACTGACGTTTTTCAATGTCCATGTCGCGCCCATCGTAGGGTCATCCGAACCTTTGAAGCGGTAGAGACCGATCGGCTTGAGCGTGATATTTTCGTCCATAGAGCCGCTCGGCTGAATTCTGGAAGCGGAGAGGTCAAAGATCGTGGGATGCGTTGCAAAGTTGCCTTCCGCATAGCCGATCAGACCGCCCTGATATGCGACTTCACTGTTGCCCTTGATCAGCATGACGCTTTCTTCAACCGTGGTGTTGGTAACCGAAAGATTCATGGTCTTACCCGATTTCCGCTCCGCCTCGCTCATTTCCCCGTCGTAAACGCCGATCAGCGCGCCCATCGCGCCCTTTCCGCCCTCGATGGAGGTAATGTAACCGTTTTTCAGCGTGCAGTTGTCCACGGTGATGTTCTTCTTTGCGTGTCCGATCAGACCGCCGATGCCCGCCTGCCCCCAGATAGGAGCGACAAGCGTGTTGGTACTGCACACAAAGAATCCATCAACCGTCAGGTTCTTAATGGTCGCATTCATCGCATACGGAAAAATGCCGCAGGGAACATCGTTCATACGGAATGTTCCCTCCACTATCACGCCGCGCAGGGTGTGGTTGCCGCCGTCAAATGTGCCGTTGAACCATGCCCAAGTGTCCCGTGTGGTGGAAAGGCGCACCGCGTTCTCATTGGCAAACCAGTCTGCCGCCGTCGTGTCGTTCAGCGTGATGTCATGGAGCATGGTAATCGTCTTGCCCTCGTAGTTGTTCTTTTCGGTGTAGACCGAGTGGAAGAACGCGATGTAATCGTCAGCCGTGGAAATGGTGGGATTTGCGTCATTCGGGTTAAAGGTGTTGCTAACGGCATCCTCTGCCGCTGTCGGAACAATCAGCATTGCCAAAATCAGGGATAGCATCAGCAGAACAGCAAGAATTTTTTTCATGGTCTTCCTCCGTTTTTTGTTTGGTTTTTTCGGAAAATCACCGCACGATCTGGGAACATTCAACAGTGCGGAAATGGATATCGGCTTTGCATTGTCGCAGTTTGACCGATTCGCTCGGCTTATTTCCACTCTCATTATACCGCAATCCCGCAGGAAAGACAATAGCAAAATCCGTATGTTTAGTGGCATTTTTCGCTTTTCCCTTGACGAACCGTCCAACGCATGGTATAATGATTGTGGATATAAAAAACAGAAACGGGAAAAGGAAAATTATGTACATTTACGAATACGACCGGGACAGAAACAACATTTTCTATATTGCCGTTGAAACGCGCGTTGGCGTGACGATGCACTTTCACAACTGCATGGAACTGATCTATGTATTGGACGGCGAGGCGGTCGCGCACATCGACGACGTGACCTATCTCCTGACCTCGGGTCAGCTCTGCGCCGTCTCCTGCTTTTCCACGCACTACTACGAAAATCTTCGGGACGGGCAATACATGGTCTGTCTCGTTCCCCGCCGCTATTTCCGCGACTACGAGTCCATCTTCAATGTCAACAGTTTCCGCACCCCCATTGTGGACGACATCGGAGACAAACCGTTCCTGAACATTCTGCGCATCATGGAGAACATCATAAACGACCGCAACGTGTTCGGCGAGCCGATGAGCAACGTGACCGAGCGCTACCGCGAAACACAACTGTATTTTCTCAGTTCCTATCTTGTCAATCTGCTCATTAATCATTGCGGACTGCATGAGCGCCACCGCATTTCCTCGCTCGTTGCGGACGCGGTGCGCATCATCGAAAACAACTTCAAGGGAAATCTGACCACGGCTGATATCTGCAAGAAAACGGGATGCTACCAGAAGAACCTTTCCCACCATTTCAAAAAGACCATGAACATGTCGATCATCAACTATATCGAGCGGACACGTGCGCTTGAGGCGGCGAGACTTCTCAACACCAATCCCAAAATGACCGTTGAAACCGTCATGCTGGAATCGGGATTCAAAAGCAACCGCAGCTTCCTGCGCCATTTCAAAAATATTTACGGCTGTACGCCGACCGAATACAAGAACCGGCAAAACAGTCACCTCACAGACGCCGAAAGCCAAAAAGCCCCTCAATGAAGCAAACCCAACGCAACCTGATTCCCGTTTGCCCCAACCCATCCCCCGATTATTACTGCACGTGGCAAACGCAGCTTTACGCCACCTCGGACGGGAACCCCGAAGCGCAACGCCGCATTCTCGGAGAGAGACCGCCTATGAAATCACCGACGCGGTTCTGCGCGCGGGCGATCGACTCGTCATTCCCGGGCAGTGCGACCGCGAAATCGGCACAGAGGCACCCCCGCAATCGATACCTCCGAACCGGGCGTTGTGATCCGGATTGAAGAAAACCGACAAATCGACTCAAAGCCCTCCGAAGCCATTTGGCTTCGGAGGGCTTTTTGCGCTTTTATTTCAACTTGGTAATAAAGTCGTTCAGTTCCTGAATAATCGGTTCACGGTAAGAACCGATCGCCGCCGAAGCGCTCGTGCCGGGCGTCAGACCGACAAAGATATACCGCACTTCGACGTAGAAATCCGTCGTCCAACCGTACAGCAACCCCGTTTCAAAGCATCTGGTATCGCGGATGATGTTCAGCATCTCCACCGAATCGGGCGTTCCGAGCGACTTGTAGGACAGACTGCTGTCGTAGTACACGGGGAGCAGATCCTTGTAACTCAGATATGCCATCGTATCCAGAATTCTGCCGGTTGCTTCGCCTGCCTTGTTCGTATTGGGAATCACAAGCAGAGGCGCAAGATAGTTGACGTTGGAATAGTAGGTCTCCTGCTTGTCGTCGTACATCGGAACGGGAAGAATTCCGTAATGGATGCCCGCCGCGCGGAACGCCGAAGTCGCCTTGATTTCAATCCCCGCGAACAGCGAACGCTTTGCCGCAAAGATGTCCTCATAGTGGAAGCCTTCCTCCTGCGCGTGAACCAGTTTTCCGGGAGTATGGAACGCCGTTGCGTAGCGCTCCACCACATCCAGAAACTTCTGCCCCTCCCCCGTGAAGGTGGGATTTCCGATATCATTCTTCTGCGTGAGGAAACAGCCCGCGCCGTTCAGTCCGGCTGCGGCATAGTTGTTGTAGGTCACAAAGCCGAGAATACAGTCCGTGTCCTCGGAGTAGGTGTAAGAACCGTCCGTATTGGACTGCATCCCGTCCTCCGCCATCTCAAACATCTTTTCCATTGTCCACTGTTTGCCCCTGACCAATTCGTAGGGGTTCTCCATATCCAGTGTGGAAATGCGATCCAGATTGACGGCAACGCACCATGTCAGCTCAAACGCCGTAACCGAAATGTCGCTCTGGGCGTAATACAACGTGGAAGAACCGCCGAACTGGGACGCCTCGCGAATTTTCTGCCCCCACCACGGCTCGTAAATCTGAACCTCATTCATTTCGGAAAAATCGTTGAGCAGTCCCTCCCCGATTAGCGTTGCAACCGAAGAGCCAAGCACGTAAGCCGCGTCCACCGTGCTGTCCCCGCCGAAGCACTGGGTTCTGACGTACTCGCCGGTTTCGTAGATGTCCCGATTGATGCACTTGATGACCACGTTGTAGAGCGTTTCCACCTTGACGTTCCGCGAATACACCGCGTCGGATACCTCGTCGCCCGTCTCTCCCGCTTCGGGTGCGAGCGCAGTTTTCATGCCCCATCTGTTCTCGTCGCATTGCAAAAAGGTAAAGCCCTCGCCCTTGTAGTCCAGACTTCCGTAGTCATAGCCATCGCTTGTGTCCAGTTCAATCGTTTCGCGCGTTTCGTCGCCGCGCCCTTTGCCCTTGCAGGCGGAAAGCGGCAGCAGACACGCAAGCAAAGCCAACAGCATTGCCAAAAGTTTGATTTTCATATCCATCCTCCGTTAAATTTTTATGATACGACTGAAGCACTCGGTCGGATCAACAAATGAATTCCGTCGCGCTTACAGAAGCCGCACGGTCACGCTGTTGTCAGTCAGGCAGTCCCCACCGACGAAGACCTCAAATTCGCCCGTCTCCAGAACAGACTCGCCCGTTTTGCTGTAGTACATCAGTTCCCGTGTACCGACTTCAAAAACGACCGTTTTCCGCTCTCCAACACAGAGCGATACCCGCTGAAAGCCCTTCAGCTCCCGCAACGGGCGGCACATCCGCGCAACCTTGTCGTGAAGATAAAGCTGTACGACCTCCACCGCATCACGTCCGCCGAGGTTTTCCACCTCTGCCGTGACCCGAAAGGTCTTTCCTGCTCTGACCTCCTGAACCGTCATGGTTGGTGTCTCGCATTTCGGCGTGCCGTAACGCACGTCCGAATATGTCAGACCGAAGCCGAACGGATAATAGGGCGATGCAAGGCTGTCCCGATAGCCCCCGGGCATACTCTCCCCATAATAGGAATTGACCTCATGCCCGCTTGAATAGCAGTTATAATACAGCGGTAGATGCGTTGCCAGACGCGGGAAGGTTACGGGTGTTCTGCCCGAAGGGGAACGATCCCCGAAGAGCAGATCCGCCGCCGCATTTGCCGCTTCACAGCCGCCGTGCCACGCATACAGAATTGCATCAAACTGTTCCGCGATTCCCTGCATGGCAATCGGTCTGCCGTAGAAGAACACACCAACGATCTTTTTTCCAAGCACTCTTGCACGCCGCAGAAGGAAACGCTCGTAATCGGAAATCGTAATATCGGAAATACAGGCGTTCTCCCCCGTGCTGTAGTGGTCCTCGTAAAAGGCAAGCACCACAACATCAGCATCTGTCCGATTCGATTCGCAATTGCGGTCGTAGTGCAACTGTTCCGGGCGCGTCACCTTTTCCTGCATGGCTTCATAGAAATTTACGGTCTTGGACGCGTCCCCGTCCAGCGACCAGCTTCCGTGCAGTCCCCGACGCTCCTCTGCGCCCTCGCCGACCAGAAGCAGGCTTGTATCTTTTGCAAGCGGAAGCAGACCGCCCTCGTTTTTCAAAAGCACCGCCGCCTCCCCTGCAAGCGCACGGGCACTTTCGCGGTGCGCGCCGAGATCAAGCGTCCGACGCGCGCAATACGGCACTTCAAACAGCCCCTTGGCGAATTTGACCCGCA
>ERZ780149.3642-NODE-3642-length-12692-cov-3.346285_pt1 | contig 12692 bp, 10 predicted proteins | sample MGYA00511367_ERZ780149 | MGnify/ENA primary metagenome ERZ780149 (study PRJEB29588, sample SAMEA2153852) | human gut metagenome | biome: human gut; feature: human-associated habitat; material: faeces | place: Denmark | collected 2008/2010 ...
AGAGGAGAGCCAAAAATGGAAGAGAAAAAAACGATCCGACCGCATTCTCCGTATTATATCGGCCTTGACGTAGGCACAAATTCCGTCGGCTGGGCGGTGACCGATCCGGAATACAACGTTTTGCGCTTCAAGGGAAACTCCATGTGGGGCGCGAGATTGTTTGAGGAGGCAAAACCGGCGGCGGACCGGCGCGCGGCGCGCATTGCCCGCCGGCGTCTGGAGCGGAGAAAACAGAGACTTTTGTATCTGGAAGAATTCTTCTCTGCGGAGATCGGGAAGTCTGACCCGCTCTTTTTCCGACGGCTGCATGAAAGCGCGCTCTTTCCGGACGATAAGACAACCGGAACCGGGAAATACACGCTTTTCAATGACCCGGATTTTACGGATCGGGATTATCTGCGCCGGTACCCCACGGTGTACCACCTGCGCAGCGAACTGGTGCATTCCTCCGAGCCGCACGACCCGCGGCTCGTATTTCTGGCGCTGCACCATATCATCAAGCACCGCGGGCATTTCCTTTATGAAACATCGGAGAACGGCGATGAATGCCCGACGGTAGACGCTGCGATGCAGGAGCTGACAGAGTATCTCTCGGCGGAAATGAATGTGGAGCTGGGATTGGAGCCGGAGTACTTCACGATCCTTACCGACCGCAATATGCGCATATCCCAGAAGAAGGCGGCGCTGCGCGCCGCTCTGGGGAGGTCGGTGCAGACGGAGGAGAGCGGCGCGGATATTCAGGCCCTGTCCGATCTGCTTGCGGGGGCCAAAGTCAAGCTGGCTGCGCTCTATGACGATGAGTCGCTAAAAAATGCCGAACCGGCGAGCGTCGCGCTGAGCGACGATCTGGACGCCGTGTTTGACGCTCTCTCGTCGGCGCTGGGCGAGCGGGTGGAACTGCTGCTTGCGGCGAAAAAAGTGTTTGATGCGGCTCGGCTGTCGGAAATGCGCGGCGGCGAAGCGTATCTCTGCGATGCAAAGGTCCGTCAGTATGAGAAAAACCATGCCGACCTTCGTGCGCTGAAAGACTATGTGAGAGAAGCGGCACCGGACAAATACCGGAGCATATTCTATAAAAATGCGAAATTCCCGAATAACTATGCCGCCTACAGCCGCTACCGTTCGGAGAGCGGGGATAAGACCTGCAAGCAGGAAGACTTTTGCGCGTTCCTCAAGTCTGTGCTGCCGAAGCCGGCGGCGGAGCATCCATTTGCACCGCAGTATGCGCAGATCGAAGAGAAGACGTTTCTTCCGCGGCTGACCGGCAGCGAAAACGGCATCATCCCGTATCAGCTCCACCGGCAGGAGCTGCGGAAGATTCTGGATAACGCATCGGCGTATCTGCCGTTCCTGCTCGAAGAGGACGAGGACGGCATCTCCGTGCGCGAGAAGATCGAAGCGGTGTTTTCTTTCCGTGTGCCGTATTATGTCGGGCCGCTGAAAGGACGTTGGGCAGAGCGGACTGAGGAAGCAAAGAGAACCGGCGAGAAAGCCTACCCTTGGAATTTTGAAAAAGTTGTGGATCTCGACGCGAGCGCGGCGGCCTTTCTGAAAGACCTGATCGGAAAATGCACCTATACCGGCGCGTCGGTGCTGCCGAAGGACTCTCTGCTGTACAGCGAATTTATGCTTCTCAACGAGCTGAACCCGCTGCGTCTCAACGGAAACGAGCTCCCGGTCAGCGTAAAGCAGCAGCTGATCGAAGACCTGTTCAAAAAAGAAAACCGCCGTGTGACGAAAAAACGCATTCTGGACTATCTGGTCATGCACGGCTATGCCGCAAAAACCGATGAGATCAGCGGCATTGACGACCCGGTGAAGACCAGACTGCGTTCGTACCACGATTTTGCGCCGCTCATCCCCGCGCTCGGCGAGGAAGCGGTGGAAAAGATCATCGAAGGAACGCTGGTATACAGCGACGACAAGCGTATGCTGCGCCGCTGGCTGAAAAAGAATTTCGCTGCCCTGAACGAGGACGATGTGCGGAAGATCTGCCGTCTGAAATATGCCGACTGGGGACGCCTTTCCAAAGAGTTTCTGACGGAACTCTATTCCGGCGCGGATGAGCAGGGCGAGGCGCAGAACATTATGTATTTTCTGCGAAACACCAATCTCAATCTCATGCAGCTGCTCAACGACCCGGAGCACGCCAATCTTCCGGCCGCGGCGGAGGAGCGGCGGCGCGCCCGTTTCGGAAGCAACAGTCTCCGCTCACAGCTGGACGAAATGTACATTTCTCCCGCCGTGCGCCGCAGCATCTGGCAGACGCTGAAGATCGCCGAAGAGATCGCCCATATCCGCGGCGGCGCACCGGCGAAGATCTTTGTCGAGGTGGCACGCGGCGAGGATAAGGAGAAGAAGGGAACGCGAACCAAATCCAGAAAAGAACAGCTTCTGGAGCTCTATAAGGCTTGCGAGCGGGACAGCGGCGAGCTGTACGAAAAGCTTGCGGCGACGGAGGAGAGCGCGCTGCGGAGAGACAAGCTCTTCCTGTACTATACACAGTTCGGAAAATGCATGTATTCCGGCGAGCCTATCGATCTGGAAACGGCTCTGCGCGATGATACAACGTATGATATCGACCATATTTTCCCGCGCTCCCGCATCAAGGACGACAGCATTGAGAACCGCGTGCTCGTAAAGAGCGTTCTCAACCGCGAAAAAACGAACACCTATCCGGTCTCGCAGGAAATCCGCAGCCGGATGCTGCCGTTCTGGTCGATGCTGCACGATAAGAAAATGATCGGCGATAAAAAGTACGACCGCCTGAAACGAAACACGGAGCTGACGGATGACGAGCTGGCGGCCTTCGTACAGCGCCAGCTTACCGAAACGCAGCAGTCCACCAAGGCGCTCGCGCAGCTTCTGCAGGAGATCTATCCGGAAGCGGAGATCGTATACTCCAAAGCGGGCAACGTTTCCGAGTTCCGGCAGGAGTTCGGCCTTCTCAAATGCCGCGAGGTGAACGACCTGCACCATGCCAAGGACGCCTACCTGAACATCGTAGTCGGCAATGTGTACAAGACAAAGTTTACCGACCGGTTTTTCCTGAACATCCGGAAGGAAAACTACAGTCTCAAAAAGGTCTTTGACTGGGATACGCCGGGCGCGTGGAAAGCGGACGGAACGAGCATCGCCACGGTGAAAAAGTACATGGCGAAGAATAACCCCATCATCACCCGCATGCCGAGAGAGGAGAAGGGTTTGCTTTTTAAGCAAACCATTATGCCTGCCGGACTGGGCCAGCTTCCGATCAAAGCCGGAAAACCCATTGAGAAATACGGCGGATACAACAAGCTGACCGGTTCGTATTACTGTGTTGTGGAGCATACGGAAAAGAAGAAACGTGTTCGCTCTATCGAAACGGTACTGCTTTACGCACGGGGACTGTATGAGAGCAATCCGGTAAAATACTGCCGTGAGATACTTGGCCTTGTTGACCCGGTCGTTGTTGCACCGAAGATCCGTATAGATGCGCTTTTGGAATTGAATGGTTTCCGGCTGTATCCGTCCGGAAGAACCGGGAATGAGATCGTTTATAAGCATGGGTATCCGCTTGCCATTGACGCCGAAAGAGAACGCTATGTCCGCAATCTGACAAAATATATAGAGCGCTGTGCCAAAATCGAATATCCTGCAACAGCCTTTGACGGGATCAGCGCGGAAGAGAATGTGGCGCTGTACAACTGGTTTGTCGAAAGACTGGAAAGCAGCGTATATGGAAAACTTATGCCGGCTCTTCTTGCCAACCTGAAGTCGAGCGCCGAGGCGTTTGAAAAGATGGGTATTCTCTCTCAGGCAAAAACACTGATGGAGATATTGAAAGCATTCAAGTGCGATGCGCAGAACCCCAATCTGAAAGAGCTTTGCGGTAAGGGACTTGTCGGGAGAATTCAGAAAAAGGCGGCGCTGCAAGGCTTCCAATCGGCCTATCTTATCAACCAGTCGCCGACCGGGCTGTATGAGTATCGTACCGACCTGCTGCACTGAAAAACCATGAGCTGGCGGGTCGTAACGGTGTCCAGCCTGTCCAAGCTGGATTACAAAATGGACTATCTCGTCGTGCGCAATACCGACGGCGTAAAGCGCATTCACCTGAGCGAAATATCCGTTCTGATGATCGAATCCACGGCGGTCTCGCTGACGGCCTATCTGCTGTGTGAGCTGAATAAGCGGAAGATCGACATCATCTTCTGCGATGAGCGCCGCCTGCCTTACGGAATGCTTCTGCCGCTTTACGGCAGCCATAATGCCAGCTTGAAGCTCCGCGAACAGATCCAGTGGAAAGACCCGGTCAAGGCGGCGTTGTGGGCGGAGATCGTCCGGGAGAAGATCGTCGGCCAGATCGCCGTGCTGGAATCGGAAGACTGCACGGAGGCGGCGTCGCTTCTGTGCGGTTATCTGGAGAAAGTGCAGCCGGGCGACGCGACGAACCGCGAGGGTCACGCCGCGAAGGTCTATTTCAATGCGCTTTTCGGAAAGGCGTTTTCCAGAGAGCAGGAAAACGCGTGGAACGCCGCGCTTGATTATGGCTACAGCATCGTGCTTTCCGCCGTAGCGCGCGAGATCACGGCCTGCGGCTACTCCACGCAGCTCGGCGTGTTCCACGATAATATGTTCAACAAGCTGAATCTGGCGTGCGATCTTGTGGAGCCGTTTCGCCCGCTGGTCGATTTTGCCGTGCGGCAGATGGCGCCGGAAAAGCTGGAGCATGACGAGAAAATGCAACTGGTGCAGATATTGAACCGCCAGATCATGATCGACGGCAGCCGCCAGTATATGCTCAATGCGATCCGTATATTTGTAAAAAGCGCTCTGGATGCAATGCGGGAGGAAAACATCTCTTCCGTTCGGTGGCCGGTGTATGAGCTACAGATTTATGCGAATGATGATCTTCTTTGACCTTCCTACCGATACGATCAAGGATCGGCGGGAGTATGCCCGCTTTCGCAAATATCTCATAAAAAGCGGCTTCGTCATGATGCAGGAGTCGGTATACTGCAAGCTGATATTGAACCAGAGCGCAGTGCGCCCGGCGGCGGACGGCATACGCAAAAACCGTCCGCCCAAGGGCCTTGTGCAGATGCTTTGCGTCACGGAAAAGCAGTATGCCGGTATGGAATACATTGTGGGCGTCGGCGAGAGCGACGTGCTCACAACGGACGAAAGGTTTGTGGAACTATGATGCTGGCGCACCCGCTCCTGCAAAGCCCGATCGAGTTCAAGGAAAACCGTGTGCCGGTTCTTATTGTGGAAAACGGACAGCTGTTTCGCCGGCTCATCGGCGATCTTCTGGCACAGGAAAACGGCGAGCCGGGAGAGTTTGCGCTTTCCGAAAACGCCGGTTTGACAGAGATCGGGAAAAACGTGCAGATGACGCTGGATCCCCTTTTTCCGGAACTGGACGGACGGCGAATTGCGACAAAAATTCAGCAGATGGCGGTGACAGCGGCGGAGGATCAGCCGGCGAAAACGGCGGAATGCCTTGCCGCATTGAATGACTACGGCGCGGCGCTCACCGCGGCCATTCCGTTCAATGTCACGTTTTCCGAAATGGAGAGCGCCGATGATGTGGTAAAAGCGCTCGCCTTCCGCGTGGATACCGAAGAGATGTCCGTCCCGGAACAGCTGCTGGAAATGATGCGGCTGCACCGAGAGTGCTTTCGGAAACGGCTTTTTGTGTTCGTGAATCTCAAGTCATTCTTTTCGGAGAATGAAATAACGCTTTTTTATCAATCGGTGTTTTATGAAAAACTGTCCGTTCTCCTGTTGGAGAGCGGACAGAAAGAGCCTGTCAGACCCTGTGAGGAGGTGCGGATCATCGACAAAGACCTTTGCGAATTTTGATTCATGTGCTATAATCGTCTTGCTGCCGCCGGATACTCTGTTGTAGTGTCGGAGTGCTGCTCCAAACCGTAGGAAAACGGCGAGTTTTCCCATTTTTCCGAACGAAATACCTGCCGTTTTGAAATTTGAGGTTTGAGAGTAGTGTAATCCCAAGTGGTAGTAAAACCGCTGTTGTGGCGGTATGTTGTTAGGTCTTGTTTGAGAGTAGTGTAATCCCAAGTGGTAGTAAAACAGCGCATGGATTCTTCCGCATCCACAGCCCGTTTGAGAGTAGTGTAATCCCAAGTGGTAGTAAAACATGGTTATGTTTTCGGTGTTTGTTGTCTGAGTTTGAGAGTAGTGTAATCCCAAGTGGTAGTAAAACCATCTTTATAGCCGAGCTTCTTCAATGCCTGTTTGAGAGTAGTGTAATCCCAAGTGGTAGTAAAACTCTCGTTCTTCGCCTTGTTGTATGTGACCTGTTTGAGAGTAGTGTAATCCCAAGTGGTAGTAAAACTCACGATCCGGTTGTTGAGCGCGTAGCGGAGTTTGAGAGTAGTGTAATCCCAAGTGGTAGTAAAACTCTTCTTCTTCCGATTCCGGTTTTTCACTTGTTTGAGAGTAGTGTAATCCCAAGTGGTAGTAAAACGACCATCAATGACCATCTGCAAAGCCTGCGGTTTGAGAGTAGTGTAATCCCAAGTGGTAGTAAAACGAATCTTTCGCCGCTCAGACTGATATGCATGTTTGAGAGTAGTGTAATCCCAAGTGGTAGTAAAACAGTTGACGATCTCGTTGGACGCATCACGGAGTTTGAGAGTAGTGTAATCCCAAGTGGTAGTAAAACGTGTCGCATTCTTCCCGTCCGCCCATATCCGTTTGAGAGTAGTGTAATCCCAAGTGGTAGTAAAACCAAGCTCTTCGATTTTCGCATAATTCCATCGTTTGAGAGTAGTGTAATCCCAAGTGGTAGTAAAACTGGTGCTTGTGTTGTCCGAGAACGAGATTTGTTTGAGAGTAGTGTAATCCCAAGTGGTAGTAAAACTAAAGACGCTTGATAAGAGCGTTTTAGGGCGTTTGAGAGTAGTGTAATCCCAAGTGGTAGTAAAACTTACGCCTCGCGCTCTTGGTTCGGTACTATGTTTGAGAGTAGTGTAATCCCAAGTGGTAGTAAAACAAAATGCGTCAAGAGAAAGGTTGCTGTGAAGTTTGAGAGTAGTGTAATCCCAAGTGGTAGTAAAACCCGGAGGTTATGGGCTGACACAGTGGACGCGTTTGAGAGTAGTGTAATCCCAAGTGGTAGTAAAACAGGAGGGCAGCCCGATCGATTACTTCCTCAGTTTGAGAGTAGTGTAATCCCAAGTGGTAGTAAAACTGCATCTTGAAGGCTCAAAATACAATCAAAGTTTGAGAGTAGTGTAATCCCAAGTGGTAGTAAAACGTTCGTATGGAAGTTGATGCTTCGCTCGGTGTTTGAGAGTAGTGTAATCCCAAGTGGTAGTAAAACATAACCAGCAATACCAGGACGACGGGACATGTTTGAGAGTAGTGTAATCCCAAGTGGTAGTAAAACATTCGCCACCTAAACACGGACATTGCTTTCGTTTGAGAGTAGTGTAATCCCAAGTGGTAGTAAAACTAGTCCATTCGACGCCAACAGGCAATCCGAGTTTGAGAGTAGTGTAATCCCAAGTGGTAGTAAAACAGAGCTGCGCGCGCTCTCTCCGGTAGCCTCGTTTGAGAGTAGTGTAATCCCAAGTGGTAGTAAAACAGGAACAGCGCGAAATCGTTAATTACTGCGGTTTGAGAGTAGTGTAATCCCAAGTGGTAGTAAAACTATGAGGGTTTGTGGTGTAATATCTCTACCGTTTGAGAGTAGTGTAATCCCAAGTGGTAGTAAAACTTGTCGCTGCCCGCGATGAACAGCTATCTTGTTTGAGAGTAGTGTAATCCCAAGTGGTAGTAAAACAAAACCTTGATAGGCATTTTGGATACTTTCGTTTGAGAGTAGTGTAATCCCAAGTGGTAGTAAAACAGTTATATCGAGCAACATAACAGCAAGTTGGTTTGAGAGTAGTGTAATCCCAAGTGGTAGTAAAACGCGTCGGTCAGCACTTATCTTACTTGATTTGTTTGAGAGTAGTGTAATCCCAAGTGGTAGTAAAACGTCTTTCTTGGTCATTGATGATCCTCCTTAGTTTGAGAGTAGTGTAATCCCAAGTGGTAGTAAAACCACCGGGGGGCGAAGAAATAGAAGGAATCTGTTTGAGAGTAGTGTAATCCCAAGTGGTAGTAAAACTGAATTAACATTATCAAGCATACCGGTTTGGTTTGAGAGTAGTGTAATCCCAAGTGGTAGTAAAACCCTCCTTCTCGTCCTTTTGCTTGCTCTGCAGTTTGAGAGTAGTGTAATCCCAAGTGGTAGTAAAACAAAACAGGGGTAAGCATCCGGCAGAGCGTAGTTTGAGAGTAGTGTAATCCCAAGTGGTAGTAAAACGATTGGGAACAAAAAAGAAATAGGTATCAAGTTTGAGAGTAGTGTAATCCCAAGTGGTAGTAAAACTTTCCGGATCGAAGAAGGCGAAGGTCGTGGGTTTGAGAGTAGTGTAATCCCAAGTGGCAGTAAAACCGACGCCATAAAGGACGAGTTCGGGTGGGAGTTTGAGAGTAGTGTAATCCCAAGTCGTAGTAGTGTAGATTTGGCACCGGGATTGTCGTTGCGTTTGAGCGTAGTGTAATCGAAAAGACACTTCCGCAAGCCGTGCGGGACGGATGCCGTTCGTTCCGCGCGTTCTCCTTTTTACAATCATTTTACGAAACTGCGGTAACGGATTTTACCGTGCGGCGGTATGCTTACGTCGTACCGAAGGGTTAATGATTTGAAAAAAGGAGAATCTATTATGAAAGTATTCGTATACAGAAAATGCAGCACCTGCATGAAAGCATTAAAGTGGCTGGAAATACACAACGTAGAATTTGAAGAACGAGCAATTAAAGAAGAAAATCCAACTTACGAAGAATTAAAAGAATGGCAGAGCAGAAGTGGGCTGCCGTTAAAGAAATTCTTCAATACCAGTGGGTTGTTATATAAGAACATGCAGTTGAAGGACAAGCTTCCGAACATGACGGAAGAGGAACAACTTCGGCTGCTGGCCACGGACGGAATGCTGGTAAAGCGGCCGTTTGTCGTGGACGGGGATCTGGTGTTGACCGGATTCCGGGAAGCAGAATGGAAGGAAAAATTAATTTAGTACAAGGAGGACGAATATGAGCAGAGTAAATTTTGGAGCAAAGCCGGTAATGTATCCCATGCCGGTGCTGATCATTGCAACGTATGACGAAAATGGAGTACCCGATGCCATGAACGCAGCATGGGGAATCATTACGGACATGAATGAGATCTCCATCAGTATGTCAGAGCATAAGACCACGGAGAATCTGGCAAAGACCGGAGCATTTACCGTAAGTATCGGAACCGAAGATACCGTGGTAGCCTGCGACTATGTGGGCGTGGAATCTGCGAAGAAAGTACCTGATAAATTCTCAAAGTCCGGTTTCCATGCAGCCAAGAGTGATTTTGTCAATGCACCGTTGATCGATGAACTTCCCATGGCGCTGGAATGTAAGGTGAAAAGTTTTGAAGACGGCATTCTGGTGGGAGAGATCGTCAACGTCAATGCGGACGAAAGCATCCTGACGGATGGCAAGATCGATCCGAAGAAATTGAAGCCAATCAGCTATGATCCTGTGAATAATACTTATCTTGCAATGGGAGATAAAGTAGGAAATGCTTTTAAAGACGGTTTGAAATTGAAATAGTAAGATCAAAGAACGCAGGAGGTTTAACCCTCCTGCGTCCCCATCTCATCGGTGGTAGAGCGGATATGTTCTACTGCCGTTTTTACTTGTTCTGCATAATCCAGATTGTTCTGGCTTATGGTGTGCACCTGTTCGGCATTAGCTGTGACTTCTTCAGTTACAGCGGACAACTGGGAGATGTTTTCCATAATCTTATTATTGGATTCTGACAAGCCCAGAATGTGGTGATTTACTTCTTCCACCTGGGAAGCCAGTAATTTCCGGTTCATCTTAACTTTTACTCTTCTTCCTGCTCACTAACTTCGATTCCCAGTTCCTCTAACTGCTTTGGATCAACCGGTGTCGGAGCCTCAGTCATCAGACAGGAAGCGTCTTTTACCTTCGGGAATGCGATCACGTCACGGATGCTGTCACAACCGCCCATGAGCATAACCACACGGTCAAGGCCATATGCCAGACCAGCGTGAGGTGGAACTCCATACTTAAATGCGTCTAACAGGAATCCGAACTGATCCTGGGCTTTCTCTGGTGTGAAGCCAAGAACCTCAAACATCTTGGACTGGATATCACTCTGGTGGATTCTGACAGAGCCACCGCCGATCTCAGTACCATTTAATACGATATCATATGCCTTTGCACGGACAGCGCCCGGATCATTGTCGATCAGATGCCAGTCCTCGTCCATCGGCATGGTAAATGGATGGTGCATTGCCACGAAGCGGTCCTGCTCCTCGGAGTACTCTAATAATGGGAACTCGGTTACCCATAAGAACCGGTAGTCATCCTTCTTTAACAGGTCAAGCTGACGTGCGATCTCCAGACGCAGACTTCCCAATACATCCCATACGATCTTATTCTTATCAGCAGCAAATAACAGCAGGTCGCCTGGCTTACCATCCATAGCAGCAACTAAAGCAGCCATCTGCTCATCCGTCATGAATTTTGCGAAGGAGGATTTTAATGTGCCGTCCTCCTGGATCGCTACATAAGCCAGACCCTTTGCACCGTAGCCTTTTGCAAACTCAACCAGTGCATCGATCTTCTTACGAGGCATATGGCCCTGTCCCTCTGCATTGATACCGCGGACAGTACCACCATTTTCCAGAGCATTCTTAAATACTACAAACTCGCAGTCCTTCACCACATCGGATACATTCTTTAACTCCATGCCAAAACGCAGATCCGGCTTATCAGAACCAAAGCGGTCCATAGCTTCCTGCCATGTCATACGCTGGATCGGAAGCGGAACCTCTACACCTAAAATCTCTTTAAATAATTTGTGCAGCAGTCTCTCATTGACATCAATAACATCATCTACATCTACGAAGGACAGCTCCATATCGATCTGAGTGAACTCCGGCTGACGGTCTGCGCGCAGATCCTCGTCACGGTAGCATCTTGCCAGCTGGAAATAACGGTCATAACCAGAGCACATCAGTAACTGCTTAAATAACTGCGGAGACTGTGGAAGCGCATAGAAGGAGCCTGGATGTACACGGCTTGGTACCAAGTAGTCACGTGCGCCCTCTGGAGTACTCTTGATCAGAGTTGGAGTCTCGATCTCTAAGAAGCCTTCCTCTGCCAGGAACTGTCTGGTCAGGATCGCAACCTTACTTCTAAGCAGCAGGTTTCTCTGCATATCCGGTCTTCTTAAATCCAGATAACGGTATTTTAAACGCAGATCCTCTTTGGTCTTAGAGTTTTCCTCGATCGGGAAAGGAGGTGTCTCAGACTCAGAAAGGATTCTTAAGGAATTGGCGCGGACCTCGATGGCGCCAGTTGCCAGGTTCTCATTGACTGCGCCGGAACGCTTCTGTACCTTTCCGACTACTGCAATAACATATTCGTTACGGATACCGTATGCTTTCTTAAAGCCTTCGCTTCCGACCGTATTTTCATCAAATAAAATCTGTAAAATGCCACTTCTGTCCCTTAAATCCACAAAAATAAGTGCGCCCAGATTTCTTCTGGTCTGTACCCAGCCCATTACGGTTACGGTTTCCCCGATATTTGCGGCAGAAACTTCTGTACATCTGTGTGTTCTTTTTAAGCCAACCATTGATTCAGCCATGTTGTAACTTCCTCCTAAACTCGCCTATTGCGGCTTTTCTTCATTCAATAAATCGTAAATATCCAGATTCTCAAGCCGGATTTTACTGTCCTCTATAAGCTTCAGCGTGGATTCTTCGTGAATCATGCGCTGAAATTCCAAAAACACGCGCATATCCATGTTTTTGATTTCTTCTATTATTATATCCACTGCGGTATCAATGTCAAATGCTTTTCGATACGGACGCTCAGAAATCAACGCCGCAAATTCATCGGTAAGCCGCAGTATTCTTGCGCCAAACGGAATTTCCTCCCCGCTTAAATTATTCGGATACCCGCTTCCGTCAAAACATTCGTGGTGATACAGCACCGTTTTCATAACCGTATCTGAAAAATCATACCGTTTCAGATATTCATATCCGATTTTGGAATGCATCCGCATATACTTCATTTCTTCAATGGATAACCCGTCACTGTTACGTCCGTACAGGTATGGGGAGAGCTTTAATTTACCAACGTCGTGAATCATTCCCGCCAGCTTTAACTCATACGCTTCATCTTCGCTCATGCCCAGCCTTTTTGCAAGCGCATAAGTCAAATTTCCGACCAGTATCCCGTGAGAAATACCATCTTTGAAATCATTGATAATATTTTCTTCCAGTCCGCAGTCCTGCATATGTTCCTCCAGTCCATTCATTAAAAATTATTTTCACTGAAAAACTTTCGCTTCCGCTCAATCATTTCATCAATCCGCTGTATGTAATTCGTGACGTCCTTTACATTTTCAATCCGCTCAATGCGTCCTGCCTGTCCGCCTTCTGTTTCATTCTGAAAAACAATCTTTGTAGAAGCGCCTGCACCCATTGCGATAATTGTCTGCTTTTCTTCCATAATTAAAATGTTGTAAATACACTCAAGCCCCGGCTTGCTGTAACCCACATTTTCAAAGTTGCCCGCCATATTCTTCTGCCTATACATATAATATGGCAAAATGCCGT
>ERZ780149.3643-NODE-3643-length-12689-cov-3.632975_pt1 | contig 12689 bp, 13 predicted proteins | sample MGYA00511367_ERZ780149 | MGnify/ENA primary metagenome ERZ780149 (study PRJEB29588, sample SAMEA2153852) | human gut metagenome | biome: human gut; feature: human-associated habitat; material: faeces | place: Denmark | collected 2008/2010 ...
ATGAAAAAGAAGATTACCGCGATTTGCCTGTGCGTTGCGCTTCTGGCCATCGCCATCGTGGGCGCCACGTTGGCGTATTTCACCGACACGAAGTCCGCAACGAATACGTTCACAGTGGGAAATGTCAAGATCGATCTGATCGAGTCCCAGTTCCACCGCGAAGGCAACGACAACTCCGGCGATACCTCCATCCCCGACCCCACGCATAAGGTAGTCGCTGATGATGGCATGAAGTATGTCACCACGGGTCACACCATGTTCACCAATGACGAGATCAAGGCAGACGCTGCGCAATATTCCGACTACATCGGCAAGCATGGCAGCAACATGGTCCCCGGCCGTAATTTTGCCAAGTGCCCCTATGTTATCAATACCGGCGCGAACGACGCTTACATCCGCATCCGTGTGATGATCCCCCACGATGGCGATGTGGACAACGGCGGCATCATCAACGCTATGTTCTGCTCTACCGCCACGAGTTCCGGTGAGTTCCAGCAGGGAGCAAACGGGGAGAACTGGCCTGTCGTTGAAGCGAACGGCTACACCGATGAGAATGGCTTGACATACGATGTTTACACCTTCACCCGCACCGAGCCTCTCAAGGCCGGCGCTATGACTGAGTGGAACGTCTGGAATTTCGTCGGCATTGGCAAGAATGTCACCAATGCGGACATCGAAAAGGCTATCGAGAATAACGTCATCACCAGGACTGAGACCGGCGCGCTGAGCCTGAACGTTCTAGTGCAGGCCGATGCCATCCAGGCCGAGGGCTTTGCCAATGCTACGGCGGCCTTCGCCGCATTCGACGCACAGGCGTAATTGCTTTTCGGGAACGCAGCTTCTTCGAAAGGCTGCGCTAATCTCCCTATCTCTGTGGTCTGTACCCCTCGGGGTACAGACCATATGAGAGCACCCGGGAAACGCGGGTGTTCTCATATGGTCAAACATGGCCATGCGGTTTTGTTTTCGATCCGGGGAAGGTCTTCCCAATTATAGCTTGATAGGAGAAGAACAGTGAAGCGAAAATTTTTGATTCTGTCGGTGCTGGCCCTCTGTTTCTCCCTGTTTGCCGCCGAAACCATTGCGTACTTCACCGCGGACAGCAAGGCGCACAACGTCATCACAACCGGCGGCGTGCAGATTGCGGTGCAGGAATGGGCGGACGAGGAGAGAACAAAGCCCTTTGAAGATGTGACCGGCGTGATGCCCGAAACCACCGTTACCAAAATCGTGGAGATCAAAAACACCGGCGTATCCGACGCGTGGGTGCGGGTGATGGTGGATAAGAAAATCGTTCTTCCGACCGGGAGCATCACACCGGATGCTTCTCTGGTGGAGCTGGCGTGCAACACTGCCGACTGGACGGAGAAGGACGGCTACTATTATTACAACAAAGTCTTAAAGCCCGGAGAGGTCACAGCGCCGGTTTGCACTGCCGTGAGCTTTCATGCCGATATGAGCAACGCGTATCAGAATGCAACGGCAACGATTGATATTTTCGCACAGGCCACGCAGAGCGCCAACAACGGGAATACTGCCATGGACGCGCAGGGCTGGCCGAAAGTGTAAGGGGGGGGGGGGGCTATATGACGCGCAAAAAAGGAATCGCACTAATCATTTGTCTGACCCTGATTATCAGCATGGTACTTCCCGGCACGCTGGCGTTTTCCGGCGATCCGTCTGCCGAGAATGAAAATTTGACACTCGCGGAAGATACTCCGGTCCCCACGCCGGAGAACTCTGTGGAAGAAAAGGGCTGCACCTGCGACCCAAAGCCCGCCGAGGGCGAGCCACACGGGGAGGGCTGTCCTTCCTATACGTCCGTTATGGGAACTACTGCGGCAGCTGAGGGAACCGACAGCCCTGTCACAGAGTCTGCGGCGGGACATATCCGCATTAAAATCAACGTCTTTTGCGTAGACGATAGCAATGAAGCAATACCGCAGCCGGGTGTGCCTGTTGAGGTGCGGCGCGAGCTTTATGGTGACTATTACGGCAACGGTGAAGAATTGACCGATTGGAAAGACGGGCTGTCTATGTTCAGCGGAACATCGGATGAAAAAGGCGTTGTAGAAATTGAAGTGCCGTACACCGTTGTAAAGGATCCAGATAATGCTGCAAATGATACTGCGTATCTGGGGAACGGCGAAACAAATGATAATGACCATGTTGTTTATCAACGCAGAGCTGACACCGATGCATTCTGTATTCGGTTTGCCATCGAGCCTGTCAACGGTAGTGGATACGCTCTGAACGGAGCAGACCAGAAAATCCGAAACTGGAAGAATGGTCAAAACGGAATAAACGTACATTCAAGCGATGGGGATGGTTATGCCTACGATGACTTTGTCTTTCAGAGTGGGCTTGCGGACATCGATAGTCAAACAGGTACCGCCGGCGGTGCATTTGTTGAGTTTGATTTGTATGTGAAAAAGACCACGCCGGCGGAAGAACCGACTACGGAAGAACCGACTAAAGAGACAGTGAATATCAACTATGTGCCTGTCGGCCCTGCGGGTGCGGGGAACTTCGGCTCCGTTGACCCGCTGAACGAAACCGTGATGCTAGAGAGCGGCACAGCGGGCGGCTCCACTCCTACCGCCAATCCTGGCTTCAAGTTCGTCGGCTGGTACAAAAATGAAGCCTGCACTGAAGCCGTGAATGCAGGCTGGGTCACTGACAATATGCTGACACCGGACAAGACCAAGAATTACGGCACGGCAGAATCCCCCGTCATGGGCTATGAAGCCGCGACGTACTACGCCAAGTTTGACTACGCCGTGGCCGATCTCACCATCAAGCAGGACGGCGGGATTGCGGATGAAAATCAGACATTCATCTATGTTGTTACCGGCGGAGACTTGCCGGAAAGCGGGATAAAAGTAGCGGTTAAAGGAAACAGCTCTGTGACAATAAAGAATTTAAAAATCGGCTCCTATACTGTCACGGAAGAAACCAATTGGAACTGGCGGTGCGGCACGACCGGCGGCTCTCAGAGTATAACCTTGCAGGGTGCGCAGACCAATGAGGTCAGCTTTACAAACAACGCCAGCAATTTCAAATGGCTGAGCGGCAATGCGTATAGCAAGATTGTATTTGAGAACAAGTGAGAAAGGAGGCGGCAGATATGAATCAGGGAAATCATTTTAATGAAAACAGTAAGCCGAGGGTTCGCACGAGCAAGGCGGCAGTTCTGATTATTGCCGTCCTCCTGCTTCTCGGCGCAGCGGTTGGCTCTACCGTCGCCTTCCTGACGACGCAAACCAAACCAGTGGAAAACTCCTTCGAGTACGCTAAGGTTTCCTGCGAGGTAACAGGCTCGAAGGAAAGTGTGCAGATCAATAACACCGGCAATACTGCCGCCTATATCCGCGCCACCTATGTTGTAACGTGGCGCGATGCGGACGGAAAGGTTGCCGTCTCTGTTCCCGGTGGCTACTCCTATACTCTGACAGAAAATTTGAGCAACAACTGGAAAAAAGGCACGGACGGATATTTCTACTATACATCGCCCGTTGCCCCCGGCAATTCAACGCTGGACAGCCTGCTGACCTGTAACGTCACATACCCGGATAATCCGGAGTACACCCTTTCTGTCGAGATTCTGGCGGAAGCCATCCAGAGCGAACCCGCCGAAGCCGTTCAGCAGGCATGGGGTGCGACTATCGTCGATGGCAAGCTAACACCCGCCCTCGGGAACTAAGGAGGAGCTGGAACGTGAAAAAAAAGACAAACAGGCTCCTTTCTCTCGGACTGGTTCTCATAGCCGTTGCAGTGCTGACTATTCCGGCTCTTGCCGCCGATGCGGTCGTCCGCCGCGACGGTACCAGCGGGCTTGTGATCGAGACCACCGGCAGCGGCTACACGGACACAGACCTCTTTAATAATTTTAAAGACGTCATGCCCGGTGACGAGCGCACCGAGACCATCACAATCAAAAACAGTGTCAACGGCTTTGACTATGTGAAGCTCTACATCCGCGCCGTGCCGCACGATGAGCAGGGCAACCCGCTCACCTACGACGAGAAGTTTGAAAACGAGGACGGCAAGGATCAGCAGAACGTAGACGGTGAGCGCGACGAGACCGTCGCCACCATGGCGGACTTTCTCTCCAAGCTCTCGATGGAAATTTATCTCGTGAATGCGGACGGCACGAAGCAGAGTATTTTCTCCGCTTCGCCCGATAAGAGCGCGCAGCTCACCGATAGTGTCCTTCTCGGCACCTTCGCCAAGGGCAAGAGCGCGAAGCTTGAAGCGGTGCTCCATGTTCCCGCGGAGCTCGGCAACGAGTACGCCTACCGTGTTGGTGAAGTGGACTGGCTCTTTACGGTTGAGGGCTTCAACAACAAGGATCCTTTGATTTCTACTGGCCAACTCAACTGGCCGATCGCCGTTTTCGGCGCGTTGGGAGCGGCGTTGATTGTTTGCGGTCTCGTAGTCATTTCCAAGAAAAAGAAGAATGAAAAGGCTTGACAAAACAGGGCTCATCTTATTGACAGCGGGAGTAGTGCTGGTGTTTGCCGCACTACTCCTTTTTTTTCATAACCGTATAGAAGATAAAAAGGCTGGGGAAAACGCGGAAAAGACGCTTCAACAGCTGGAAGACGCCATGACTGAGCGCAAAGCAAAGGATGAGACCGATGCGACTCCCGCACCTGACGTCTCGTCGTCTCCCGGAATGCCGTCCCCCGCAGGAACGGGGAGCGGCTCGAACGGCCTGCCCGCGCCTCCGGCGCTCGATATGCCGACGGTGCACTCCGGCGCCTACGACTACATCGGCTATCTCGATTTTCCGGGCTACGGTCTCACGATGCCCGTCGCGGCAACGTGGAGCTTTCCTGCCTTGGAGATCTCCCCCTGTCGCCACACCGGCAGCGTGTACAATGACAATCTCGTTGTGGCGGGGCATAACTACAGTACGCATTTTGGCGTTCTGTTCGAGCTTCAACTGGGCGACATCGTAACATTTACGGATGTGGACGGGAACGCATTTACCTATACCGTGCGGGAACTGACAAGCGTTTCCCCGGACGATTCGGACGCCGTGATGAACAGCGGCTATGCGCTCACGATGTACACCTGCAACTGGGACACGACGGAGCGCGTCACCGTCTTCTGCGAGCGCACCAACGGGGAGGTGTGAATACTTGGTATGAAGAAAATAGAGTATGGATTTAATCCCGGACAGCGTTTCGGACGCTGGACCATTCTGGACAGATATGTTTTTTCAGCGCGGGGCGAAAAGAAATATCTTTGCCGCTGCGACTGCGGTACGGAAAGGTATGTACTGGAGCGTTCATTGAAATATGGCGGCTCCCAGAGCTGCGGCTGCCTGCGCAAAGAACGGGCTTACCAGGCAACGGCTTACAATTTACTTGGGCAGACCTTCGGTGAATTGCGTGTGATCGGCCGCAGCAGAAAGCGTACCGAGATGGGGGCGTACTGGACGTGCCTGTGCAGCTGCGGCTACACCTGCGAGGCCACGGCAGCGGTGCTCGTGTCCGGGCGCAAGACCCATTGCGGCTGCAAAAGTGTGAGGAGCTATGCTACTTCCAATATTACCGGGCAGCGCTTCGGCCGGCTGACCGCGCTGTACCCAACGAAAAAGCGTGACGCAAAAGGCTTCGTGATCTGGCATTGCCGCTGTGATTGCGGCAACGAGCCGGATGTTTCCTACAACAACCTGATGTATTGCGGCCAGCAGAGCTGCGGCTGCCGGAAGAAGGAGCACGATCAGGAGCTTGCTACTCTTCTGACCCACGTAGGCGGGACAAGCCTGGAGATGATCCAAAGTCAAAAGCTCCCCCGCGAGAACACCACCGGCTATAAAGGCGTTTATCTGGTGCGGGGCAAGTATCTGGCGAAGATCGTATTTCAGAAAAAGCAATATTTTCTCGGCACATACGACAGCATTGAGGAAGCCGCGGCGGCCAGAAAGAGCGCGGAGGCGCTGCTTTTCGGAGAAACGGCGGCGTTTATCCAAAAGTGGAAAGAAAGCGCTGCGAAGAATCCGGAATGGGCCGGAGATAATCCGGTGGAGATTCATGTGTCCCGGGATAGGGACGGACGGCTGGCCGTCTCCTACTCTCCCCAGATCCTGTGATGCGAAAAATCAATTTGCGTAACCAACGAAAAGGAATTAACCAACGTTCGAGAATTGTTCTATGACCGCTGCGTCCATACGGGAAATACAGAGCTGCTGGGACAATGGGACGAACGGAATGCGCCGCTGACCCCGAAAACCGTAAGCTACGGCAGCAAAAAGAAACTCTGGTGGCACTGCAGGGAGGGACATTCCTGGCAGGCCGCGGTATATAACCGCTCCGCGGGAGCAGGGTGCCCCTATTGCGCTGGGAAAGCGGTCGAGTCCGGCGGCAACGACCTTGCCTCCGTTTATCCGGAATTGGCAAAGCAATGGGATCCGTAAAAAACGCGCCGTTAACGCCCGCAGACGTCACACCGCATACCCATAGAAAGGTCTGGTGGAAATGCGCGCAGGGCCACGAGTGGCAGGCGTCCGTCCATAGCCGAGCGCAGGGAATCGGCTGCCCGGTCTGCGCCGGAAGAACACAGGGGCGCAATATAAAATGGTGACGATATTGGAAATGCCGGTGCGACTGCGGCAAGGAAACCATTGTAGGGTAACCCCTGCCACAAGCCGGAAAGACAAAAAGCTGCGGCTGTCTTGATATGTACCCCCAATACTGGACACCCAGTATTGGGGGTACATATCACGGAAAGGGTGCTTTTGGTTTATCTCGCGCTGGCAATGCTGGATCGCTGCATACCCGTAGCCCCCCCGATTGTTTCCCCGCCAAAAAACAATCGGAGGTACATACAATGCACGATAGGAAAAGCCTGTATTCACGAAACAAGCGGAACAGCCGCGCCATCCTCCGCCCGGACGCCTTTGAGCAGGATCATCCGCTCACGCCCGAGCAGTTTTCGTCTGAGGAGGAGTTTCGGTTCTGGAAAATGTGGTCAGACGAGAATTACCACGGCTGGGAACTCGCAGATCATATGCTTCTTACTCGTCCATTGTACAGAAAATTGTTGTTCCCTATTTTGAGAAGAAGGCGATCCCCCACTCGCCGAACTGAAAGCCATCGACATTCAAGCATTCTTTTTGAAGCAAAGGTGGATCGCCCGAAAGCCGCCCCATTCGTCGGCAGCTTTTACGATAGTGCCGAAGTCCAGAAACTCTTTGAAGCCGCAAAAGGGAGTAAGCTTGAAATCCCCATCTTTCTCGGCGCGTTTTATGGCCTGCGCAGAAGCGAGGCCATCGGCCTGAAATGGGATGCCATCGACTTCCAGAACGACACGATCACCATCCGGCATACGGTTGTATCCTGTTACATTGACGGAAAGCAAGTACAGAAGGCTCAGGACATAACCAAAACGAAATCCAGCATGAGAACGCTGCCCCTGATCCCGGCTTTCAAGGAGCTTTTGCTGCATAAGCAGAAACAGCAGAACGAATTTCAGTGTATGTGCGGCAAAAGCTATAACAAGGACTATCTGGGGTACATCTGTGTGGATGAAATGGGAAAACTGCTCTCCCCACATTATCTCACAGAAGCCTTTGCAAAGCTGCTGAAGAAGCATGGCCTGCGGAAAATTCGCTATCACGATCTTCGTCATAGCTGTGCCAGTTTACTGCTGGCCAACGGTGTCCCCATGAAGCAGATTCAGGAATGGCTCGGTCACAGCGACTTTTCCACCACAGCCAATGTCTATGCGCATCTGGAATGCAATTCCAAACGGCTCTCGGCAGCGGCTATGACTAACGGTTTACAGGACGCTTTGAACGCGATTTCCTGATGCGGCGAATAAAAAATCAGAGCAAAGCGAACTTTGCTCTGACTGGCGGAGATGGAGGGATTTGAACCCCCGCGCCGGTTTTCTACGCCGACCTCCCGGTTTTCAAGACTTTTCGGTTAAATGGACTTGGGTGGATTTTGGTGGAAAATGGCTCCCTGTTTTGGAAGGCTAAAAGTGGCTGGAACGCCTTCATTTTTCAAGAGAAATTTGCCTCAACCCCTTGCGCGGCAAGGAAAATCGAACTCACGGCCACGAGAGCGAAAAAACGCTTCAATCAGGAGAAAAAGGAGAGATTTAGGAGAGAAAAAGCGAGATTTTGGGAAATTGGAGAGAAAAAGGAGAGAAATTCAGCCCTTGATTTTAGCCCTAAAATGAGCCCTTTAACAAGAGAATCAATGATACATTTTCTTCTGCTGTTGGCGAAAAAAGCAGAGGTGTATCATATGAAAACAAACCATTATTATTCCGATCTCCTACGACAGTACCCTGCATACATGACAAAGGAACAGATGTATCAGGTGTGCCATATCAGCAAAAAGACATGTTTGTTTCTGCTGCAAAGCGGCCTTGTTCCCTGCCTTGACAGCGGCAAGAAAACCCGGCGATTAAAAATCGAGACAGCCGATGTGATCCGTTATTTGGAGGATCGTGAGCTGCACCCCGACCGGTACAAGCCACCGGATGGATTTTATGAGCGGAAACGAGTGAAAGGAAAATCTCGAAGGAAAAAGCGCCGCAAGTAAGGGACGGACGCTCCCTCTCCCTCGGTTACCGGCGTTGATCCGTGCATCATGCGTGAATACTACAGAGCAGAATTGGAGCTTTATCCGGACGATGTATAGAAAAACCGAAAAAGCTATGCTATGATACGAAAATGGAAAGGCCAAATGGCAGAAAGGGTGGTTTTGCCCCATGCAGAAGAAAAAAATCGCCAATCTCATCATGGTGCTCATCATTGCGATGCTCGCCGCCGGCGGCGGGCTCTGGGCGTTCAGCCAAAGGGACGCCGCCCCTGCCGCGCTCGGCACGGAGTACCATATACAAAAATTGAATGATAATGCACTGACCGAGCCGGGGCAGAAACTCACCTGCACCATCACGATCCGGTGCGACACCGTGCTCCAAAGCCTTGATTCACTGCGCGAGGAGAAACTCCCCTATGTCCCGCGCGACGGCGTGATGCTGCCGGAGACGACGGTATCCTTCGCCGAGGGCGACACGGTGTTCGACGTATTGCAGCGCGTCTGCGCCGCGGCAGAGCTGCAGCTCGAATACAGCTGGACACCGCTCTACGACAGCTATTATATTGAAGGCATCGGTCATCTCTATGAGTTCGACGCCGGACCGGAGTCCGGCTGGATGTATAAGGTCAACGGTTCGTTCCCCAATTACGGCTGCTCAAGCTATGTGCTCACGGGCGGCGAGGAAATCGTCTGGTGCTACACCTGCGCCGGGCTTGGCGACGACGTCGGCGCGGCGGTTATGGCGAAATGAGAGCAGACGCCTTTTCCAAGCGCCACCCGGCGGTAAACTTTGTGTTCTTCCTCGGCGCCATTCTCGGCGGGATGCTCAACCAGCACCCGGCGTATCTGCTCGCGGGGGTCGTCAGCGGCGCGGCTTATTATCTTCTGCTGCATGGGCGGCGGGGCTGGCGGTTCATCGGGGGTCTTGTTCCCCTGTTTCTCGTGTTCACGGCGGTCAATCCGCTCTTTAATACATACGGGGCAACGCTGCTCTTTACATACTTTGACCGCCCGTACACGCTCGAAGCACTCTATTACGGTGCGGCGCTCGCGGCGGTGTTCGTCAATATGCTGCTCTGGTTCGGCTGCTATAACGCCGTGCTGACAAGCGACAAGTTCACGAGCCTTTTCGGCAATCTGATTCCGGCGCTCTCGCTTTTGCTCGTGATGGTGCTGCGCATGATCCCCAATCTGATGCGAAAGGCCCGGCAGATCGCCGGGGCCAGAGCGTCCATCGGGCGGGGCGTTTCCGAACAGGACGGCACAAAGGAAAAGCTCGCCGAGGGGATGACCGTGCTCGGTACGCTGACATCGTGGGCGCTCGAGGGCGGTATCGTAACGGCGGACTCCGCGGCTACGGCTGCGCGAAGCGGACGAGCTTCCAGCGCTACGCGATGACCGGCACGGACTGGCTGCTGCTTGCGCTGGAGATCGCGCTGCCGGTGCTCGTTCTTGCTTTCGGCGACGCTGAAGCGGCGTATACGCCGGACCTCTATATTGCTCCCCTCCGGGGACTGCCGGTGCTCGGCTTTGCCGCCTACGCCGCATTTCTTCTGATCCCCACCGTTCTACATATAAAGGAGACCGTTCAATGGAACATTTCGATATCCAGAATCTGACCTTTTCTCATGCCGCGGCGAAGGGCAAGCTCTCGCTCGACGGCGTTTCGCTGCGCATCCGCGCGGGGGAATTTCTCGTGCTCTGCGGGCGCTCCGGCAGCGGCAAGACCACGCTGCTGCGCCATCTCAAAACGGTGCTCACGCCGAACGGCAAACGCAGCGGCGAGATTCTCGTCTGTGGCACGCCGCTCGCGCAGGTATCCGAGCGCGACCAGGCCGCGAAGATTGGCTTCGTGATGCAGAACCCGGACGATCAGATCGTCACGGACAAGGTCTGGCACGAGCTCGCGTTCGGGCTCGAAAGTCTCGGCTGCGACCAGACGGCCATGCGCACGCGTGTGGCGGAAATGGCCTGCTATTTCGGCATTCAGGACTGGTTCCACCGCGATGTGGCCACGCTCTCCGGCGGACAGAAGCAGCTTTTGAATCTCGCTTCCATCATGGCGATGCAGCCGGAGGTGCTGATCCTCGACGAGCCTACGAGCCAGCTTGACCCCATCGCCGCGAGCGATTTTCTCAATACCGTGCGCAAGATCAACACCGAGCTCGGCACGACCGTCATCATCACCGAGCACCGGCTCGAGGACATTTTCCCCTACGCCGACCGCGCCGTCGTGATGGACGGCGGGAAGATCATCGCAGACGGCGCGCCCGCGAACGTCGGGCAGCTGCTCTTCGAGCAGAAGAATCCCATGTTCGCCGCGATGCCCACGCCCGTGCGCGTATTCTACGGCGCGGGCTGCACCGGGGAAAGCCCGCTGACCGTCCGGCAGGGACGCAACTGGCTGAGCAATGAATTTCCCGCCGCGCCGAAAATCAAGGCCGAACCCGCGAGCGCTCCGGCGGAGGTCGAAGACCCGGCGCTGAGTCTGAAGGAGCTGTGGTTCCGGTATGAAAAAGATGGCCGGGACATCCTGCGCGGCGTGTCCGCGGAGATTCCTGCCGGGGATATCTACGCCATTCTCGGCGGCAACGGCGCGGGCAAATCCACGACGCTCAAAGCCATTTGCGGCATCTGCCGCCCATACCGAGGGAAAATCAAGCTCTTCGGCAAGCCGATGGAGAAATACAGCACGAAGGAGCTGTTCCGCGGCTGCATCGCCATGCTGCCGCAGGATCCCAAGAGCCTGTTCGTGAAAAAGACCGTGCGGGAAGACCTCGCGGAGATGACCGCCGACGCGGAAAAGATCGCGCGCACGGCGGAGATCTGTCAGATCACGCCGCTGCTCGAGAGCCACCCCTACGATCTCTCCGGCGGCGAGCAGCAGCGCGCGGCTCTCGCCAAGGTGCTGCTCACCGAGCCGAAGCTCCTGCTGCTCGACGAGCCGACAAAAGGCATTGACAGCTTCTTCAAGGAGACGTTCGCCGCGATCCTCGCCGATCTGAAAAAGCAGGGCATCACCATCGTCATGGTGTCGCACGACGTGGAGTTCTGCGCCCGGTACGCCGACCGCGTGTCCATATTCTTCGATGGGCAGATCCTCACGACCGACACGCCGCGCCGGTTCTTCGGCAACAACAGCTTCTATACGACCGCGGCGCACCGCATGAGCCGCCATGTGTTCGATATGGCCGTCACAGCGGAGGACGTCATCGATCTTTACCGGAAAAACAAGGAGGACTGAGCTGTGAAAAAGTCCCATATCGTGATACTTGCGGATTTTCTCCTTGTTATTCCGCTGACACTGTTCCTTTGTATGCGTCTCCCCGGCCGGGGCTACTATATCACAAGCACCCTCGTCATTGTGGAGCTGATCGTACCGTTTCTGCTGGCGTTTGAAAGCCGGAAGCCGCAGGCGCGCGAGCTTGTAGTGATCGCGGTGCTCTCCGCGCTGGCCGTAGCCGCGCGCGTGGTGATTCCGCTGCCGCACTTCAAGGCGATCTTCGCCGTTATCATGCTCTCCGGCATCGCGTTTGGGCCGGAGGCGGGCTTTATGGTGGGTGCGGTCAGCGCGCTCGCGAGCAACTTTTTCTATGGACAGGGTGCGTATACGCCCTGGCAGATGTTTGCCTACGGTGCGGGCGGCATGCTCGCCGGGTTTCTGTTTGCAAAAAACCGTCTGCCGAAAAAGCCCCTTGTAATGGGCATCTTCGGCTTTCTCGCCGTGCTGCTGTTCGTCGGGCCGCTGCTCGATACCTGCACCGTGTTCCTCACGCTGCCGGTCATCAACGCGCAGACGGCGTGGCCGCTCTATGTATCCGGCTTCCCGGTCAATCTGAGTCAGGGGCTCTGCACACTGCTCACGATGCTGATTTTCGGAAAGCCCCTGCTCGAAAAGCTCGACCGCGTGAAGCTCCAATACGGGATGGGGGAAGACGATGGGGTTTGAGTTCTGCCACCCGGCGGTGAATTTTATTTTCTTCGCCGCCGTGCTCTATGGCAGTATCGCGTTCTCACACCCCGCGTTTCTTGCCATCGCCTGCGCCGCCGCGTTCGCTTACAGCGTCCGGCGGGGTGGACGGCGCGCGCTCGTTTTCGATCTCTGTCTCCTGCCGCTCGTTTTGT
>ERZ780149.3646-NODE-3646-length-12686-cov-8.295859_pt1 | contig 12686 bp, 10 predicted proteins | sample MGYA00511367_ERZ780149 | MGnify/ENA primary metagenome ERZ780149 (study PRJEB29588, sample SAMEA2153852) | human gut metagenome | biome: human gut; feature: human-associated habitat; material: faeces | place: Denmark | collected 2008/2010 ...
CAACCCGAACCTTTTTCGAGTCGATCTCTCCCTTGGAAAGCAAGACAACCGTCTCCACATAGCAGCTGTCCGGACACAAGTCTACCTTGTTGTTCCACACCTCATTACTGTCAACATTAGGGTCAATGTCCCAGCAAACACTGTGGTCTTCGTCCAGGTATACTCTGCGGAAATTGTTCCATTCCCGGAATGGTGCAAACACGGTTCCGGCCTGAAGCAAGGGGCGGGCATCGTATAGCCGGATTTCCCCGTTGTCAAAGCTCAGTACCAATGTGAAATCATTTCTGGGGACGACCTTGGTAATTCGCTTACGCCCGGAAGCAAAATACTCTGCCATTTTCTGGTCATACCCTTTAGCCAGATAATATTCTACACTTTTCCCCATAATTTCACATCCTTTTTTGTTACTATAGCAGCGATAAATCAAATAAACAATCAGATTGTGTAAACTGTCACGTTATAAGTCAAAACCTCCGGCGAAGCCGGAGGTTTTGATCATTATTTACTTCACCGGAGAAGAGCTTCTCAGCGTTACGTCGTGATATCCGCCCTCGACGATGGAGACGGAGGACACCAGCGTCAGCTTGGCGTTCTGCTGGAGGTCGGGGATGTTCGTCACGCCTACGTTGCACATGGTGGACTTGACCTTGTACAGGGACGCTTCCACGTTATCACGCAGGGGACCGGCGTAGGTGACGTAGGAGTCAACGCCTTCCTCAAAGCTGAGCTTGGCGGAGCCGCCCAGATCGTAGCGCTGCCAGTTCCGGGCGCGGTTGGAGCCTTCGCCCCAGTATTCCTTCATGTACGCACCGTTGACCATAACCTTGTTCGTGGGGCTTTCGTCGAAGCGGGCGAAGTAACGGCCCAGCATCAGGAAGTCCGCGCCCATGGCCAGCGTCATGTGGTAATCGTGGACAATGCCGCCGTCGGAGCAGATGGGAACGTAGATGCCCGTCTCCTTAAAATACTCGTCACGGGCTGCGGCGACCTCGATCAGTGCCGTTGCCTGACCACGGCCAATGCCCTTGGTCTCCCGGGTGATGCAGATGGAGCCGCCGCCGATGCCGACCTTCACAAAGTCAGCCCCGGCTTCCGCCAGAAATCGGAATCCATCCTTGTCCACCACGTTGCCGGCGCCGATCTTCACGGTGTCGCCGTAGGTGTCCCGCACCCATTTGATGGTCTTTTCCTGCCAGCAGGTGTAGCCCTCGGAAGAATCGATCACCAGTACGTCCGCACCGGCTTCCAGCAGAGCGGGAATGCGGGCGGCATAGTCCCGGGTGTTGATGCCCGCGCCCACCAGATAGCGCTTCTTGCTGTCCAGCAGCTCCAGGGGATTGTCCTTGTGTGAGGAGTAGTCCTTCCGGAACACGAAATACATCAGGTGGTCATTCTCGTCCACGATGGGCAGGCTGTTGAGCTTGTGCTCCCAGATGATGTCGTTGGCTTCCTTCAGCGTGGTTTCCGCGGGAGCGGTGACCAGCTTCTGACGGGGGGTCATGAAATCCTTGACCTTGTCGGTGGGGGCCATACGGCTGACACGGTAGTCGCGGCTGGTGACGATGCCCAGGAGCTTGCCGTTGGCGGTGCCGTCCTCGGTGATGGCCACGGTGGAGAAGCCGTTGCGCTGCTTCAGCGCCAGCACGTCGGCGAGGGTAGCTTCCGGGGTCAGATTGGAGGCGGAGGTGACGAAACCGGCCTTATAGCCCTTTACCCGCGCCACCATGGCGGCCTGATTCTCGATGGACTGAGAACCAAAAATGAAGCTGATGCCGCCTTCCTTTGCCAGTGCGATGGCAAGGGTATCGTTGGAGACGGACTGCATGACGGCGGACGTCAGCGGCACATTCAGGGAAATTGCCGGTTCCTCCGCGCCCTTGCGGTACTTGACGAGGGGCGTTTTCAGGCTGACATGGTCGGGAACGCAGTCTTCCGAGGTGTAGCCGGGAATCAGAAGATACTCGCTGAAGGTGTGGCTGGGTTCCGGGTAGTAATACGCCATTGGTATGACCTCCTATAGTAAAATAGATTGCTTGAATGTATAACTGCACCGCGCAATCCCAAAAAGCAACTGCGCGGTGTTGTCTTACAAAGTTTTTCTGTCCCCCGCGTCCAGAACCTCCACCACTTCCTTGCCGGAGGAGCTGAGGTTCTTGAAATTGCCCAGAATCTCGCTCACGGGATGGACGATGGCGAAGGTATGGGGATACTTGTGGACGATCTGGCTGACCAGCGCCACCTGGGTCTTGTTGACCACGCACAGAAGCACGCTGGTCTCCCGGCCGGAGTACATGCCCTTTGCGGGGAGAAAGGTCGCGGTGTGGTGGAGGCGGTCAATCAGCTCTCTGGAAACCTCCTGGGGGGAATTGGTGATGATCTCAAAGCAGATGGCCTCCCGGCCGGACTTCATCAGCCGGTCGCCCACCGTGGTGGACATGAAGCTATAGAGAATGCACAAAATCACCGGCTCCATCTGGCAGCCGTAGACAAAATAGCTGACGATGGCAATGGCGGAGTTAATGGCGAAGCTCATCCCGAAAAACGTGCGATTGGGGCGGTGCTTGTGGACGATGGCGGAAATGAAATCCGTGCCGCCGGTATAGGCGCTGGCTTTGATGAGGATGGAGTACACAAAGCCCTGAATGACGCCCGCGACCATGGGCCCGAGAATTTTGCTGGTGCCGTTTTCCGTGACGTAGGCGAAGGCAGACAGGTCCACCTTGTCCAGAATCAGCAGTCCCAGAGAGAACGTGACCACGTAGACCATGCTGCGGATGGCCATGGGCTTGCTGACCTCGAAATAGCACCAGATTGCCAGAGGGATATTGATAAACAGGCTCAGATAACCCACGCTGACGCCGGTGACGTACTGGATCATGGTACAGATACCGTTGATACCGGAGGGGGCGAACTGGTTGGGGAAAACAAACAGCTCGTAATTGACAGACGCAAGCAGCGCAATGAAGGCAATGACTAGATATGTCCAGACCTTTTTCATACAGAACTCCTCTGAATCCTACGGCCATTGCCGGGTTCTTAATTTTCGATTCTAGCATAGATTTGTCCACGGGTCAAGGTATAATTCGACGAAATTCGCCTTTCTTGGGAAAACAGATATGGGTGGATTTTCCGCTTTGGATGGCGGGTCGGACACACTTTGTCCGATTCTGTTATCTTTCGGTCTCCCTTTCGGAAATTGATTGTATTTCAACAAAAAAGCCTTGTTTTTTCTGTGGAAATGTGATAAAATTTAGGTTGAGAGATTATGCGCAAAAATCGAGCGTTTTCTACTGTTTTTACCTCAAAAGAGTTATGAAAGGAGCTGCCCTATGTATTCATCTGCCTATGTGTGGGCAAAGGTTCTGAGCCATATGGAAGAGCGGCTGGGGGCTGTCACCGTTTCGGCATGGTTCGACGATGCCGAGGTGGTGGAGCTGAACGAGAACAATCTGATTCTGTACTCCCCCTCGGATTTCCGCCGGGAGATTATCCGCCGCCGCTGCACCGATTACATTCAGGACGCGCTGAAGGAAGTGTTCAATTCCGACGCGAAGCTGATGGTCTTCGGTGACGAAGAGCTGGACGCCTTCAAACAGAAGGGGAAAAGCGTTTCTTCCATGGACTTCAATCCCCAGTTTACCTTTGACAACTTCGTTGTCGGCCCCTCCAACCGTTTCGCTCACAGCGCAGCCATCGCCGTTTCCAAAACGCCGGGGCAGGTGTACAATCCCTTGTTCCTTTATGGCCCTCCCGGCGTGGGCAAGACCCACTTGCTGTATGCCATCGCCAACGGCATCCGCAAGGAAAATCCCAACGCCAACATCGTCTACATCAAGGGCGATCAATTTACCAACGAGCTGATTGCCGCCATTCAGAACGGCAAAAATATTGAATTCCGCAGCAAATACCGGGAAGCCGACCTGTTTCTGATCGATGACGTGCAGTTCATCGCCGGTAAGGAATCCACCCAGGAGGAATTTTTCCATACCTTCAATAAGCTCTACGAGGAACATAAGCAGATCGTCATGACCTCTGACCGCAAGCCCAGCGATATGCTGACGCTGGAGGACCGGCTGAAGACCCGGTTTGAGTGGGGCCTGCTGGCGGATATCCAGCCGCCGGATTATGAGACCCGTATGGCCATTCTGAAAAACAAGGCAAAAAATCTGGGGCTGAACCTTTCCGACGATGTGTGCAACTATATTGCCATCAACGTCACCAACAACGTCCGGCAGATTGAAGGTACGGTCAAGAAAATTCTGGCTTACCGGGATCTGAACAATATGCCGCTGGATCTTCCCAACATTTCCCGGGCCATCGACGATATGTTCAAGAGCGAGGGCAACGCCCTGCCCACCCCCAGCCTGATCATCAGTCAGGTATGCAAGTTCTACTCCATTGACGAGGTGCTTCTCCGGGGCACCCAGAAAAACAAGGGTACCGCCGAAGCCCGGCAAATCGCCATGTATCTGATCCGCAAGCTCACCAACCTGAGTCTGCCGGACATCGGCAAGGAATTTGCCCGGGATCACTCGACGGTATTGTACGCCATCCGGAAAGTCGAAGTCGCGCTGAAAAACGGAGACACCACCATGCAGAACAATATCCGGGACATCACCGCGAACATCAATTCCTGCCTGTAAATTTTCTCCACAAGCCCTGTGGAATGTGGAAAACATGATTGTGGATAAGTTGCACCCGGTTTGGGTCTTCACAGGCCCTGTGGAAAAGGGATGGATCATCCACATTGGGCTGTGGATAAAAAAGACTTGCGGCACTAAATAAAAAGGGACTTTTCCACATAAGTTTGTACTACCACTGTTATTACTACCTGAACTTATTGATAGAGAGATATATTGATTAAAATCAGAAAGAAAGGATTTTACCTATGCGTTTTACCTGTGAAAAAAATATGCTGGTCACGGGACTGAACATTGCGGGTCGTACCGTCGCCCAGAAGAGCAGTCTGTCCGTCATCGAAGGAATCCTCTGCAAGGCCGGACAGGGACTGAGCCTGACCGGTTATAATATGGAAACCGCCATTACCTATGAAATCGACGCGGACGTGTCCGACATGGGTCAGTGCATCCTCCCGGCGAAGCTGTTCGGCGATATCATCCGCCGTCTGCCGGAGGGACCGGTGACCGTGGTGGTGGACGAGAACTACAAAGTCTCCATCCGGGCGGGGTACGCTTCCTTTACCATTTCCGCCGAGTCCGCCGAGGATTATCCGGAGCTGCCGGACGTGGGCGACGGCCGGGAAATCTATATCCCGCAGAACAAGCTGAAGGAGCTGATTTCCGGCACCATTTTCGCTGTCAGCGAAAATCAGGGGCGTCCCATTCACACCGGTGTGAAATTTGAGGTAACGAATGACGCCATCACCGCCGTAGCCGTGGACGGCTTCCGTCTTGCCCGGCGCACCTTCCACCCGGAGGAGGGCACTGGACGGGAGCTGAATTTCGTGGTTCCCGCAGCGGGACTCAAGGAAGTGGAGAAAATCCTTACGGACGTGGAGGATAACGCGGCCTTTACGCTGGGTACGAAGCACATTCTGTTTCAGGTGGGAAACGCCACGCTGGTATGCCGCCTGCTGGAAGGCGAATTTCTGGACTGGCGGCGGGTGGTGCCTTCCAACTGCCCCATCAAAATGGTGGCAAATGTTGGTGATCTGGCGTCTTCCGTGGAGCGCGTCGGTCTGATCGTGTCCGAAAAGTACAAAAGTCCTGTGCGCTGCATGTTCGGCAATCAGGAGCTGCTGATGCGTACCAGCACCACCATCGGCGCGGCGGAGGATCGCTGCTCTCTGGCCGGGGACGGGCAGGAGCTGGAGATCGGCTTCAACGTCCGGTATCTGGCGGAAGCCCTGCGGGTGATCCCCTCAGAGGAGGTCACGCTGGAGCTGACCAACGGGTTAAGTCCCATTGTTCTGACCCCCGTGGATGAGAAGGAAGACTTTGCCTATATGGTGCTGCCCGTCCGGATCAAGAACGGCTGAGCGAAGGAGTCGTCTTATGAAGGTAGTCGTCAAAAAGAAGGATAACGCCATTCCCGTGGCGATCACCACGGAATATATCAAGTTACAGGACGCCATGAAGCTGGCGAACGCCGCGGAAACCGGCGGCGAAGCCAAGCTGATGATTCAGGAGGGGCAGATTCTGGTCAACGGCGAGATCTGCCAGATGCGGGGCAAGAAGCTGCGCCCCGGCGACCGGTTCGTCTGCAACTCTCAGGCGTACCAGATCATCACCCATGAATCTGAATGAGCTGAAGCTCCAATCTTTCCGAAATTATCAGGAAATCGCGGCGCAGTTTGACCCCGGCGTCAACCTGATCGTGGGGGATAACGCCCAGGGAAAAACCAACCTGCTGGAGGCTATATCCTATCTTGGCAGCGGGAAAAGCTTCCGGGCGCAGAAAACCTCGGAAATGGTGCGGTTTCAGGAAGATTTCGGGGAAATCGACGGTTCTGTATTCTCTCAGGAGCGGCAGCAGAGCATCCGATGGATTCTGTTTCCCGGCTCCCGTCCCCGGCAGCTGTGGCTGAACGGGGCGAAGAAGAAAACCGCCGGGGAGATCGCCGGGGTACTGCCTACGGTGCTGTTCTGCCCGGAAGATCTGATGATCCTGAAAATGGGAGCGAGCCAGCGGCGGCGGTTCGGCGATCTGGCGCTGTGCGCCCTCCGGCCGAATTACGACGCGGCATTGACGGAGTACAACCGGATTCTGGAACAGAAAGGCCGCATTCTGAAAGATCATTTCGAAAATCCCGGTATTCTGGAAATTCTGCCGGAATACAATACCCGGCTGTGTCAGGTGGGTGCGCTGCTGATCTCCTACCGGGCACGGTTTTACGACAGTCTGGGCAAGGCCGCGGCCAATTACCACAACCAGTTTTCCGGCGGAGCGGAGAATTTTACCCTCAGCTACAAGACCGTCTCTACGGTGGTTGACCCCTTCGCGCCCATCCCGGAACTGACACAAAACCTATTAGACCATCTGCAAAGCCACAGCCGGGCGGAGCTGGAAACCGCGCAGTGCCTGACTGGCCCCCACAAGGACGATTTTACCGTGAGCCTGTCCGGCATCGACCTGAAAGCCTACGGTTCTCAGGGGCAGACCCGGACGGCGGCCATCAGCTTGAAGCTGGCGCAGCGGGAGCTGATGGCGCGGGAATGGGGGGAAGAGCCGGTTCTGCTGCTGGACGATGTTCTGTCCGAGCTTGACCCCGGGCGGCAGGACTTTGTATTAAATAAGATCGTCTCCGGGCAGGTGTTCATCACCTGCTGCGAACCGGGACGGTTCACCAAACTGGGAAGAACGATTCAGGTAGAAAACGGAAGCATTCGCGAATAATTGAAGCATATAACGCAGGAGGGCATATATGTCTGACGAAACGAAAGTAACACAGGAATACGGCGCGGAGCAGATTCAGGTTCTGGAGGGATTGGAAGCCGTGCGGAAAAGACCCGGTATGTATATCGGCTCTACCTCCTCCTCCGGTCTGCACCACCTGGTCTATGAGATCGTGGATAACGCCATCGACGAGGCGCTGGCCGGATACTGTAAGCATATTACCGTGACCATCAATCCCGGCAATTCCATCACCGTCACCGACGACGGCCGGGGTATCCCCGTGGATATCCAGCCCCAGACCGGGCGTCCGGCTCTGGAGGTCGTGTACACCGTGCTCCACGCCGGCGGTAAGTTCGGCGGCGGAGGATATAAGGTCTCCGGCGGCCTGCATGGCGTGGGCGCGTCCGTCGTCAACGCTCTGAGCGAGTGGCTGCGGGTGCGGGTTCACAAAAACGGCAGCATCTACGAAATGAAATTTGCCCGTGGCAATATCACGCAGGAAATGCGCATCGTCGGCAAGACCGACAAGACCGGCACGGAGGTCACCTTCCAGCCCGACCCGGAGATGTTCGACAGTCTTGTCTATGACTACGAAGTCCTCCACGAGCGGATGCGGGAGGAAGCCTTCCTGAACGCGGGTCTGACCATCACCATCACCGACGACCGGGACGATGAAAAGCAGATCGGCGAGACCATGTGCTACGAGGGCGGCATCCGGGAGTTTGCAATTTGGTGCAACCGGAACAAGACGCCCCTGTGCGAGGACGTTATCTATATGAGCGGCAGCAAGGGCGACGCCTCTGCGGAAATCGCCGTGCAGTATAACGACGGCTACAACGAATTTCTGCTGTCCTTCGCCAACGACGTGCGCACGCCGGAAGGCGGTATGCACGAGACCGGCTTCAAGACCGCGCTGACCCGTGTTCTCAACGCCTACGGCGTGAAGAACGGCATCATCAAGGGCGACGACAAGGTTTCCGGCGAGGATTGCCGGGAGGGCATCACCGCCATCATTTCCGTCAAGCTCACCGACGCCCAGTTCGAGGGTCAGACCAAAGCCAAGCTGGGCAACGCCTATATCCGTACTCTGGTCGATCAGGTAGTGAACGACCAGCTGACCACCTATTTTGAGGAACACCCCGCCGTTGCCAAGGCCGTGCTGGACAAGGCCATGATGGCCAACCGCGCCCGGGAGGCCGCCCGGAAAGCCCGGGAATCCATCCGCCGCAAGACGGGGCTGGAATCCGGCCAGATGCCCGACAAGCTTCAGGACTGCAACGAGCGGGACGCCAGCCTTTGCGAAATTTACATCGTGGAGGGCGACAGCGCAGCCGGCTCCGCCATTCAGGGGCGTGACTCCCGGTTCCAGGCAATCCTGGCCATGTGGGGCAAAATGCTCAACGTGGAAAAGGCCCGGGCGGATAAGATCTACGGCAACGACAAGCTGTATCCCCTGATCGTGGCGCTGGGCGCAGGCATCGGGGACGAATTCGACATTGAAAAGCTCCGGTATCACAAGGTCATCATCATGGCCGATGCCGATGTGGACGGCGCCCATATCCGCACGCTGCTGCTGACCTTCTTCTTCCGGTATATGCGGCCACTGATTGAGCACGGATACGTCTACTCCGCTGTGCCGCCCCTGTACAAGCTGACGAGGGGCAAGAGCGTGAAGGTCGCCTATTCCGACGACGAGCGGGACGCAATCTCCTCCCAGATGCGCAGCGATAACCCCAACGCCAAGATCGACATTTCCCGGTTCAAGGGCCTTGGCGAAATGGACCCCCACGAGCTGTGGGAAACCACCATGGACCCGGAAAAGCGTTCCCTGCGCCGTATTACGCTGGAGGACGCCCGCCGCGCCGACGAGATCTTCACCGTTCTCATGGGCGAACAGGTGGAGCCGAGAAAAGACTGGATCGAGCGGAACGCGAGATACGCAGTCAACATTGACATTTAGTTTTGAAGCAACCCTGAACTGGAGGTGCGTTTATGGGACATAACCGCAGTTATAAACCTGAGGATATCCGCTTCCCCGACCAGGTGATCACAGAGTCCAACCTGGTGGACGAAATGGAGAAATCTTATATTGAATATGCCATGTCCGTCATCGTAGGGCGGGCATTGCCGGACGTCCGGGACGGACTGAAGCCCGTTCACCGCCGGATTTTGTACACCATGTACGAAAGCGGCCTGACCTCCGACAAGCCTTTCAAAAAATCGGCGACCTGCGTCGGTGACGTGCTGGGTAAGTACCATCCCCACGGCGACGCATCGGTTTACGACGCCATGGTGCGTCTTGCCCAGGACTTTTCCATGCGGTATCTGCTGGTGGACGGCCACGGCAACTTCGGCTCCGTGGACGGCGATCCCCCTGCGGCTTACCGTTACACCGAAGCCCGTCTGAGCAAAATTTCCAACGAAATGCTCCGGGACATCGACAAGGACACCGTGGACTGGGATCCCAACTTTGACGAGACCCGGAAGGAGCCCCGCGTGCTCCCCTCCCGCTTCCCCAACCTGCTGGTCAACGGTTCCTCCGGTATCGCTGTCGGCATGGCGACCAACATTCCGCCCCACAACTTAGCGGAGGTCATTGACGCCTGTGTGTGCGTGCTGGATGACCCGGAAGCGACTCTCGCCGACCTGATGGAGCATATCTCCGGCCCGGACTTCCCTACCGGCGGCATTATCATGGGACGCAGCGGCATCCGTGCGGCCTATGCTACCGGCCGTGGCAAGGTGGTCGTCCGCGCCCGGACGGAGTTTGAGGAACACGGCAAAGACCGGATGCGGATCATCGTCACCGAGCTTCCCTATCAGGTCAACAAGCGCCAGCTCATCAAGAACATCGCCGAGCAGGTGAAGGACAAGCGCCTGGACGGCATTTCCGACCTCCGGGATGAGACCGACCGCAACGGTATGCGTGTGGTCATCGAGCTGAAAAAGGACGCCAACCCCCAGGTCGTGCTGAACAATCTGTTCAAGCAGACGGCTTTGCAGTCCAGCTTCGGCATTATCATGCTGGCGCTGGTGGACAACCAGAAGCAGCCGAAAATTCTCTCCCTGCGGCAGATCATCGACGAGTACCTGAAGCATCAGGAAGAAGTCCTCACCCGGCGCACCCGGTATGACCTGAAAAAGGCGCAGGAGCGGGCACATCTGCTGGAAGGTCTGCTCATTGCCCAGGACAACATCGACGAGGTCATCCACATCATCCGCTCAGCCTACGACGACGCCAAGCAGCGCCTGATGGATCGCTTCAAACTGGACGACGTTCAGGCGCAGGCCATTCTGGACATGCGTCTGAAAGCCCTGCAGGGTCTTGACCGGGAAAAGCTCCAGAGCGAGTATGACGAGTTGGAAGAAAAGATCAAGTATTATCTGGAACTGCTGGCGGACGAGAACAAACTCAAGGCTGTCCTTCGCGGCGAGATGATCGAGATCCGGGACAAGTTCGGCGACAAGCGGAAAACCGAGATTCAGGAAATCGAGGACGAGATCGACATCGAAGATCTGATCGAGGAGGAGACCTGCGCCTTCACGCTGTCCAATCAGGGCTACATCAAGAGAATGCCCGTGGACACCTACCGCACCCAGAGCCGTGGCGGCCGGGGCGTCAACGCCCAGAACCTGAAGGAAGAGGATTATGTCAAGAGCCTGACCATTGCGTCTACCCACGACCACATGCTCTTCTTCACCGATCAGGGACGGGTGCATCACCGCAAGGGTTACCAGATTCCCGAGGCAGGCCGCACTGCCCGGGGCACTGCCATTGTCAATGTGCTGCCCCTGAATCCCGGCGAGTCCGTCACCGCCATGGTGATCACCCGGGAGTTTGACGAAAATGAGTTCCTGATGATGGTCACCCGGAAGGGTACCGTCAAGCGTATCCCCTTCGTCTCCCTGAAAACCAACCGCAAGGCGGGCATCCGCGCCATCACCCTGGATGAGGACGACCACCTGATTAACGTCATCCGCACAAACGGCGACGACGACATCGTGCTTGCCACGGCCTTTGGCTACGCCATCTGCTTTAACGAGAACGACGTGCGGTGCATGGGTCGTGACGCGGCGGGCGTTCGCGGTATTATGTTAACCGACGGGGACTATGTGGTCGGCGCGGAGAAGGCCGAGGAGGGCAAGACCCTGCTCACCGTCACCCAGAACGGCTACGGCAAGCGCACCGCTCTGACGGAGTACCTGCGCACCGGCCCCAACGGGGAAAAGCAGGCCCAGAGCCGGGGCGGTAAGGGTCTTAAGAACTACAACATCACCCCCAAGACCGGCAATGTGGCCGGCTGCCGTGTGGTGAGCGAGAGTGACGATGTTATGCTCATCGAAAACGGCGGCGTCATCATCCGCATTCCCGCGTCCTCTATCAACGTCTACAAGCGGGACGTTCAGGGCGTTATCGTCATGCGCATTGACGACGGCAATCAGGTGGTCTCTTTGGAGCGTGTCGAGAAGATGGACGAGGAAGAGACCGGAGAACAGGCATGAAAACCGTGACCCTGTACACCGACGGCGCCTGTTCCGGCAATCCCGGCCCCGGCGGCTGGGGCGCCATTCTGGAATACAACGGCGTGGAAAAGGAGCTTTCCGGCGGGGAAGACAGCACCACCAACAACCGCATGGAGCTGACGGCGGTCATCCGGGGCTTGCAGGCGCTGAAAGAACCCTGCACCGTGGAGCTGTACAGCGACAGCAAGTACGTCATCGACGCGCTGGAAAAGGGCTGGGCGTGGGGCTGGAAAAAGCGCGGCTGGGTCAAATCCGACAAAAAGCCCGCCCTGAATTCCGACCTCTGGGAAATCTTACTGACCCTGACGCAGAAGCACGACGTGCATTACCACTGGGTCAAAGGACACGCGGAGAACCCGAAGAACAACCGCTGCGACGAACTGGCAGTCAGCGAGTGGAAAAAGCGTAAATGAAAGATCATCGGGCGGCAAAATTGCCGCCCGATGTTACCATAGGAGGAAAATATGTTTTTATCCATCGGCAACGACATGGCCGTCCGGGACAGGAGCATCATCGGCATTTTTGATCTGGACAACACTTCCACCTCCAAGCGCACCCGGGAGTTTCTGAACCGGGCGGAGCGGGAGGGTGAGGTCATCCCCTGCGACGATCTGCCCAAGTCCTTCATCCTGACGGCGGAATACGGCTTTTCCCGGGTGCATCTGACGGCGCTCAACGCTGCAACACTGGAAAAGCGGTTAAAGTAAAGATTCTAAGGAACCTCTGAATAAATCGTCTGCGGCTGTGACCAGATCTTTTCCGCCCACTCTTCGGTATCGAAAACGGGGAATACACAAAGTATTCCG
>ERZ780149.3648-NODE-3648-length-12667-cov-10.559467_pt1 | contig 12667 bp, 11 predicted proteins | sample MGYA00511367_ERZ780149 | MGnify/ENA primary metagenome ERZ780149 (study PRJEB29588, sample SAMEA2153852) | human gut metagenome | biome: human gut; feature: human-associated habitat; material: faeces | place: Denmark | collected 2008/2010 ...
AAATTGAAAGGAGAGACCTCACTATGAATAGAGAAAGAATTACTAAAGTTAACTACTTGTTAACTCAAACAGAAATCTGTTCTAGGGGGGGGGGATTCAGAAAGACTTATAAGTAAAGGCTTTATAAGTAATTTAATAAATAACAAAGACTATGAAGTAACTAGTAGAAATACTAGTCTTTCATAGTCTTTTTCTATTAGAGGAGGATATATATTTATGGAAAAGAAAAAGAAATTAATAATACTAGGAGTAATATTACTATTAATAGTAGTATCAGGAGCAACATTTGCTATATTAACATGGAATAGTACTATGATAAAACTAGGTATAAATACTAATTGTTTTACTATAGACTATACTAGAGGTGGAGATATAACAGGAAGTTTAAAATTACTAAATATAAATGAATTATTTGCACCACCATTAGAAGATAGCAATAATCCACAATTTACTATTAAAAAAGGAATGGGATTATCTTATGTAAATGTAGGTATAAATAGTAATTGTAGTATAGAAGGATATGGTACTATCTATTTAAATGTAACAGAATTATCTGATACATTTAAAGATGGTGGAGAAAGTAATGGTGCATTAGGTTATGCAGTACTTAAAAATACAAGTAGTTTAAGTAATAGTGATATAACAATAGATAATTTAGAAAATCAATCATTTGAAGTGTTAAAAATACAACCAATAATGGAAACTGGTAAAATAGAATTATATTCAGAACAATTATCTAATACAGAAGTAAATAAATATTTAGTAGTAATATTTGTAGACAAATTATCTGCTGGTAATGATATAACAGAAGCAACATTTAAAGGTAATATATCAGTAGAAGCAAATCAGAAAAACACTAGTATAACTCCTGATTATTGTTTTAATTTGAATGATAAAGATGATGTGAATAAGACTGCAACGATTTCCAAATATAACTGCTATGAAGGAAATAGTGAAGGCTATGATACTATAACAGATGTTATTATACCTAATGAAATAAATGATTATAAAATAACTTCAATAGGGGATTGGGCTTTTTGCGTTGAGAGTTGGTATCCAGGTCAAACTAGTGGTGTTCGTTGCAAAATACCAACAAACATTGCCTCTGTCATTATGCCAGATACGATAACAACAATAGGAAAAGGTTCCTTTGCTGAAAATAAGTTATCAAGTAAGATTGTAATACCTAATTCGGTGACTAGCATAGGAGATAGAGCTTTTATGAATAATAAGATAACTAGTGTTGAATTAGGAGATAAAATAGAAAATATTAATAGTCAAGCATTTCATCAAAATATGTTAACTAAACTCGTTATACCAGACTCTGTAGAATATATAGGAGAAGGGGCTTTTGCATATAATAATTTAAACTATGTATTAATAAAATCAAGCACTAATTTAGTAACAGATTCCAATCTTTCACAAATAGAACGTGAATCCTTTGCTTCAAGTAATAAAACCTTTGCTGAGTATGTTGATAATCCTAATTTAAAGACAATATATTATAATGGTAGTAATCAGTTACCATGGATAAATGCTATTAATGGAAGTGATACTTCTACTAAGTTTGTAACAGGTACAGTGCCTAGTTATACTAGTGGAACTACAATCTACAATGAAGTACTTATAACGACAGGACAGTAAGGAGATACTAAAACTATCTTCTTTTTATCTGTGTATATCTAAGTTAGAAAGTCTACACTGTGAATATAATACACAAAATAAATAAAAAATATATAACTTTATGTAAAGTATAATACTTTTATCTTTAAAAAAACAAAAATATATATTATAATATAAATAAGAGAGGTGTAATAAATATGAAATTAAGTATAGGAGTAATATTCGGAGGAAATAGTCTAGAACATGAATTATCAATCTTAACAGCAGTCCAAGCAATGGATAATATAGATAAAGAAAGATATGAAGTAGTACCAATATATATAACAAAAGATTTAACACTATATACAGGTGGTATGCTTAGATATATAGATAGTTATAAAGATTTTAGATTAATAGAAAGATATGCTGTAAAAGTACATTTAATAAATAAAAATGGAAAATATATATTACAAAAAGCCAAAGGAATAAAAAGAGAGTATAAAGAAATACACTTAGCATTCCCTATGGTACATGGAAAAAATACCGAAGATGGAGGTATAATAGGATATCTAAATACAATAGGAATACCATTTGTAGGTAGTGATATATATGCATCAAGTCTATGTCAAGATAAAATATTTACCAAAGAAGTATTAAAAGCAAATAATCTTCAAGTAACAGACTATGTACATTTTACAGATGAAGACTATAAATTAGATAAAGAAGAAATATTCAAACAAATAGATAAACTATCATATCCCCTTATCATAAAGCCTGCTAGACTAGGAAGTGGAATAGGAATAGAAATAATAAATAGAAAAGAAGAATTAGAATCATCAATAGGAAAAGTAATGACTTCAGATGACCATGTGTTAGTAGAAGAATACATAAAAGACAGAAGAGAGTTCAATGTAGCAATACTAAGAAGTAAAGGAAAACTAATAGACTCCGTAGTAGAAGAAATAGAAAAAGATGGATTCTGTAGTTATTATGATAAATATCATAAAGATGAAGATAATGATGATACTTTCAAAAGAACATATCCAGCCGAAATATCAAAGGCTTTAACTGAAGAAATATGTAAAACAGGAAAGAAAGTATATAGTGCTCTATCACTAGGTGGAGTAGCAAGAATAGATTGTATATATGATACAAAAAATAAAAAACTATATATCAATGAAGTAAATACAATACCAAACTTCTTCTCTCACCATTTATTTGAAGATAAAAATATAGATTATAGAGAACTACTAGGTATAATGATAAAAGAAGCAATAGATAAAATCCATAAAGAAGCAGAAATGATACATACAACAGATGATGAATTATTCAAAAAAGTAACAAGTAAAGATGTAAGGAATATGAAATAATGTATGGTTATATAAAAGGAATAGTTGTAGAAATAGAACCTAACTATATAATACTAGAAAATAATAGTATAGGATATCAAATCTATGTACCAAACCCTTATGGATTTATCACAAATAAAGAATATAAAGTATATACATATACCAAAGTAGCAGAAGATGAATACACATTATATGGATTTAAGACTAGAGAAGAAAAAGAATTATTTCTAAAACTAATATCCGTAAAAGGACTAGGACCAAAAATGGCTCTTCCCATGTTAGCAACAGGATCTATTAGTTTAATAGAAGAAGCAATAGAAACAGAAAACATAAACTACTTAAAAAAGTTTCCTAAAATAGGAGATAAAGTAGCAAAACAATTAGTATTAGACTTGAAAGGAAAACTAAATGTAATAAATACAGGCTTATTCAAAAGAGAAGACCACTCAAACGAGTTATCAGAGGCTCTTCTATCTCTTGGATATAAACAAGCCGACATAAAGAAAGTACTAAATAAAGTGGATTCAAGTCTAGACTTAGAAAATCAAATAAAAGAGGCTCTTAAGTTATTACTTAAATAGCCTCTTTTCTAATTGACAAGTATCTCTAATTAGTATAAAATAAATATTAATTATTTGGAGGAACTATGAAAAAGAAAGTACTACTAGCAATAATTATAATACTATTAATACCAAGAGTATCTGCTAAAAAAATAGATGATTTATATAAAGAACTAGACTCACTAGAAGGCCAAAAAAATCTATATAATTATTTAAATAGTGAAGATATAAATAATCTATTAAATAATAGTCTAGATATAGAGTTAATAGTAGATACTCTAACTGAAGAAGTAAATAATATAAATACAGAAATAACAAAAAAAGAAGAAGAAATTACTAAATTAAATAAAGAAATAGATAATATAATAGTATTTAATCAAATATCCAAAGGAGAAAACATATATCTAGAGTATATCTTTGATGCATCATCATATTCAGATATGATATATAGATATATGATTTCAGAACAATTAAGTAAACATAATAGTAGTCTAATAGAAACTAAAAATAAGGAGATAGAAGAGTTAAATACTAAGAAAGAAGAATTAAGTGGTAAAATAACAAAACTAAATAACGAAAGAGATAAATATAAAGAATTAAATATAATTCTAAAAAGTGTAAACCATTTAAATAAAGATAGTATAACTAGTACTATAGATGAAGATATAGAAAACATAAAAAAAGAAATAAGTTTATATCAAAATCTAGGCTGTTCTAGATATATTGACATTGAAACTTGCCTAAATATAAAAGATGGGAAGGCCTTTACTTATCCGTTAAATAAAGGATGTGTAAGTAAAGATTATAGTACGAGTCATAAAGGAATAGACTTGTCTTGTAATCTAGAAGGAACAGAAGTATATAGTGCCTCAAAAGGAGTAGTAAGCATGATAGTAAATAGAGCAACTTATGGAGGAAATATAGTCTATATATATCACATAATAAATAAAAAAAGATATACCACTATATATGGACATCTATTAGAAATAAAAGTAAAAGAAGGAGACATTGTCGATAGTAATACAGTAATAGGTTTAGTAGGAGGAGAATCAACCGCTTACATCAATGGCGGATATGATAAAGGAACAAATGGACCTCATCTTCATTTTGTTGTAGTAGAAGACTTCCATACAACAGATTTTAATATCTATACCCTCAATCCAAGATATATATATGATTATCCACCTCTACTAAATGGTTACTTTAGTAGATAGAAAATAACAAAATATCAGATAAAACTATCTGATATTTTAATTAAAACTTTCTATATAGACCAATAGCCTTACCTAAAATAGAAATATCTTTTACAATAATAGGAAGCATATAGTCATTTTCAGGTTGTAATCTAATATAATCATTCTCTCTAAAGAATCTTTTAATAGTAACTTGTCCTTCCTCATCCATAGCAACAACAATATCACCATTCTTAGCATTCTTACATCTTTCAACAATAACAATATCTTTATCCAAGATACCAGCATTAATCATTGAATCTCCCTCAACCCTAATAGTAAATACTTCTCTTTTCTTAGGTAATAAGTAAGCAGGCAAAGTAAATACTTCATTAGGAACTTCAATAGCCTCAATTGGGTTACCCGCAGTTACTTTACCAAGAAGTGGAACAGTAACAACCTCATCATTTTTAGTTTCATATTCATTAGGTACTTGAAGTTCAAGTAAATGATTACTAGTAGTTCCTCTCTTTAAATATCCTTTTTCAATTAATTTCTTAACATGCACATGAGCAGTAGCAGGAGAACTTAAGTTAAAGTAATTAGATATCTCTCTAATAGATGGAGGATATTTCTTTTTAGCAGAATATTTCTTAATGAACTCTAGTATGTCTTTCTGTCTTTTAGTCAATCTATTCTCTTTTGCCATAATACTCTCCTTTCATTTATAATATTAACACATAAAATGTAAAATGTCAAACAATTATTCGGTAAATTACAATTTTTATATTGACGCGAACAGAAGTATGTGATATTATAATAATGTAAGGAGAAGTGATAGATATGGAATTTGTAAAGAATAATAAAGGAGCAATAATATTTTATTTACTATTAATACTAATTACTTTAATAGTAGTACAAAATACTAAGAAAGATTTAAATATAGAAAATGATTATGTCTATCTCGAAAGATAGATTCTTTTTTTATTTCCACTTCAGCCTTATATAAAATAAGTCTTCCGTGGTATGAGTAAGCCTCCCAAAGAGAGTCTTCCTCATAAACAATTTAAAGCATATAAATAGTATTCATTATTTTTGACAAACTTAATGATAAATATTATAATTTCATTAGATTTGTCAAAAGAAGAATAACATTATTAGAAATAAAACTATAAATACATACACTAAGAAGGTACTAGACTATCTTCTCTTTATTTATCTATATCCAAGTTAGAAAGCCTTTCACCCCGAATATAATACACCAAAACAAACAATAAAATAAACCAAAATCATTTACATTTATAACCATAAATGATATAATTAATACGAGTAAAGGATTGATAGTATGCCAAAGAAAAAAAAGAAAAAAGATGAAGAAAAGAAAAAGTTTGAATATAGTAATGAAGTAATAGGAATAATCTTAATACTAGCCTCTATAATAGGAATAGGAGCCTATGGACCTGCTGGTAACTTTATTAGAGCATTCTCTATATTTCTAGTAGGAAATATCTATGTATTTCTATTATTTGGATTACTTTTACTAGGAGGATATCTAATATTAAAAAGAAAAATGCCTAACTTTAGTAGTCTAAGATGGATAGGCTTTTATATAATGGTAATATCATTCTTAGTATTATTACATGTAAAATATATAACACTAAATACAAGTGAAGGAACCAAAATAATAACAGATACATTTAATAATCTATTAAAAGCATTTGATGCATCATCAAATAAAGGATTAGTAGATAGTTTAGGTTATTATATCTCAAATAGTGGAGGAGGTATGATAGGAGCCTTATTCACATACTTATTCTATAGTTTATTTAAAGAAGGAACAAAAATAGTAGTAATAACCCTAATAGTAATAGGAACAATATTATTATTCAATACAAGTATAATCGATTTAATAAAGAAAATAAAATTACCAAAGATACATCATGAACATAAAGAAAAAGAACAAAAAGATAATGAAGAAGAAGATAAGAGAATAATACTTCCAACTAGAGAGATAGAAAAGATAAATGAAAAAGAAGTAGTAAGTGAACCTGATATACCAATAAAATCCGCTGTCAGTGAAGTATCAAGTACTAGTAATGAAGAGGTAGAAAAACCAGAAATAAATCTAAATTACAAGTTACCACCACTTACACTACTTAAAGTAGCCAAAGCAGGTAATGACAAAGAAAATATTGAAGCCGTAAAACAAAATATAGCAACACTAGAAAAGGTACTAGCAGACTTTGATATCCCAGGAAAGATTAAAGAGTGTCATATAGGACCATCAGTTACCCAATATGAACTTGAATTAAAAGCTGGAACAAAAGTAAATAAATTACTTTCAATTCAAAAAGAAATAGCCCTTAATTTAGCCGCTAAAGATGTAAGAATACAAGCCCCAATCCCAGGAAAGAGTACTATAGGTATAGAACTTCCTAATAAAGTAAACTCAGCCGTATCCTTTAGAGAAATATTATCTAAACTTCCTGCTCCTAGTGAAAAGAGTATACTAGCAGTAGGTCTAGGAAAAGACATAATGGGTACAGTAAAATGGGCTGAAATAAATGCAACACCACACCTACTAATTGCTGGTGCAACAGGTAGTGGTAAATCAGTATGTATAAACTGTGTTATAGCATCTATCTTAATGAGAGCAAGACCAGATGAAGTAAAACTAGTAATGGTAGACCCTAAAAAAGTAGAATTATCTATGTATAATGGAGTGCCACACTTACTTACACCAGTAGTAACAGACCCTAAAAAGGCCTCAATTGCTCTTAAAAATATTGTCGTAGAAATGGAAAGAAGATATCAAGTATTTGAAGATACAAAATGTAAGAATATAAGTGCATATAACAAAATGTGTGAATCAAATACAGACTATGTAAAAATGCCATACATAGTATTCATAATAGATGAGTTAGCAGACCTTATGTTAGTAGCAGCTAAAGACGTAGAAGACTCAATCATGAGAATAACACAAATGGCAAGAGCAGCAGGAATCCACTTAATCGTAGCAACTCAAAGACCATCAACAGATGTAATAACTGGAGTAGTAAAAGCAAATATCCCTTCTCGTATATCATTTGCCGTATCTTCTTCAATAGACTCTAGAACAATACTAGACCAAACAGGAGCCGAAAAACTACTTGGTAAAGGAGATATGCTATTTAAACCAATGGGAGAAAATGTACCAATTAGAATACAAGGAGCCTTTGTAAGTGATGAAGAACTTCAGAAAATAGTAGACTATACAATATCGCAACAAAAAGCCAATTACGACCATTCACTTACCGAAGATAAAAGTGGTAGTGAAAATGGAGATAATACAAAGTATGATGATGGTTATGAATCAAAAGAAGAGTATGATGACCCATTATATAACGATATCGTAGACTTTGCTATGGAGTTTGGAAAAATATCAGCCTCTTTAATTCAAAGAAAATATCGTATAGGATATAATAGAGCTGCTAGAATAGTAGACTTACTTGAAGAAAGAGGAATAATAGGACCACAAAATGGCTCTAAACCAAGAGAAGTATTATTAAAGAAAGAAAGTGATGATAGTGATGAATAATCACTATCATCTTTCTAAAATAAGGAGAAAATATGAAAGAGAGTTTTATAGAACATCTAATAGATAAAATGCCATTAAAAGAAAAAATAGGCCAATTACTATATATAGATTATAGAAAATCAAATGAAAAAACAATAAACATGACAAAAGAATTCGAGAAGGTATTAGAAGAATACAAACCAGGAGGCTTTATATTATTTACCAGTAATATAAGTAATTTTACTAACACTAAAAAACTAATCGAAGATATCCAAAGTATAAGTGGAAATAATATGTTTATAGGAGTAGACCAAGAAGGCGGAGAAGTCCAAAGATTAAATGAAAATGTAGGATTCAGCAAAATAAAACCTGCTAGTTTAGTACAAGATGCCGAAGAAGCCTATAACTTAGGAAAAGAAACAGGACAGAATCTATTAGATATAGGAGTAAATATGAATATGGCTCCCGTCTTAGATATATTATCAAATAAAGAAAATAGAGTAGTAAAAACAAGAACCTACGGAAGTGACCCTATAACTGTAAGTAAAAACGCCTTATCATTTGTTAAAGGATTAAAAGAAGAAAAAGTAATCTCTATAGGAAAACATTTCCCAGGACATGGCTCTACTTTTAAAGATTCTCATATAGACCTTCCTATACTATATAAGACAAAAGAAGAACTATATAACCTAGAACTAATCCCCTTTATAGAGGCTATTAAAGAAGAAATACCAGGTATAATGATTGGACATATAAAATTACCCAAAATAGATGAATATCCATCTAGTATGTCAGAAGAATTAATAAATAAATTACTAAGAGAAGAATTAACCTACAAGGGAATAGTAATGACAGACTCATTAAAAATGAAAGCCTTAACAAAATACTATACTAGTGAAGAAATATATTATAGATGTATAAAATCAGGAAACGATTTTATATTAATGCCTGAGAATATATCCTTATCTTTTAATACTATATATAATGCTGTAAATGATGGCAAGATAAGTATGGATACTATTAATAATTCCCTAAGAAGAATCTTATCTTTAAAGTTAGAAATAGGACTATTAGATAAAGAATATTTATCATATATAAATCAACATAACACACTAAAAAAACATAGATAAACGAAGAAAATAACCAATTTTAACTAAAAATTACTAAAAAGGTTGCTATTTTATTAAAAATATTATATAATTATTAGGCAGGTGAAATTATTATGATAATAGAACTATTTAATCTTGTAACATATGGAAAGAAAATAATAATAGATAATGATGTAATAATAAATGAAGAATTATTAAATACTAGTACAATAAGAAGATTAAATAATGTTCATTTTACTGGTAGTTTATCTAGATTAATAGATGATACTTATGAATTATCAGGAACCATAACAGGAACAATGATATTACCAGATGATATAACATTAGAGGACTATGAATATAATTTTACTAGTGAAATAGAAGAAAAAATAGAAGAAACAAGAATAAATTATCAAAAAACTATTGATATTACAGAAGATTTATGGCAAAATATTCTTGTGGAGATTCCTCTCAAAGCAGTAAATGAAAAAAATAAAGATTTAAGGCTTGAGGGTGATGGCTGGAGACTAATTAGTGAAGATGATGTTAAAACAAGCAATAATCCTCTAAGTAGTCTAAAAGAATTATTGTAAGGAAGGAGTGAAGAAGATGGCAGTTCCATTCAGAAAAGTAAGTAAGACAAGAAGAAACATGAGAAGAACTCATTATAAAATTACCGCTAACGGACTAGTAGAATGTACTAACTGTGGTGCTAAAATTAGACCTCATAGAGCATGTCCTAAATGTGGATTTTATAAAGGAGCAGATACTTCTAAAAAACAAGTAGAAGTAAAGGTAACTGAAGAAAAAGCTCCTAAAAAAGCAAAAACTTCAAAAAAGACTGAAGAATAATAATTAAGAGTAACAGATGTTATTCTTTTTTTCTGTCTCTAAAGAAGTATTCACCCCAAATATAATACAAAAAATTATTCATTTATAGACCATAAGGCTATAAATGACTCTAGAAAACTATAGGTTTCTAGAGATAAAAACTTGCAAAATACAAACATTTGTGTTAGAATAATATCATCTTAAACAAAGGGATTACTTTAAGAAGTAGAAAAGAGGGTTTAAAATGAAGAAAATGACTACAGAAGAACTATTAAAAGAAATAGAAGAAAATCATAATAATTCACTATTTTTAGAAATATTTAAAAGAAGAAATAATGAGTTAGATAGGATAGCATTAATTTATAAAGGAAAGAAAATAAATTACTTAACACTAAAAGTAAAAGTAGAAGAATATGCTAAAGCATTAAAAGCATACGGTATCAAAAAAGGTGATGAAATACCAGTATGTATGACTAATACACCTGAATTCATATATTTACTAGGAGCAATAAGCCTAATAGGTGCTAAAGCCAATATATTTGGAGATGGTTTTGATAAAGATTATATAACAGAAATAATAAATGGCTGTAATACCAATATATTATTTGCAACAGATGATATCTATATGAATATAGATGAGTCAGTAAAAAAATCAAAAAATAAAGAAGTAATACTAATGGCGTTAGCAGAATCATTACCAAATAAACAAAATCCATATATCGAAATAGAAAAAGAATGGTATGATTTTAAAGATAGAACACTAGAGATAAAAGAAAATAATGCTAGAATAACATTAAGTAAAGACTTTTTATCTTTAGGGAAAAACTATAAAGGAAACTATATAGAAAAAGTAGATTTAAATGATGAGTTTACAATAACATATTCAAGTGGATCAACAAACTCTAAAAGACCAAAAGCTATAGTACATGATGTAAAAAGTTACATAGTAATGGGAATATACCACGATCCAGAAGTATCAAATGTACCATCAATGAAAAATCTAAGAATGTTATCTCATATACCAACACATTCCAATACTAACATAATGTCTTGTATAACAGATCCATTAATGCAAGGATCAGAAATAGCAGTAGAGCCAATATATAAACCAGATCATTTTGTATATAGTCTTCTTATAAACAAACCAAGTTTTGTTACCGCTACTAGAAGTTTCTTTATAAGATGTGCAAATGACATATTAACAAATAAAAAGTTTAAAAATACAAAGATGCCTTTCTTACTAGTTCCTATGATAGTAGGAGAACCAACTTCCCCTGGTGAAGAAAAATATTGTAATAAGTTTTTAAGAAAAGTAAATGCTGGAAGCAAATTCACTCACACACCAGTATCACCAGTAGTAATGTCAATGGCTGGAGGAGACTGTGAACACGGAGGACTATTCTTCGTACTATTTAAAGAATGGCAAAAGAAAAAATTAAGTCATCTATTAAGAGGAAGAGAAAAAGGACTTAGAACATATAATATGGTTGATGTTGAAGTATTAGACGAAAATAATAACTACTTAGGACCAAATCAAATAGGTAAAATAGTAGCCAATTCACCATGTAGTATGTTATATTATAAAAACGATCCAGAAGAAACAAAAAAGTTCTTTATAAAAGATTCAACAGGTAAGGAGTGGGGAGATTGTTCCTGCTACGGATATAAAGATGAGTTTGGAGAAATCCATATAAAAGGAAGAATAAATTCATTAGATAAAGTCCAACCTTTCCAAATAGCGGACGCAGTACTAAAAGATACAAAAAACATACTATCTTGTGAAGTAATAAAAGTAAAAAATAACTATGTAGTTCACTTTGTCAAAATGCCAACTGCCAAAATAAAAGATAGATACCTTTTAATAGAGGATATATATAATAGATGTAAAAGTATATTTGGAATAGAATTAGCCTCTAAACTAATATTTAAAGAAAGAGATAATTTTCCACTAAGTATATGTGGTAAAAGAAATAATATCACTTTAACTGAGGAACAAATACCAGATAATTCCATAATGATAATTCCAAATAAAAAAGAAACAGTAAAAAGAAGAATAAAAAAGTTATAAAATACTATGACTTTTTTTCTTTTTGTGATAAAATATATTTAAGGTAGGTGACTAGAATGAATGTAAATGTTAACATAGCATTCTTAAGTTTAAGTCTATTATATATAGCATTCTTAAATATAGTATTTTTAAAAAGAGGACACATAAAAACATTTGAACTTGATACATTTGGAAGATTAATAAAACTAAATCTAATAGGAATAATATTAGAGTTCGGATGTATATTTACAATAAAGTATTCAAATAATACATTTCTGATTGAAGCAGTAAATAGATTATTCTTACTATATCTAGTAACATTCATATTCTTATTCAGTGTATATGTCTTCTCAATATCATTTAATAAGAAAAATAAAAAGAATACAATAACTAGATTTATTGCTCTAACAATGTATTTAATATCAGTACTATTAATATTCTATTTAAAACTTTCTATATATA
>ERZ780149.3653-NODE-3653-length-12649-cov-6.525250_pt1 | contig 12649 bp, 9 predicted proteins | sample MGYA00511367_ERZ780149 | MGnify/ENA primary metagenome ERZ780149 (study PRJEB29588, sample SAMEA2153852) | human gut metagenome | biome: human gut; feature: human-associated habitat; material: faeces | place: Denmark | collected 2008/2010 ...
TCTATTTTAATCTGCTCGGCGGTGCGTTCTCCTATAAGCAGATTGTGCTTTTTTCTCATATAATTTATAATTGCTTCGTCAAGGTCATCGCCCGCAATTCTGAGCGACTGTGCGGTAACAATATCACCGAGTGAAATAACCGCAATTTCGCTCGTGCCGCCGCCTATATCGACAACCATATTGCCTGTTGCCTCCCACACGGGCAGTCCTGCTCCGACAGCCGCCGTAGGCTCTTCAACAAGATCAACATCATAAGCACCCGCCTGCTTTGCGGCGTCGTAAACCGCACGGCTTTCAACCTCGGTTACACCCGCAGGTATGCAGATTACCATACGCACTCTTGAAAAAAACGAGCCCTTAAGCGCTACACTTACAAATCTTTTGAGCATTGCGGCAGTCACATCGAAATCGGCTATAACGCCGTCTTTTAAAGGGCGAACAGCAACTATTGAACCGGGGGTTCTTCCTATCATTTCTTTTGCTTCTTTACCTACGGCGCGCACGGCGTCGTTTCGTACATCGTAAGCCACTACCGACGGCTCGCGCATAATTATTCCTTTACCCTTAACGCATACAAGCGTATTTGCGGTTCCAAGGTCAACTCCTATATCTCTTGTGAACATATATATACTCCTTAATGTTAATTGATTTCGGTGCTTTGAGGCACTACTAAATGAATTGCCGAATGTACGTTTGTAAGCGTTATGCTGTCTTTGCCGGAAGCATATTCGCCGTCAAGGGTCCACGGCACATCGGCGCCGCCCGAAACGGTGATTTCGTGCGCGTGAAAAAACTCAATGCCGTCTCGGCTTAAATCCCTGCGTAAAATGCCGTCCACAATAGACTGAAACTGTAAAATTGTAGACGGATTTTTGATAAGAAGCACTTCAAATTTACCGTCGTTAAGCTTTACGACAGAGTCGCTGAATTTAACAATTCCGCCTACCGACATAGAATTTGAAACGGCTCCGAACAAAAAGTCATCTTCAATTTCGCGACCGTCACATTCAAATTTTAAATGTATCGGCTTTATGTTACTTAAGCTTTTAATACCTTCAAAAAAGTATGCCGCCTGACCCAATACATTTTTAACCTCTTGCGGCGCCGAGTAAGAAGCCTCGGTAAAGGCACCGAATGATGCGGTGTAAGAAAAGTACTTATCGTCAAACCTACCTATGTCAAGGTCAACTTCGCGACCCGTCACAATATCGCTTGCCGCAACCGACGCGTTTCGCGAAATTTTAAGACCCGAGGACCATTCGTTAAGAGTGCCTGACGGAATATAGCCCAAGGTGCACCTTATACCCTTACGCATAACGCCGGTTATAACCTCGTTTAATGTGCCGTCACCGCCGCAAACAACTATACGGTCAAATTCACCCTCATTTAAAGACTGTGCCTTAACCGTGGCATCGCCCGGTCTTTTTGTCGGATAAACCGTAACATCAAAGTCGGCATCCGAAAAAATTTGAATAATCTTTAAAATATCGTTTTTAATCTTTGCTCGGCCTGAGCGCGGATTTGTTATTATAAGAAGTTTTTTATTTTCCATATATAAAACCTCCGAGTTTTAATCATCTGTAATCTATTGGCAATGTAGCCGTCGCGTTAAGTGCGGCAGAGCCTGTGTTTCCGCTTAAAAATTCATAATAACCCTGAACGCCCACCATAGCGGCATTGTCGCCGCAATATTTAAGTTCGGGGAAATAAAGCTTTATACCGAGCCTTTCACATTCAAGTTGCATCCGCGAGCGTAATTCCGAGTTTGCCGAAACACCGCCTGCAAGCACCAATGTTTTATGCCCGTGCGATAAAACCGCCGATATTGTTTTGTCGATGAGTATGTCGCATACCTTTTGCCTTATTGTAGCGGCAAACACGGGAACATCGATTTCCTCACTCTTTTGATTTTTGTTGTGAACCGTATTTATAACAGCGGTTTTAAGGCCCGAAAAGCTAAAATCAAATTCGTTTTCGGTATGCGGTGTGGGCAAGGGGTATTTTTTAGTGTCTGCCGTTGTTGCGATTTTGTCAAGGTTGACGCCGCCGGGGTAGGGCAAGCCGAGCGTTCTTGCCGACTTGTCAAAGCATTCGCCCGCCGCATCGTCGGTAGTGCGACCTACAGGTTTAAAACAGGTATAGTCTGTGACCTCTGTAATTATTGTGTTGCCGCCCGACACCGTAAGGCACATAAAAGGCGGTTTAAGCTCGGGTGTGTCAATATAATTTGCTGCAATGTGCGAGCGCAGATGATGCACGGGTATAAGCGGTACGCCCAAAGCATAGCTTAATCCTTTTGCAAAGTTAACGCCTACAAGCAGTGCGCCTATAAGACCGGGTGCAAAGGTTACGGCAACAGCGTCAATATCGCTGTATGTAACGCCCGCCGCCGATAAAGCCTCGCTGCACACTCTGCTTATTGCCTCGGTGTGTCTGCGTGAGGCAATTTCCGGCACCACGCCGCCGTAAATTTTATGTTCGCTTATCTGTGTCGATATTATGTTTGAAAGAATTTTGCGTCCGTCGGTAACGGCCGCCGAGGTTTCGTCGCATGACGACTCAATTGCTAAAATTAACATTAAATCACCGTAGTTTAAATGAAATTTTTTGTCATAATTACGGCATCTTCCGTGGGGTTTGTATAAAATCTTTTACGCAACCCCACAGGCTCAAAACCGAATTTTTTGTAAAGTGAAATTGCGGCGTCGTTTGAAACGCGCACTTCAAGAGATATAAATTCAAGCTGATTTTTACAGTCGTTTATTACATATTCGAGCAGTCTTTTACCGACACCCTTTCGGCGGTATTCGGGCAAGACGGCTATGTTTGTTACATAACCCTCGCCTGCAATTTTTGAAACGCCCATATAGCCTACAACCTTTTTTTGAGCACTTGCCGTGTAAAAAACGGTAGAGGAAGCCATTGATTCCAGAATTGCATTTTCGCTCCAGGGCGCAGAAAAAGATTGCTTTTCAATATTTGCTATGGCGGGTATGTCGTTTTTTGTTGCAACGCTTACCGTGATATTGCCGAAAAAACCGTTTTGAATAAGGGCGTCTATTGCACCGAAAATGCTGTCGCGGCATTTTCGGTAGGTTTCAATATCGCAACCGAACGGGTCGGGTATGCCGCCGCCCAAAACAAAAATTTGTTTTTTCTCCGAAGCAAAAGTCATAAGCATAGCTTTGTGCGATTCGGTCATACAAATTACCGCGTCGGCATTTTTAATTTCTTCTGCCAGCTCCTTTGCAGCTGCTTCTGCAGCCTTTTTGGCCTCGCGCTCGGCCTGACGCTCCTTGGCGCGGGCCACAGCCTCCTCCTGACGTTTTTTGGTGCGCAGCTTGATGCGGCAGACAGAACAGATGCCGTCCGCACAGTTGGGCGCAATGGGCTTGCCGCATTCCTTGCAGAGGGTCTTGGTGCACTTGTAGACACTGACAGGGCCAAGGCTGGTGAGCTGGCGCAGCTTCAGGCCGTCCAGACCGCCGTTGGAGCAGGCGGCAACGCAGACCCCGCACTCGCTGCACTTCCACGGCGTGATCACCGCGCGGGTCTGGCCGTCGGGCAGGTCCTCAAACTTGATGGCACCGCTGCGGCAGCTCTTCTCACACCGGCCGCAGGCAAAGCACTTCTGGGTGAAGTTGGGCAGGTGGTAGCCATAGCGCAGGGGCGTTTCGGACACCGCCTTGAGCTGCTTGGTGTACTGGTGGAGCAGCAGCCGGAAATCCTGGCTGCTCTCGTCCTCGCTGCGCAGGCCGGGCAGCATCCGCAGCAGCTGCTTGGTGCCCTTTTTGGAGCCGGAGGTCACCTGCTCCATCATCTCACGGCGAGAATATTCCTTGACGTGGAAGGGGGCATCGTCCAGCTCGTATGCCAGCGTGAATCGGGCCTCGAACAGGGGCTGGCCGAAGAACTCCACCAGCCGGGTCAGAACGGCACGCAGATGCTCGGCGCAGACATCGTTCTCGCACTCGCCGCAGGGGGTCAGGTCGAGGACGATCTTCTTGTTCAGGGCAAGGTAGGCCAGCGCTTCCCACGAATAGGCCGAGACGCAGGTGCGCACCACGGTGTTTTTCCGGGTGGATCTTTCGCAGCCGATCCAGATGGTGTCGCCATCGCTGTCGGCAGGGGAGATGTCCCGCTGCACCTGCTCCGGCGAGGGGGCAATGCAGCCCGACCGGCAGGCCGAGACGCACAGGCCGCAGTCGGTGCAGGGATCCCAGTCCTTGACAAGGTTGGGGCGGGTGAAGATCTCATCGCCATAGGGGCAGATGTCCTTGCAGGCTGTGCAGGGGGTGCGGTGGGGGTGCAGGTTCCAGCACTGCTTGCGGTTCACTTCGGGGTGGGTGGTCTTCATCAGCGCATCCATGGCGTAGCGCGTAAAGATACTCATAGGATCACTCCTTTTCAGGGTCCATCACCGTGGTGATGTCGGCGTTGTCCAGCAGGAAGCGCTGGACTTTCTGTGCAACCAGTGCGGCGGCAAGGGTGTCCGGGCTCAGCACCCGGCGGATATCGGCCTCCGGGGTGTCCTGCAGCTGGGACAGGCGGCGGTACTCGTTGTTGACCTCCAGCGTGCTCACGGTGATGTTCTCGGCTTCAGCAATGGAGCGGGAGGCCAGCATGGAGCGCAGGTTCCGCTCGGCAGCGTCACGGTAGCCTGCCCGCAGGGCGGCAGCGGTGGTGTGGCTGTTCTTGCAGTGCTTTTCCAGGGTGATGTTGCTGCGGGAGAGCCGCTGCTCCAGCATCCGCATCTCGTTGTCAGCGGTGCGGTCCAGCATGGCCTCGGGCAGATCTACGGTCAGGTTGGCACCGGCCTTTGCCAGCAGCTCCTGCCCGGCGGCGCGGTCGGCGGCATCTTCGTGGATCTTCCGCTTTTTGGCCCGCACGGCCTCGCGCATGGCGGCAAGGTCTGCATAGCCCTGTGCCCGGGCAAATTCCTCGTTCAGCTCCGGGGTGGTCTTTTCGGCCACAGAGTGCAGCTTGATCTCAAACTGCGCGGTCTTGCCGGAGAGCTCCTCCACCCGGAACTGCTCCGGGTAAGTGAAATCAAAGCGGAAGGTCTCGCCAGCGGTGTGGCCGTAGATGGCATCTTCGGCGGCGGGCATCAGCTTGCCGTCCCCCAGAACCACCATCACCTTTTCCATCCGGCTGTCGGGGATCTCCTCCCCGTCCATGAAGCCGACAAAATCCAGCAGGACCCGGCTGCCGCGCTTGGCGGGGGCGGTGGAGTTGTGGTAGACGGAGCGCATCCGGGTCTGGTGGACCATCTCCTGGTCAATGGTCTTTTCGGAAAGCGGCCGCACATGGCGGGTGACAGCCAGCCCCTTGTACTGACCTAATTTTACTTCCGGCAGATTTTTTGCGTTGTTGGACATATCGTTTTACTCTCCTTTTATAAACCATGAACAGCCAGCCAGTTTTCCACAACTGCGGAAAACATTTCTGGGTATTTGGCGTTTTCAGCATCAAATTCATGGAGATAGGTCTCCACTTCCTCACGTGTCACGGGAGTGGTGCGTTCCCAGATCGTGAACACCGTGCCGTTGCCCATATCGAAGGTCGCAACTTGCTGGTGGGTAGTCTCTCTCAGCTGAAGAAAAACGGCGTTGAACCGGTGGCCCAGTTCCGTGTCCGGTGCCAGCGAGAGGGGGAACGGGTCAGCAGTTACCACATATCTGGCATCAAAGAAACCGGTGGGGAAATAGTGGGTGCCCGGCACCGAGAAGCTGTCCGGCAACTTGCCGTCCAGTGCATGGTTGGGCAGGTCACAGTTCCGCAGGTGGCCGGGATTGTAGAGCATGTCATCCGGGATCATATAGGCGACCTCGCCCTCCCCCAGATGTTCAACCAGCCATTGTGCCATGGCCTGGATCTGCGGTTTGTCCTTGCGGTCATAGGTCAGCTCGTCCAGCCGCTGATACTCAGCAAGGTCTGCCGGGTGGAACGCATGGATAACGAACTCTGGCAAGGCCATGACAGTAAGCGGGGAGCACCGCACCGACACGGCGAACAACAGTGTAAAGACCCAGAAACAAAGCTTTGGTATTTTGAAATGCTCGATACTCTCTGCCAGACCCGCCGCACCGCAGAGAAACAGAATGACATAGGCGGGCACGTACAGCAGCATCTGATGGGAGCCGGAATTCTGCACTCGGGTAAATAAGAGCATACTGAGCATCAGCTCACACAGCGCCAACACAGGCAGGCTGGGCTTTTTCCGCTTGACGCAGAGCCACAAACCAAACAGGATCAAAATAAGGTTCAGCAGGCCGGTGCGCATGGCATGATAATAGAGCTCTACTGCAATGCCGCCGACATTATAGTACGAATAGCGGTCGGAGTAGTTAAAAGCCAGGATCTTACTGACCATGGGCCAGAGCAGAACCACCATTGCTGCCATGGCGCAGACACCAAACAGGATGAGGTTGCGTACTCGGCGCAAGGCAAGGCCCTTTTGGCCCTGTTTTGCGAGCTTTGCACTGCTTACAAAGAGCAGAAGCGCATAGGAAAAGTAATAGCCCACCACAAAATATAAGTACCAGCGGCGGCTCAGGATAATTGCGGCCGTTGCCAGGAAGATGAGCACGAACCGCCCCGGCTCCAGCTTTTCAAAACGGTAGTCCAATGTGAGGAGCAGAATGGCAAAAGCGAAGATCAGACCGAACCAGTCCGGCTGTGCCAGCATAGCGCTCATTCGCAGGAACGGATAGGTCAGCACCCAGGAAAAGCCGATGATAAAATACCAGAACTTATTCTTGACCTCCAGAATCTGCCCGATTTTGATCGTGAGACCAGCCAGCATCAGCATAAGGCTGGGGAGCACACAGAAAACCTGCGCAAAAGCGTAGCTGTCACCCGTTTTTGCGGTGAGGCAGAACGGGAACTCAGTGAACAAGGTGATGAAATTGGTGTAATCTTCAGAAAATGTGCTTATGATATACTTAAAACCGGCCACCGGACCCAGCGCAAAAGCCGCTTCGGTATTGAACTGCTTCTGAATGTAGTTCACATAATCCCAGGCGTAGATGAACTGCCGCCGACCCAGCGCCCAATAGAAGTAGAGCACAGCTCCGGCCCAGAAGGCGATGATGGCTGCGCGGTGGAAGAAGTCCAGCTCCACACCGGCAGTGTGCAGCACCCACAGCGCGCCGTAGAACAGCACACAGCTGCACCACAGGCTCACCAGCGGGAAGAACGCCGCCGCGGTGGGGAACAGCAGACCCACCAGCACCAGCAGGAGTGCTCCGGCACCCAGCCCGATGCCGCCCTTTGCCCAGGGCGAAAGGGTCTTCTTTTCAGAAAGTATCGTTGACATTGTACATGCTCCTCGGTTTTGAACCACAATATTACAGCTTACAGTATAATGGTTCCGGGTGGCGCAGGCAAGAGGGCAGGCCCCCGGAAGATAAAATATCCCGCCTGCATTTCAGCAGACGGGATATTTTGAATGCAATATTACTTTTTGGAATTCTGCTTTGCCGCGATGGTGGCCTTGCGCTTCTGGGCGGCGGCCTTGCGGGCAGAGGCCTGCGCGGCCTCCGGGTGGGGAGCCTCCGGCGTGATGCGGTACATCCGGCTGCCCATGGCGGGCAGATCCACGCTCAGGGTGTAGTCCCGGCCGTACACGCCGCCATCGGTGGTGTGCAGGTGTCTGGTGCGGCTGCGGTCCGCACCGTTCCAGCAGGCAGCCTCGCTGTTCAGCAGCTCATCGGCGGCGCAGGGATACTGGAAGTAGAGCGGGAACTTTTTGTGGGCGGTATTCTGGGTGTTCATCACACAGAGGATGGTCTGGCCCGCGCCCTTCCGCAGCCAGGCGTACACGCCTTCGTCCCGGCTCTCGCAGGCGATCCACTCAAAGCAGTTCGGATTGTATTCGCCATCGTAGAGGGCGGGCTCGGTGGCATACAGGCGGCCCAGCTCGGCAAAATATTTCTGGAAGCTGTCGTGGAAGGGATACTTCATCAGGCCCCAGTCCAGCTCCTTTTTCTCATCCCACTCCCGGAAATGCCCCAGCTCATTGCCCATAAAGTTCAGCTTTTTGCCCGGGTGGGTGTACATGTAGAAGTAAAGGGTGCGCAGCTGGGCACATTTTTCCTCGTAGGTGCCCCACAGTTTATCAATGATGGTCTTTTTGCCGTGCACCACCTCGTCGTGACTGAGTGCCAGCAGATACAGCTCATTGTAGAAATACTGCATACTGAAGGTCAGCTTGTGGTAGGCATCGGGCCGCTCACCAAAGGGCGTGGCAAAATAATCCAGCGTGTCGTGCATCCAGCCCATGTCCCACTTGTAATCGAAACCGATGCCGTCGTAGCGGGTGGGGGCTGTGACCTTGAGGAAGTTGGTGGAGTCCTCAGCGGTGTAGATGCCGGTGGGCCAGCGCTCGTTCAGGCCGTGGTTCAGGTTCCGCAGGAAGGTAACAGCGCCCTCGTTCACGCCGCGGTTGGGGTCGCCCTGCCAATAAAGGGCACGGGAGATGGCATCCATCCGGATGCCGTCGCAGTGGTAGACATCCATCCAGAGGGCAGCGGCGCTGTTCAGGAAGCTGCACACCTCCCGGCGGTAATAGTTGAAGTTGCAGGTGCCCCACTCGCTGTGGCCCACATCGCTGTCGTACTCGTAGAGGTGGGTGCCGTCAAAGTTGGCGAGCGCGTCGCCGTTGGCGGCAAAGTGGACGGGCACAAAGTCCATGATGACACCAATGCCCATCCGGTGGCAGGCGTTGACAAAGGCCGCAAAGTCGGCGGGGTCGCCGTAGCGGCTGGTGACAGAGAAGTAACCGGTGGTCTGGTAGCCCCAACTGCCGTCAAAGGGATGCTCTGCCAGCGGCAGCAGCTCCACATGGGTGAAGCGGTGATCCAGCAGCCAGGGGATCAGCTCCCGGGCCAGCTCCCGGTAATTGTACCAGCCGTCTGAGCCGTCCTCGCGGGTGGCGTTGGGCTTGTGCTTCCAGCTGCCTGCATGGAGCTCGTAGATGTTCAGGGGCAGGTTGCGGCACTTGTCCCGACGCTCCATCCAGCTGGAATCGTCAAAGGCAAAGTCCATCCGGGCCAGCCTGCTGGCCGTGCCGGGCCGCAGCTCGGTGGAAAAGGCGTAGGGGTCAGCCCGCATCACGGTGCTGCCATCCTTACCGTGGATGCGGTATTTGTACAGCTCTCCCTCGGCAAGGCCGGGCACAAAGCCACTCCACACGCCGGTGTCGGCCTTCTGCATGGGAACGCCCGGCCCCCAGCCGTCAAAGCCGCCGCAGATCTCCACAGCCACAGCCCCCGGGGCCCACACGGCAAACCGCCAGCCCTCCTGCCCAAAGTCATCCCGGCAGGGGTGCGCGCCCAGCACACGGTAGGCATCAAAGCATTCGCCCGCAAAGAACGAGCGGTCGATGGTGGGAAAATTCATGCAGATTTCTCCTTTTCTCAACGGGATACACCCGGTCATATTTACCAATAATTTTTGATCAAAATCGTCACACTTGCTGATTCTGACAGAGACTATGCAGAAAATTTATCAAACATCCACACAATTGGTGGAGTTTGTGGTATACTGAGCCTGCCGCTGCTGGGCGGCAGAAGAAATGATATGGGAGAGAGTAACTATGGCATGGTATGATACCGCAGTTTTTTATCACATTTATCCGCTGGGCCTGTGCGGCTGTGCGCACGAAAACGACGGCCAGCCCACACCGGGCGCGTTCGCAAAGCTGAACGCCTGGGCCGAGCATGCCTCCAAAGATCTGGGCTGCACGGCCATTTATATCGGCCCGCTGTTCGAGAGCGGCTCCCACGGCTATGATACCATCGATTATCGCCGGGTGGACCGCCGCCTGGGCACCAACGAGGAGTTCAGGGAGTTCGTGGCCAACTGCCACGCCCGGGGCCAGAAGGTCATTGTGGACGGTGTGTTCAACCATGTGGGCCGGGATTTCTTTGCCTTCAAAGACCTGCAGGCCAACCGCGAGAATTCCCGCTATAAGGACTGGTTCTGCGATGTGAACTTCTGGGGCAACAACGAGTACAACGACGGCTTTTCTTACGGCAACTGGGGCGGCTTCAACCTGCTGGTCAAGCTGAACCAGCGCAACCCCGAGGTGCAGAACTACCATTATGATACCATCCGCTTCTGGGTCGATGCATTCGACATTGACGGCATCCGGCTGGATGCAGCGGATGTGCTGGACTTCGACTTTATGAAGGGTCTGCGCCGCCTTGCCAACGAGGTCAAGCCTGAGTTCTGGCTGATGGGCGAGGTCATCCACGGCGATTACAGCCGCTGGGCCAACCCTGAAATGCTCCATTCCGTTACCAATTATGAGCTGCACAAGGGCCTGTGGAGCGGCCATAACGACCACAACTATTTTGAGATCGCACACACCATGCGCCGTCTGCAGGGGCTCTGCCACGATACCCGGCTTTATACCTTCTCGGACAACCACGATGTGGAGCGCCTGCCCAATAAACTGCGGAACAAGGCGCACATCCGGCACATTGCAATTCTAGTATACACGCTTTGGGGCATTCCGTCCATCTACTACGGCTCCGAATTTGGCATCGAGGGCAAAAAGGAGTGGGGCAGTGACTGGCCCCTGCGCCCCTGCCTGGAGCTGGACAAATTCCGGGATGACCTGACCACCAACCCCGTCACCAGTGTGTACGCCGCATTGGGCAGGCTGAAGGCCGAATACCCGGCCCTGAGCTGGGGCGAGGTGAAGGAGCTCCAGCTGACCACCCAGTGCTATGCCTTTGCCCGGGTGCTGGATGGAAAAGCCCTCGTGGCCGTATTCAACAACGGCGACGGCCCGGCGGAGATGGAGTTCCAGCTGCCGGTGGAGGCCAACGCTGCAACGGACCTGCTGGCCGATACCGTGGGCGCTGAGAATGTGATGGTCAGCCTTGCATCTGGCCGGATGAAGGTCCAGCTGCCCTCCAATTACGCCACGGTCCTGCGTCTGGATTGACAGGACACCTGTCATGCACTATTATAATAGGGAAAAATGCTGACAGGGGGAACAACAATGAACGCAGCACAGCGCCGGGAAAAGATCTTGCAACAGCTCCATGGGGCCAGCGCACCCATCAGTGCCAGTGCACTGGCCGCAAAGCTGGGGGTCAGCCGCCAGATCGTGGTGGGGGACGTGGCCCTTCTGCGGGCAGGCGGGGCCGAAATCGAGGCCACCCCGCGCGGGTATCAGTTCCACCCGACCCCCGGCGGCTACACCGGCATCCTGGCCTGTGTGCACAGGACCGCCGATGAGATGCGCACCGAGCTTTACACGGTGGTGGATCAGGGAGGCGTGGTGGTCGATGTGGCGGTGGAAAACCCGCTTTACGGCGAAATGCGGGGCAACCTGAACCTCGCCAGCCGATACGATGTGGACACCTTTATCACCCAGGCAGCCAATACCCCGGAGTGCCTGCTCAGCCGGATGACCGGCGGCGTACATCTGCACACCCTCCGCTGCCCGGATGAAGAAACATTCCAGAGGATCGAAGCCGCGCTGAGAGAGAAAGGGATTCTCTATTGATATTGTAAGAAAACTCGAACAAACTGTCTATCCCCGAAAAACGAAAAGCGTTGGATATCCAACGAAACAATGAAAGTGGTGGATTATTTTGGACATCCGCATTGAAAAGACTGACCGCGCCATCGAAAAGGCATTCATGGAGCTGCGTGCCCGCCAGCCGCTGGAGAAGATCAGGATCAAAGACCTGTGCACACTGGCCAAGGTGAACAAATCCACCTTTTATGCCCACTATGAGGATATCTATGAGCTGTCCAGCCGGTTGGAGAACAAGCTCATCCATGTCATTCTGGACAGTGTGCCCAATGTGGGGCTTACCGCTGCACACACAGAGCAGCTGACCCGTGAACTGTTTCATGCTTTTGTTCAGAACCAGGAGGCGGTGAACATCCTGTTCTCCGGGGCAAGGCAGGGGATCTTTGCCAACTGCATTGAAAAGGGTCTGCGCGACCGTCTGGCTGCCAAAGACCCCACCTTTGCAGCGGACCCCGACCGGGGCATCCTGCTTTCGTTCTGCGTGCAGGGCTGCTTCTATGCCTTTGCCAACAACAGCGGCCAGATGGACGTGGAACATCTGGTCGATCTGCTGGCTGTGATCGCCAAGGCGGCGCAAAGCCTGAACCGATGACAGAATCGTAATAATGAGAAAGGCTCCTGCTTTCGCAGGAGCCTTTCTCATTAAAAATACATGAAAACCGGTTCTTTTTATTGTTTCAATTCATGGCTCCGGCCTTTGTGAACATCTGTTCGACCTGCGCGGCGAGCAGGCTGTGCTCCGGCGCTTCCAGCAGGGGGTCTGCGGCCAGCAGAGCGGCGGCCTCGGCCTGCGCGGCGTGAAGTTCCACCCCGAGTATCAGGATTTCTTCGTGGATGAGAAACGGATGCTGCCGATCTATGAGCTGTGCGACCGCTTGGGGCTGGTCGTCGTGTTTCATGCCGGGGTGGATATCGGTTATCCCAACCCGGTGCATTGCCCGCCGAAGCGGCTGGCGCAGGTGCTCTCCGCCTTTCCGAAGGGGAGGGTGGTCGCCGCGCATTTTGGCGGTTACGCGCTCTGGACCGATGTGGAAACCTATCTTGCGGGGAAGAATCTGTATCTCGACACCAGCTACAGCTATTCGCGGATGC
>ERZ780149.3656-NODE-3656-length-12643-cov-3.393947_pt1 | contig 12643 bp, 10 predicted proteins | sample MGYA00511367_ERZ780149 | MGnify/ENA primary metagenome ERZ780149 (study PRJEB29588, sample SAMEA2153852) | human gut metagenome | biome: human gut; feature: human-associated habitat; material: faeces | place: Denmark | collected 2008/2010 ...
CCACAACAATCCCTCCCGCCAGCACAAAAATCATCTGCCTTCCTGAAAGCTCCCATCCAAATAACTCAACCCTTGCTTTCTTCGGCTGATACGAATACCCCATCAAAATTCTGTTATCATCCCCCGTCCCCACTGTAGCATGGCAATATGTGGTTCCCATAAATTTCATTGCAGAATTTGATGTTCCCAACTGGCTTCCGGAATAGCTGGCGCCGTTTAGCTGTTGATTATTTGCGACAAGATTTCCACTGACTTCCCAGTCGTTCATTTTGCTGTTTTTGTACCATAAGGTTCCGCCAAATTTATACGGTCTTATCGCCTCTCCCAGCAAAAACGAAAAGCTGTCGTTTCCACATGGCTTTTTATCCTCTGTGAATTCATACGTTGGATAAACATAAATCGTCGAACCATTTTTGAAGGCTGATGCAGAAAATTCAATCCCTTCGAAATCTTCCTCTCTTCCATTCATCGCCTGTTTTCCTACATCGATTTTCATATACTCAAATTTTCCATCCCCATTTTTTAAATCATCGACGATAAACTGCTTCACATGCTCATCCAGCTTTTGTATCTCATTCTCTGGCATCCCTGTTTCCTGCAAATAAGCATCGTAATCAGAAGGAACCTTTTCCTCTGCCTTCACATAAGATACCCCCGCATACAATGACAGTCCGCAGCAAAGTAAAACCAGAAATAACGTCCGCATTTTTCTCATACAACGCTCCTCCTTCCTGTTGTCATATTCGATAAACCCGTTCAAATATTCTCTCTTTATCATTATATTATCATAAGATTCAGAATCTTTATATGACGTTTTCCTTAACTTTTTAAAACGCAAAAAATCCCTCCCCACACATCACGCATGGAAAGGGATTTCTCTATTTACTCTATTTTTCTTTTAATCCATCAGCAGATCTCCGCACCCGCCGGCATTGCTTTTTCCGGGGTCATGAGGCATACGTTGCCTTCGGCGTCTTCTGCACAGAGCAGCATTCCTTCGGACATCATTCCTGCCAGTTTGGCCGGTTTCAGGTTGGTGAGAACCATAACCTTCATTCCGATGGTGTCTTCCGGTTTGTAATATGCTTTGATTCCGGAGACGATCTGTCTTACCTGGCTTCCTACTTTGACCTGGAAGCAGAGGAGTTTTTTGGATTTCTTGACTGGCTCGCAGGAGATGATTTCACCTACCTGGAACTGCATTTTTCCGAAGTCTTCGAAAGTGATTTCTTCCTTCGGCTCAAGGTCAATCACTGCTTCCTCTTCTTTTTCCTCTTCCTGGGATGCAGCAGCCATAGCAGCTTTCTGTTTTGCCTGGATCACTTCTACTTTTTCCATTACCTCTTTGACATCGAGTCTCTGGAACAGGATCTGCGGCTGATCGGTTACTTTATTGCCCGATACGTACAGTCCGAACTGATCGAGCTCTTCGTAGCTGCGTTTCTCTGCGTTCAGCTGAGCCAGGATCTTCTCAGTAGTCTCCGGCATGAAGGACTCGAGCAGGCATGCGCCGATGGTGATGCTCTCTACCAGGTTGTACAGAACTTCTTCCAGACGGTCTTTCTTTGCCTCATCCTTTGCCAGTGCCCACGGCATCGTCTCGTCGATGTATTTGTTGCAGCGTTTGAACAGACCAAAGATCTCAGTCATTGCATCTGCCACACGCAGCTCTTCCATCTTTGCAGCAACTTTTGCTTTTGTTGCGGTAACGACTGCTTTCAGATCATCATCCACCTCTTCTGCTGCGCCGGTCTTTGTCACAACGCCGCCGAAGTATTTGTTGCTCATGGAGATGGTACGGTTTACCAGGTTTCCAAGAGTATTGGCAAGGTCGGAATTCATACGCTCAACCAGCAGCTCCCAGGTAATGACACCGTCGTTCTCAAACGGCATCTCGTGCAGAACGAAGTAGCGGACAGCGTCTACGCCGAACAGGTCTACCAGATCGTCTGCGTAAATCACGTTTCCTTTGGATTTACTCATCTTGCCGTCGCCCTGCAGCAGCCACGGATGACCAAATACCTGTTTCGGCAGCGGCAGATCAAGTGCCATCAGGAAGATCGGCCAGTAAATGGTATGGAAACGGATGATGTCTTTTCCGATCAGATGCAGGTCTGCCGGCCACAGCTTGTTGAACTGCTCGGAACTGTTTCCGTCACAGTCATAACCGATTCCAGTGATGTAGTTGGTCAGTGCATCCAGCCATACATAGGTAACGTGCTTCGGGTCGAAGGATACCGGGATTCCCCAGGTGAAGGAGGTTCTGGATACACAGAGATCCTGCAGTCCCGGAAGAAGGAAGTTGTTCATCATCTCGTTCTTTCTGGAAACCGGCTGGATGAATTCCGGATGAGTGTTGATATAATCGATCAGTCTCGGTGCATATTTGCTCATCTTGAAGAAATATGCTTCTTCTTTTGCCGGCGTAACCGGGCGTCCGCAATCCGGGCATTTTCCGTCTACGAGCTGGGACTCGGTGAAGAAGGATTCACACGGTGTACAGTAAAGACCTTCGTAATATCCTTTGTAGATATCTCCCTGATCGTACAGTTTTTTGAAGATTTTCTGTACCTGTGCCTCGTGATCGGCGTCGGTGGTACGGATGAATTTGTCGTAGGACGTATTCATCAGATCCCAGATTCTCTTGATCTCGGTGGATACGTTGTCTACGAATTCTTTTGGCGTGATACCTGCCTCTTCTGCTTTCAGCTCGATCTTCTGGCCGTGCTCATCGGTTCCGGTCTGGAAGAATACATCGTAGCCCTGCTGACGTTTGAAGCGGGCGATGCTGTCCGCGAGTACGATCTCGTAGGTGTTTCCGATGTGCGGCTTGCCGGATGTGTAGGCAATCGCCGTGGTGATATAATATTTTGGTCTGATTTTTTCCATTGCTTTCATTTCTCCTTTCAAATAAAAAAACTGCCTTATTCCGCTCTCTTGTAGTCGGAAGAAGACAGGTTTGTTTACCCGTGATACCACTTCTTTTCGTCCCTGCCTCACGGCAGAAACCTCTGCAGGTACATGTGCTATACCTCTCCGCTGTAACAGGCGGAACCTGTCGCAGCCTTACCGTTTCAGATTGTTGTTCTCACGGTTCGGTGCGCCTCTCGGAAGCCATGTTCGATCTGCCGCTCCTCCTCCCCTCTCAGCCTGCAAAACCGGAATGGTTTCCGGGGGTGTTCTCTGTAAATTTGCGAATGCAGATGTACTCTCTTCGTCACTGTGTTTTCATTTTATGCACTGCTTTTGTGCGCTAGTTTTATGCTAACACATTTACATGGATTTGTAAACCGCAAAAAAGCCCGCCGTACGGGGATTTTTCATATTCTCCCCATTCGGCGGACTTTTCATTCATCGTAACAATTATCTGTGGTTTGCTTTGATCACAGACATTGCTGCTTCATCTGCTACAACTGTCAGATCGTTGTGAAGCTGCAGGATGGAAGCCGGAACCTGCGGAGTAACCGGTCCGTACAGAACTTTGTCGAGGATCTCTGCTTTTCCTTCGCCGCTGACGATCAGCAGAACTTTTCTTGCCTGCATGATGTTCTTGATTCCCATGGTGTATGCCTGGGTCGGAACATCCTCTACTTTTTCAAAGAAACGTTTATTTGCCTGAATGGTGCTCTCGGTCAGGTCAACGCAGTGTGTCTCTTTCTCGAATGCTGCGCCCGGCTCGTTGAATCCGATGTGGCCGTTGTTTCCAAGTCCAAGAAGCTGCAGGTCAATGCCGCCGACGCTGCGGATGATTTCGTTGTAAGCTGCGCATGCTTTTTCGCTGTCCGGCTCCAGCCCGTTCGGAACGAAGGTGCGCTCTTTGTTGATGTTGACATGATTGAACAGGTTGGTGTTCATGAAGTAACGATAGCTCTGATCATTCTCCGGGGAGAGTCCTTTGTACTCGTCCAGGTTTACGCTGGTGACATTTGCGAAATCAAGGTCACCTTTGTTGTACCACTCAACGAGCTGTTTGTAAGCACCGACCGGGGTAGATCCGGTTGCAAGGCCGAGCACTGCGTGCGGTTTCATGATCACCTGCGCGGAGATGATGTTTGCTGCTTTTCTGCTCATATCATTGTAATCTTTTGCTTCAATTAATAACATTTGTTTTTCCTCCAAATTTCTTCTATATAATAAATTACATAATAACCTGTTTCAGGTTCAGTTCGTCGTCTACCAGAAGTACATGCGCTTTTTTGCCCGGTGCAATGGATCCTACTTCATCGTAGATACCGATGCTCTGTGCCGGATTTCTTGTTGCCGCAAAAATGGCATCTGCCAGCGGAATATCAAACGAAACTGCTTTTCTCATGCAGTCGTACAGGTTCGTAGCGGAACCCGCGATCGTCTCGCCGTCAGTCAGTGTTGCTTTTCCGTCTTTCATCCAGACAGCCTGTCCCCCGAGGGAATACGTTCCGTTCGGCATTCCCGTTGCCATCATGGAATCGCTGATGAGAACCATGCGCTCACTTCCCATCATGGAGAAGGTCGCGCGGACAACCGCACCGTGAATGTGATAGCCGTCACAGATCAGCTCCATGCGGCACTCCGGATCGTCGAATGCGGCGCCGATGACACCAGGGTTACGGTGTGCGAACGGCGGCATGGCGTTGTACAGATGGGTGACATGGTGTGCTCCTGCTTTCATGGCAGCCAGCGCGGTGTCATAATCTGCTGTTGTATGGCCGATGGAAACCATGACTTCATCGGAAACCTCTTTGATAAATTCCAGTGAGCCAGGCATATTCGGGGCCAGGGTTACGAGACGGATTTTTCCGCCGCTCGCCGCATTGCATGCGCGGAAGAACTCAGCGTTCGGAGCCACGATGTTCTCCTCTGCCTGTGCGCCTTTTTTGATCGGATCGATGAACGGTCCTTCCATGTTGACGCCGGCGATCACTTCTGCTTCCGGCTCATCTTTGATTGCTTCGATGGTTCCGAAGATTTTCAGCAGATCGTCTTTTGGCAGTGTCATGGATGTCGGGCAGTAAGAGGTGATGCCGTGCGCTTTCTCGTAGCGCAGGATCTCTTTTAAACCTTCCACGTCTCCGTCTGAAAAATCATGTCCGGCAGCGCCGTGGCTGTGTACGTCAACCAGTCCCGGCAGAACCATCATGCCTTTCGCATCGATCACTTCCTGATCGATCACTTCTTCTTTTGTGGAAACGAAACGTTTTCCTTCTATATAAAGATCTTTTTCCGCAAACGTTCCGTCTTCCTGAAATACGCGTCCGTTTTTGATAATCATTGTCTTGCCTTCTTTCTTTGATCTGTTCTGATTATAATTTATGTTGATTTTATTTTCAACTATTTTTATATTTTAGAAATTACTTTCACGTCATTAAAGTTCTTTCCATTTTTCCGCCCGCTTTCCCGTACAATTCACACACAATTGAAAGTTGATTCACCACTCTGCCTGTGATACAATAAAGCAAGAACTGATCTGAATTTTTTTCAGATATTTACAGATACCAGGAGGACTTACGTTCCATGGAACACTTTGAAAAATCAATTATTCCTGTCATTGAGTCTGTCTATCCCTCGTTCACTCCCCTGGAACGGACGGTAGCAGATTTTTTTATTCATAATACCGACGAGTCGGATCTGTCCGCGCGCCACGTTTCGGAACTGCTCTATGTTTCGGAGGCTTCGCTCTCCCGCTTTGCGAAAAAATGCGGCTACACGGGCTACCGCGAATTTGTCTACCGTTACCAGGAAGGTCTAAACGCCGCACTGCCTGGCACGGACGATCACATCAAACAGGTGCTGAATACGTATCAGGAGCTGCTGAATAAAAGCTACTCGCTCGCCGACCGCGCGCAGATTGACCGCATCTGCCATATTCTCACTTCGAAGCGTCGGGTGTATGTCTACGGTCTTGGAAGCTCCGGACTTTCCGCCCAGGAAATGAAGCTGCGTTTTATGCTTGCAGGCGTGGATATTGAAGCAATTACCGACATTCACATCATGAAAATGAATGCCGTTCTGCTCAATGAGAGCTGCGCTGCAATCGGCATTACCGTCAGTGGACAGACACCGGAGGTGCTGCGTGCGCTCGGAGCCGCAAAGGAAAAGGGAGCCTCTACCATTCTCTTTACTTCCCGCAGCTCCAGCGATTACGATGCCTTCTGCGATGAAGTCCTGCTGCTTGCGGTCAAAGAGCATCTGAAAAACGGCGGCGCAATCTCTCCGCAGTTCCCGATTCTCGTTATGATCGACGTTCTGTACTCGCATTTTCTCACGACCGACAGCGAGCGCAAGGAGGCTTTATATGAATACGCCGTCACCAAACTCCATGAAACGTGATCCCGGCCGCGGCAGCGCGTATCTTTCTTTTCTGAAGAAACGCTGCCGCGATTTCTTTTTCTTCTGCCTGCTCCTCGGCGTTTACGTCGCCTTCATCACCCTCACAGGCATCGGCTGTCCGATCCGTTTTTTCATAGGCATTTCCTGCCCGGGCTGCGGAATGAGCCGCGCGGTACTGTTAATGCTCTCCGGTCATTTTCAGGCGGCGTTTCGGATGCATCCGCTTGTCTATGCCGTGCTACCCGCAGGTGTCTGGCTCTTCTTCGGGCCGGAACAGACGGCGGGACTTCGGCGTTTTAAAAAGGGGATCATTACGGTGCTTGTCGTGCTGCTTCTCGCCGTTTATGCCTGGCGCATTTATTACCACGACCCGCTCCTTTCTATTGACCCTTCTCTCGGGCGCGTGCTACAATGGTTCTATCTTAATTAAAGGGGGTATTTACAAATGAATGTAAAAGACAACCGCAGTTTCTGGTTCTATCTTCTGCTCACATTTCTGACGTGCGGACTCTACTCGATCTACTTCTGGTATGTTTATGTGGAAGACCTGAACACCATCTTTTACGGTGACGGCGAAGACAGCCCGAACTACATTATTGTGCTGCTTCTGTCCTGGGTTACCTGTGGAATTTACGGCGTTTACTGGCGTTACAAACAGGCGAACCGCATGTACCGCGAATCCTACGACCGCTACGGTGTGATGATTGAGGAAAATGGTTCTGCCATTCTTCTGTGGACACTGCTCGGCTACCTGACCGGCGGCATCGGCCAGCTCGTTGCCGACTATTTCATGATCCAGAACCTGAATAAGACGGCACTCGTTTATAATTCACGTGCATATTAAGCAGGGGAGGCGTTTTTTATGGCAACATCTATGGTAAAGGGAAATCCGGTAAAGCTGATGCTCTCGTTTGCCTTTCCGCTTCTCATCGGAAATCTGCTGCAGCAGACGTATAACATCATCGATGCGGCGATTGTCGGCCAGGCACTTGGCCCGGAGGCGCTCGCCAGCGTCGGTGCAAGCAGCAGTGTACAGTTTCTGGTGCTCGGCTTCTGTATGGGAAGCTGCACGGGATTCAGTGTTCCGGTTGCCAAGTATTTCGGCGCCGGAAAGCTTGATAAAATGCGCGATTATATTTTTAATGGTGCTGCACTTGCTGTCCTGATTGCGGCCATTCTGACCACACTCTGCAGTTTACTCTGTGCACCGATTCTGCACCTGCTGTCGGTTCCGTCCGATATCTTCGCGGATGCCTACGCATATCAGCTTGTGATTTTCCTCGGGATTCCGTTTTCGATTCTGTACAATTATCTTTCCAGCATCCTGCGTGCCGTCGGGGACAGCCGCACGCCGTTTCTGTTTCTGGCATTTTCGGCAATCCTGAATATTTTCCTCGACCTGTTCTATATTATCATTCTGCATCTGGGGTGCGCAGGCGCGGCGATTGCGACGATTTCCGCCCAGGCGATCAGCGGACTCTTATGTCTGTTTTTTATTTCCCGTAAGGTAAAGCTCCTGCTTCCGACAAAGGAAAACCGCACTCTGCGAAAGGATGCCGCGCAGGAACTCCTCGCAATGGGCATTCCGACGGGACTGCAGTTTTCGATCACGGCGATCGGCAGTATGGTAATGCAGTCAGCGAATAATGGGCTTGGCAGTGTTTATGTTTCGGCGTTCACAGCTGCTATGAAAATCAAACAGTTTATGATGTGTCCGTTTGATGCGATCAGTACCGCGGCTTCCGTCTTCTGCAGTCAGAATCTCGGAGCCGGCCAGTCAAAGCGAATCCGTCAGGGACTCCGCCAGGGTGTGCTTGTCGGTGTCGGCTATGGTGCGTTTGCAGGTGTCATCATGATTCTGTTCGGACGGCCGCTGACAAAGCTCTTTATTGTCAGCTCTGCTTTCGAAGCAATCAACGCTTCGGCAAAATATCTGCGCTGCCTCGGATTTTTCTACTGGATGCTTGGTATTTTGAATGTCTGCCGTATGGTAACGCAGGGACTTGGCTACTCGGGAAGAGCCGTTTTCTCCGGCGTAATGGAGATGCTGGCACGAACGATTGTCTGCCTGGGATTTGTCGGTGCGTTTGGTTTCACCGCAATCTGCTTTGCGGATCAGGCTGCGTGGCTCGCCGCCTGCTGCTATATCGCACCGACATGTCTGTACTGCGTGAAGAAATCCACGAAAATGATTGCGGATCGCGGTGCGAAATAATAACGTTATTTTCTGTCTTACAGCGGCTTCCAGATACTTCTCAGGTTATCGCGGCAATCACCAGAAACTTGTTCCATCACAGATTTTGGTTCATTGCCCGCAAAATCAAGAAAAAGATACTGTTCTGCATGGAATCATCTTCCCCGCAAAACAGTATCTTTTTTCTTGTTTTTTCAGCGTTACCGCTCGATTCCATCTCTTGCCGCAAGACCCTTGTCAAACGGATGCTTGATTTTTTTCAGCTCCGAAACATAGTCCGCCCGCTCAATCAGCGCCTCCGATGGTCCCTGCCCTGTCAGAATCACTTCCAGCTTCTCCGGCTTGTGATCCAGAAAATCCAGAAGGAGCTGCTCATCAAACAGTTTGCTTCCAATCGTATAAACCAGCTCGTCCAGAAACAGTACATCGTATTCTTCCCGAACTGCTTTTTCTGTCACTTTCTGAAACTGCTCTTCATAATACCGTTTCTGCTCTGCCTTCTCCTCCGGTGTCATCAGAAACGAAAACTTTATCTTGTCCTGCCCCGGCACAAACGTCACATTCGGCGACAGTAAGAGCACCTTCCGCTCGCTCGTGCTGTTATCTTTCATAAACTGATAAATCAAAACACGGTATCCATACCCTGCCGCACGCGTGCAGAGTCCCATACCACAAGTCGTCTTTCCTTTTCCATCCCCACAGTAGATGTGGACACAGCCTGTCTGTTTTTCCATGGTGAAAACCTCGCTTTTTCTTTCTATGTTCATTTGTAAACAACAGGTAATTCGAAACAAGTTCGCAATCCCAAGTAAAAATTGTAAACAACGGAAAAAGGAGGGCAGATTTTATTCCGCCCCCCAAAAAGGTTTCCTGATTATTTACCAAAATATCTAGCCAGCAGACCAGCGAATGCTTTTCCGTGTCTAGCTTCGTCTCTTGCCATCTCATGCACGGTGTCATGGATTGCATCAAGATTCAGGGCTTTGGCACGTTTTGCAAGATCTGTTTTGCCAGCGGTTGCTCCGTTCTCTGCTTCTACACGCATCTGCAGGTTTTTCTTGGTGCTGTCGGTTACGACTTCGCCGAGAAGCTCTGCGAATTTTGCTGCGTGCTCTGCCTCTTCGTAAGCTGCTTTTTCATAGTACAGACCTACTTCCGGATATCCCTCGCGGAATGCTACTCTGGACATTGCCAGGTACATACCAACCTCGGAGCACTCACCCTCAAAATTGGCTCTCAGATCTTTTTTGATATCTTCCGGAACATCGGATGCTACGCCAACTACGTGCTCTGCTGCCCAGGTCAGATCCTCGCCCTGCTCGATAAATTTCTCTTTCGGTGCTTTACAGATCGGACAGACTTCCGGTGCTTCTGCTCCTTCATAAACATATCCACATACGCTGCATACAAATTTTTTCATAGTCTTTCTTTCCTTTCTTTTTGTTGTGTATTTAATTTTATCATTTCCAATTTTGTGGTTTATAACAGTTTTTTATTTTTAATATTAGTAACTGTTACTGATATTACTTTAGCATAAGCTTCCCTTTTTGTCAATGCCTATTTTTAATTTTTTCTTTCTTCCTGGGGATGCTATACGTTCCCCGGGTGATTTTTGCAGTTCTCGCAGATGCCGTAAAAATTCACAGAGTAATCTTCGATCGTACCTCTGAAATTTTCCGCTGCTACGTTCTTGATTTCGCTGATGTCACGCATTGTAAGGTCTGTCACGCAGTGACATTTTCTGCAAATGAAATGGTGATGCGTGGAAGTATCTCCATCGAACCGGTCCGGGCCATCTCCTGTTGTAAGACGCTTGATCTCTCCTAATTCAGAAAGAAGAGACAGGTTCCGGTATACTGTGCCAAGACTGATATTGGGAAATTCTTTCCGTACATCGGTATAGAGCATATCTGCGGTCGGGTGATCCTTTCGCCCCTGAAGGCAGACTTTGATGCTTTCTCTTTGTCTGCTATACTTGAGTGTTGACATAGTTTTTTTCCTTTCGTATCTTTCAATAACAGTAATTGTTATTATATTTATACTATAAGGCTGCTTCTCGCAAAAGTCAAGAAAAAGATCACTACCCTGTCTACACAGATTTCCGTCTGTCCCAAGATCAAAAATTTCCCAAAAACGAGGAGTGCCCAGGAACCTCTCGGCGCCTGGGCTATTATTATGAAAAAATCTTAATTGTGTAGTGATTGCATACACGCTGTTCCTTTGGAACTGAGATAACTATACCAATTAATTATGAACAAATTATGAACGTGCAGTGAATCTTCTGTGAATATGTACATTTTTTAGAATTATTTTATACTTTCTTTGTGTATTTATCACATATTTTATTTCTAATTCTGTCCCTTACTCTCTACTCTGTCTAGAAATCGTTTTTCTCCGTTAATTTTTCTATTCGTATTGCCCATCCCCGATTTTCCCTGTCATTTCTCTCTCATTTATGTTAAGATTGATGTACAGCCAATGCGGCAGAATGGAGGATTTTTTATGAGTACCGGAAATCAGGAATATATACGAGACATGAACCGCGCCCTGGTTCTCGAGGCAATCGCCAACCATCCGCCGCTTTCCCGCGCAGATCTGGCGAAAATGCTGCATCTGACAAAAGCAACCGTATCCACCATCGTCCAGGAACTGCTCGACCGCCAGCTCGTCATAGAACTCGGCAGCGCCGAAAAAACTTCCATGGGTCGAAAACCGATTCTGCTTACTTTTAATAATCGCTGCGGTTCCATCATCGCCGTCGATCTCGGCGTAAAAAAGATCACCATTCTCACCGGAGATCTGAAGGGAAAATCATGTACTGTAAAAGAATACCCGATTGATCCATCCCTCTCCCTGGAGGAATACCTGATTTCCCTCCTCCACAAAACCAAATCCGACCTCCCCAAAACACCGTGCGGCCTCGTCGGAATCTCCATCGGAATCTACGGCGTCGTCTGCGACGACCTCGTTTTATTCACACCCTACTACGATCTAAAACACTCCAACCTGAAAAACTACCTCGAAGAAGAATTTCAGGTCCCTGTCATCGTAGAAAACGAAGCCAACCTCTCCGTCATCGGCGAAGCCGCCTGCGCAGAGCACTTTAAAAATATGATCTTCCTGAACATCCACGAAGGCGTCGGCATGGGAATCCTCATTGACGGCGAACTCTACACCGGCCAGAACGGCTACGCCGGCGAATTCGGCCACACCATCCTCTTCCCCGATGGCCGGCCCTGCCCCTGCGGCAACCACGGCTGCCTCGAACAGTACATCTCCGAAGGCGCCGGCCGATTTTGCCGCCGCCGAAGGCTTAGAAAACGTCTCCGTCGAACGCTTCATCCAGTATTACCAGGAAGGCAACCCCAACGCCCGCAAAGTAATGCAGGATTTCACCCACTACATCGGAATCAGCCTGAACACGGTTCTCCACACCTTCAACCCGGACGTCATCGTCATCAACAGCTCCTTCACCAACTACATCCCAGGTCTGATCGACGAAATCACCTCCGGAATCCAGAACCGCCTCCGCTGGTACCTCCACGTCCTCCCGGCTCACCTGCAGGATGTCTCCGTCCTCATGGGCGGAATCAGCCTCTGCTCCCGGAACTTCCTCGGAATTTCCACCTTTAAGCTGCTGGACCTGTAACTCAGAAATAAGTCCCTGTTCAGAGCCCCATCTCGATTCCGCTGCGCTGCATCTTGATGTGGCTTCTCGCCATATGAAATTTCAGAAAAAAGTGCTCATTCATGCAAGCATGATTCGCAATTTGTTCTGAAATTTCGCATGGCTCTGAATAGTCACAATTTGTTCATGATTTTTTTACAACATGAACACGCTTTCAACATAATTTACCCGTATACTAAAAGCATAAATAATGAATGCCAACATTATTTACACAATTTTCTTTTTCATATTGCCGATTAGAAAATCGGCTCTCCTTCCTTTAAAAATAAAAATGAAAGAAAGCACTGTTTCGCCAACGGTGCTTTTTTTCATGCCTTTTTCTCATTTTCTCCCATCTTCCTCACAACAATCTCACGCCGATCCGCCCATCCGGGCGGATCCAGACCTCCCCTCCCGCCCCCACTACCAGCCTCGCCGCCGCCCGTCCGTCCTTGCGTGATGCGGCATGGCAGCGG
>ERZ780149.3661-NODE-3661-length-12632-cov-9.229785_pt1 | contig 12632 bp, 15 predicted proteins | sample MGYA00511367_ERZ780149 | MGnify/ENA primary metagenome ERZ780149 (study PRJEB29588, sample SAMEA2153852) | human gut metagenome | biome: human gut; feature: human-associated habitat; material: faeces | place: Denmark | collected 2008/2010 ...
TAGAAGCAAGTACTAAATCTAAGAAAGAATTAGTTAGAACTAAAGCAGTAATTGGGGATGTAAATGGAGATGAAAAAATAGCAATTGCAGATTATGGAAAAATATTACAATATGTAAATAATTCGAAAGAACTTACGAAACAAGAATTATTCAATGCAGATGTAAATGCCGATGGAAAAGTAAATAGTATTGATTATTTATTAATTAGTAGAATTATAAAAGGACAATATCCCAACACTCTACCTAATGAGCCAATAACAGACTATGTATTTTATGGGGATGTGAACGAGGATGGAGAGATAACTAATGAAGACGCAACATTACTATCTAATTATTTAAATAATAATACTAGAATGAGTAATCAGGTATTAAAAAATAGTGATGTAAATGGAGATGGTAAAGTAAATAAAGCAGATTATATTATACTTATAAAATATCTTGCGAGTCCAGATAAATATAATAATAGTTTACCAATCTATTCAATAAAAGACTATATTCTATATGGAGATGTAAACGAAGATGGAGAAATAACTGAAGAAGATTCAACATTGCTATCTAATTATTTAAATAATAATACTAAGATAAGCGACCAAGCGTTAAAAAATGCTGATGTAAATGGAGATGGCAAGGTAAACATAATAGATTTAGGATTATTACAAATGTATGTGGAGACTCCAGATAACTATACTAATACATTACCAGAAAGACGGATAACTAATTATACTATACAGTATGGTGATGTAAATCTAGATGGAGAAGTTGATACTTTTGATGTAACAGAATCTAGTAATTATTATTTAGATTCAACTTCATCATTAAAAGGACAGCAATTATTAAATGCAGATGTAAATGGAGATGGAAAAATAAATCGTATAGATACGGCATTAATATTTGATTTATCTTTTAGTATTAAAATAAATAGTCCTATGACAGACTATACATTATATGGAGACTTAAATAATGATGGATTATTAGATAATAATGATATAGATAAATTAACAAAATATTTAAATGGAAGTACAGGACTAGATAATCAAGCAAGGAAGAATGCTGATGTAAATGGAGATGGAGTAATAAATAACACAGATTTAACACTATTACAAAATAAAATAAATAATTCTACAACTAGTCCAGTGGTTGCTTCAACAACTCCAATAACTTCTTAATAATTATAAAGAGAGTACGAGATACTTTCTTTTTACTATATAATAATACTAAGTTAGAAAGCATTCACTGTGAATATAATACAAAGCAAAAAAAGCATATAAACATATATATACTTTTTATATCATATATAAAGAATTATCATCTTGATAGATATTAGTATTACTACTCTTATTTTGTTCTAATAATTTGACTCTATTTTCTAAAGAGGTTAATCTATTATTTAATTCAATAATAGGATTATTCATATTGTTATAATTCATATTATTATAAGGAGTCATCATATTATTCTGCATAAGTGCTCCTGGTGGTAATTCAAAACCATAGTTAGATTGTATCATACTCCCAGGCATATTTTGATAATATCCTCCATACATCATATCTCTTTCTGTCATATAGTACCATCCTTTATTATAATATATGTATAAATATCAAAAAAGACAACTATTTAATTAGTTATCTTTATTATTTCTTAGTTAGTTTCTTCTTAAAAGGTATTTCTTCTTTTTCAACTTCATGGTCTTCAAGTAGATGTAGTGTTACTTCACTAGGATTATCTCTACCATCTAACAAAGTTTTTCTTATTTGTTTTAATACTCTTATTTTTTCTTGATTATCTAATAAATAGAAAGAGTTCGTTTCAATTACACAGACAGCAAGTTCATTATCTTTTATATCTACAAGGTTAAATTCACGTTTATTGTTAATTTCACAGTCCATAAGATTTTCTTTACTTATTTCAACATCATTTTCACTTAATTCCTGAATTAACTCTGCCACTTTTACTTCAGATATTAATTTACCTAATTTTATTATATCCTCAAATCTTTTACTACTTATAATAAAATTACTACATCCTAGTAAACAATTAATTACAAAATACACTATACTTGTTGTAAGAGTTAATTCCATATTAGTTATCAAAATATATATTGTCATTATTATAGTAAATGTACTACTACTTATAAAACCATTCTTTAAACTTTTTCTTCTTAATTTAGGAAAGTCTTCATTTAAAAAATGTATATCAGTATTTAAATCACTATCATATTTTATATCTTTCATATTTACCTCTTAATCATCGTTTCTTAATACTAAAGTTTTTCTAACTGGTATTTCTATTTTTCTTAAGTCTTCTTCTTCTAACATTTGCATAGATATTACACTAATTTTTTCTTTATTTTTAATTACTTCATTTTTAATTTGTTTTAACACTTTAATTTGATCTTCATTATCTAGTAAATAAAAGTATTCAATTATCTTTTTTCTTTTAGAAACTAACTTCCCATCATTACCTTTAGTTCTACTATTTGTTATTTCTTCAGTTATTTCAGCATCTATTATTTTATCTTTACTAGTAGATAATCCATTTTCATTTAATGTATTAACAAGTGAATTAATATTCTTATTAGCAGTACTTACATCACTTATATGCTTATATTTATTATGAATAGTCTCCCCAATTGTAGTAGTAGTTCCAATTACAGTACAAAGTACTATATACTTTACAATACTAGTACTTGTTAAGATATTTAACTTTAATGCTATAATCCCCATTATTGTAAATGCTACTATTTTTATTAAGAAATTAATTCCCATACTTTTCCAAAAATTAAAATCATTATCTATGTTTTCTATATCTTTACTTAAATCTCCCTCATAATATATATCTTTCACTTAATATTCCTCCTTTTTGTAGTTTTTATTATAATACATTATTTATATTATTGCAAGTATTTAAATGTAATGATATAATAAAGGAAAGGAAAATTGGTGATATATATGATTTATTATAAGGTTACGCAAAATAATGGTATGTTTTATATTATTAAAAATGAAATACTTTTTGATTATAATAAGTTAACTGAGATGAGAAGTAAACTAATTAATGAATGTAGTGAAATATTCTATCATGAATATAAATGTGCTTACCCTAATATTTTATGTGATGGAGAGTTTATTAGAAATTATAAATATAAAAAAGTTGGTATTAAATATGGAAAAGGATATGCTGAAGATTTAGATGAATACTTAGTTTCCTACTACGAATATAAGCCTCCATATATAGTTAGTTTACTTACTGGTATTATCAAAGGAGAAAGTAATAGTTTAATCTGTTTACTTGTTATCTTAAATAATGATAGTGAACTTAATATTGGAGTATCTTCAACTGGAGAAATTAATTTAATTGATGAAGAAATTAAAGAATTATTATCTTCAGATAGAGATGTAGATGAAATAATATCTAAAGTTAAGAATCTTAACGATAAGAAAAAGTCTTTAGAAGAGCATACTCTTCTTAATGTAAATCAAAAGCCTGTTTCTTTATATTATAAAAGTCTTAGAGCATTATTCACCTATAATCCTATTGACATGATAGCAATGGAAGATGTAGATAAAGTACTTAATTTCTTTAACTATCAAATATATAATGAAAAAGAGTTCTATAAATCTATTAAAAGAATTAAAAAGGAAAATAATTAGTTAGGTAGGGGGAATATGTTATGTATTATTATAATGTAAATAGAGATGGATTAATAGCAAAAAATATCGTTATTATTGATAATGATAAACTAAATAATGTTAGAAATGACATTATTTATAATTGTAGTTTAATAGAACACTATAAATATAGATCTAGTAGTAGTCCTGATGAAGTATATAAAAGTAATATGTTTAACTTTTCATATAAAGAAATTAAAATAGGTAATAGTAGATATAGTACTATTAAGTATTTATATGAATATGATGAATATATTTATCCTAAAGAAGTATATCTAATAGATAGAATACTTAATAATGATGAAGAAGCATTAGAAGAATTATTTGATATTTTAGATTCTACTGATAAGAAAGAGAATCCTAATAGTTTTTCTTTGATGTTAGAAGAAGCAAAACACGAGTTTACTATTCTTTTAGAAAATGTTTATAGAGGAAATATTTCTTTTGATAAAGGTAATGATAGACTAGAATTATTAAAGACTAGGATAAGAGAACTAGAAAGAAAAGAATTACTTAATAGTAGTGTTAAATCTTCTAGTGAATACTATACCAGTTTAAAAAAGTGTTTTACATTTAAAGAAATATCAAGTATGAGACTAGAAGAGTTTAACAATTTTATGTTATTTTTCAGTAATGACAATAACTCTATTGATAAAAATACTATAAGAATAAAAAAGAAAATTAATAAATGTGACAAATAATTTAGTTTTTTATGTAAACTCTCTTTAAAAAATATTTAAAATGTAGTACAATATTTTTAGGGTGATAGAGAATGCATTCGTATGTTGTTGAGTATTTGAATGAAAATGAGTTTAAAAAGATTGAGAGATCATTAAAAAAATATAATATGCTTGCTTATAAGAAACTTATATTTGATTATGTTCCTTCTTTAAGAGACGGTAACTTTGTCGGAGTTATTGTATCTAAGAATAGTAAAGAAGGTATTGTTAAATATGAACTTAAACTTCCTACTGACAGGATGTTTGCTAAAGTTCATGGAGATATTGTTCTTCATTATACTTTGTATGAAAATCAAAAATTAATAATGCTTGATACAATAACTCCAGAAGAAATATTATCAGAAGGACATCAAAAGGAACTTACTACTTATAAAGGTGTTATGGTATCTAAGAGTCATGCTGATAGAGATATGTTTAAAATTAATTTACTTAATAGTATGAATAAACATGGTTTTTTAAATATTAGCAAAAGAGTACTTATTATTTTATCTTCTATATTTGTTTTAGCACTTGCATTAGTTATTTACTTAGTTTTAAAATAAAAGATAGGATGGTAGTATGGTAGAAGTAAATGAATCTTGGGAGAGAGTAATTAAAGTAATATCTTTATTTAATACAGATGAGTATATTACTCGTGAGTATATTATTAGTGATTATGGTGAAGGAGTTATCTCTGATAATCATAAAGAATGGACAAGTTGTGATGGAAGAGTTATAGTACTCGGAAAAAAAGAAGATATTCAAAATATTCCTCCTAGTGGTAAATGTAGTATTTCTGATGTTAGAAAAGCACTTCATTTATTACATAATAACAATTATCCCTTCATAGTTGGTAATAATTTTTACTATTCTTGGGGAATTGAACTTAGTTTTGATAATAAGTTTTGTATTCCTACTAATCTTAATAATATTATTTATTATGGTAGTAGAGAAGAAGAACTTGGTATTATTTGTAAGGAAATATATAATTATCTATTAACTGATAGTTTAGATAATTATAAAGAAAGTAAAAAATATAGAAGTAAAGTTAAAAAAATATGCTAAAACCTAGCATATTTTTATATTTCTCTATATAAGTCTGAATCTTTATATGGATTTTTAGGATCAATATAATCTACAAATAAGATGCCATTTAAGTGATCCAATTCATGTTGAAAGGCTATTGCCAATTCTTCTCTTACACGATATTTTCTTAGATTACCATCCATATCATAAGCCTCTACTGTTATCCTAGCATGTCTTGGTACAATACCTTCTACCTCTCTATTAACGCTAAGACATCCTTCTCCTTCGCCAGCATATATCATTTCTTCAGAATATGATATTACTTTAGGATTAATAAGAATATAATCCTCAAACTTTCCTTCTTTTACTTCGTAGCAGACTACAAAGAAGTTTTTATTTATTCCAAGTTGAGGAGCCGCAAGTCCCATTCCAGGCCTTAATTCATACTTCTTGGCTAATCTATCTATCTGTGAATATCTTAAATGTTTTAACATTTCTGGTATTATATTTTTATATTCTTCATTTAATGGAAACTCTATATTTGTATTCTTTGCTCTAACTCTTGGATCTTTCTCATCTAATATATCTTTAGTCCTTAACATATACATCTTCCCTTTCTCTTTATATATATTACCATAAAAAGAGTAAAAATGAAACATATTTTTGTACAGTTGAACAAATAGACATTAAAAAAGTTCTTTATACCTTGTGCTTTCTATCAAGATATTGTATAATAATAGTAGAAGGGTAGGGAAAAATATGAAAGATAAAAAAACAAAGATATTAACACTTTTAACAATTATTTTGATAATTGTAATAGTTGGAGTCGTTGCTGTTTTAATTGTCAATAAAAAAGATGATAGTAATAATAATAATAACAATAATAGTACTCCACCACCAGAAGTAGTCTTCAATCGTGATACAGTTTATGAATATGCTACTTTAATATATAATGATATAGATTATAAAATTACAATTGAAGAAAATGATGAAGATTTTATAGCAACAGTAAAAGATAACAATGATAATTATATCACTAAGCTTATTTTTAATAAAAAAGATAAGTCAGTAATAAAAGATTCTTCAGATAATGCTATGTCTGGTGGTGCAGGATATGATCCAAGTCTTGAAGAAAATGGTGGTGATGTAAATGAATAAAAAAGGTTTTACATTAGTTGAATTACTTGGAACAATAGTAATAATAGCCCTTGTAATCGGAGGAATTACTTTTGGTGTAATCAGTATAATAAAAGAAACCAAAAAACAAGGAAGTGGTATATCAACTTCGAGTATTGAAAAGACAGCTTCTATTTATGCTGAAGAGAAAAATAATGATGAAGATTATTGGAATAGAATTGATAACAGAAAAGGATATGAAGGAGAATACTTTTGTGTAACAATTGGTGAACTTCAAAATAAAGGATTATTAGATAATGATATCAATTTTGAGAATATATCTGCTAATCTAGAAAATCCAATAAATAAAAGTACTTATGTAGGAATAAGAAAAGATTTAGCAACTTTTACTAAAAGTAATCCTATACTTTTAGACGAAGAGAGTACATGTGATGTAAAGACAGGTAATTGTTCCGAGAAAGCTATAATATATGGTGCTTGTACAGGTAATATTCTTAACGAAAAAGTTACCCAAAAACCTACAATTGACGGAGGCAAATTCTATACCGATGAAATTACTAATATGACAATTACAGATGTAATAGGAGATGAAAACCTAGTAGTAGAAACTAGAACTTGTCTATATGGCAATACATCTAGTAGTATGAAAAAAGTAGGTATAATTACTACCAACGATAAAGGAGAAATGGTATGTAATTTACCTAATCAAGATAATACATTAGAAGATGAAAAAACATATTATGTAAAAGTATGTAATACCACTAAAGCTGGAAGCAGTAGTTGCTCTGATGTATATGAGCCAAAAACAACCAAAGTAAATGCTCCTAATATAAGTTTAATTAAAGCTGATATTAAAGTAAAAATTGATTATAATACTAATATAAATAATATAAAAGGAGAAGCAAAATATTATTTTACATCAAATAAAAATGCTACTAGTGATGTTTCAATAAAAGCATGTACAAATAATGATAAAAGTAAATGTACTGGAGTTACTACTACAAGCGTGGCAGCAGGCACTCTATACGAAACTACTAGTAAGGTTGTTAACTTAACATACAATACTAAAACTGATTCAGATAGTGAATCAAGTAAAGTATCAGCAACCATTTGTGATAAGAGTGGAAACTGTAATAATGGAAGTAAAACCTTTGATATATATGAAACTATATTCAAAAAAGGAACTGCTGATAGTATTGATGGAAAAACCACTGATATATCTAAATTATGTATGGTAGATAAGAAAGGTGACAAATGTACTGTTAAATCTCCTAGTATAGTAAGAAGTGGTTATACTGTAGTAGGATGGAATACTAGTAGTAGTGCTACAACCTCAATATGGAATGCAAATACTAATAAAACAGATGTAATTAATAGTAAGACTTATTATCCAATAACAAAAATTGGAAAATATACATTAACTTACAATACTTTAGGTGGTACTACAATAGCAAGTCAAATCGTAGAAGCTGGAACAACAGTTACTGTAACATCTACAAAACCTACTAAAGCAGGCAATCAGTTTGCCAATAAATGGAACACTAAAGAAGATGGTACCGGAGATGAATATGTAGCCGGAGATAAAATAACATTAAATTCAAACATTACTCTTTATGCAGTATATACATATAATGTTCCAATAATAAATTGTAATAATGTATATTCTGATGATAGCTATGAACTTAGTGCTACTAACGGAAGAGTAAGAATTAAGGTTACAGATGCAGATGGAGATTTAGATGCTGTTTATTATAACAAAAGTTATTTTGATCCAATTACTTTTAAATCTACCAATGATACTATTTATGTAACTGATGCCAAAACAAATATGATTAGAATATATGCTATGGATAAGAGTGGACATATTTCTTCTAACCAAATGCCAGAATGGTCTACGCCTACAGGAGAAAATGGAATAGTAGAATGTAATACTAGGTTAGATTTAGCTCCTCCTAATACACCAATTGCTTATATTCTTAAGACTACTAATAATGAATTAGATTTGTCAGGAATGACCAACATTAAAGATATAGAAACAGATTGTTGTATAAAAAAAGGAACTAACAGACCATATTGTACTGGCAATATAGATAGAAATGTTATTGAAGATCAATCTTGTACTATTACTGCTTATAGAAAAAATACTAGCTCATATTCTAAATTAAAATATAGCTTCTGGGGTGAAGACTGGTTTGGCAAATATATTAAAGAAAATGATGGAGATATGTTTGAGGCTTTGAAAATAACAGCAGCAGGTGAAGAGGATTATTACTATTTAACTTCATATAATTCAAGTGGTAAAACTTGTACAAAAAAGTGTTATTATGGTAATGCTGACAATTGTACATGTATGAGCAATTCTGTAAAAGATGAAATATATCTTGTAGACAAAGTAGGACATAAATCTAAAACATTAACAGTAAATATTGTATGGAAATAATATTAAGAAAGTACTAGTTACTTTCTTTTTACTTACATATATCTAAGTTAGAAAGTACTTCACCCTAAATATAATAGATATAATGAATAAGAAAAAAAGGGAACATATCCCTTTATATATTAAGCAGCAATTCTAGTACCAATTATAATAACAAGTAATATAAATAACACTAATACAATAGCGGCACTATTACTATATCCATAGTTATTATATCCATATCCATAACTTGGATAAGAATAATTCATAGTATTATTGCATCCACAACTACCTGTATTATATCCTCCAGAATATCCACCATAATAATACATAAATATACCTCCTTTGTGATATCTAATATAGTTTACGTTAGGATTAATTTTTTGTTATTACATATACCTAATTTTTAAAATATTGTTGTATAATTATAGTAAATATGATATAGTATAGTTAGAAATAGGAGAGTGATAAAATGAATACTGATAAGAGACTACTACTTATATCTATAGTAGTAATATTAGGACTAATAGGATGTAATATTTATCTACATTTAGAAAACGATAAATTACTTAAAGAGAATAATAATATAAAAAAAGTAGAGCCTACTACTAATAAAGATAATAAAGAAACATATTACGACTGTTCTTTTACTAAAACATATAGAGTAGTAGATTTACTTGATAATTATATAGCAGAAGTACCAGAAATGTCTTATGTAGTGTTAGACCAATTTTTAGTACATGGTGCTTACGCTCATAAAATAAGTAGTGAGCAAAAGAAAAATTTAGAAGTTAATAAATACTATGAGTTTACTTATTCTTTAAAGGGAATTACTAAAGATAAAATAAACGATATTGATGATGTATTAAAATATAATAGTTTTAATAATCTTATTAAAAGTGATAATAGTTTAAGTGCCTTAGTAGAGATTAAAGAAACAGATAAAAGAGGATTAGAACAAATACAAGAAGATATATGTAAGGGAGTATAATAATAAAATATGTATATCGACTTGAAGAAGTCTATGGCACTCCTGATGAAAACGGACAAAGATATATTTATGAATATAGAGTATCCAAAGATACCAGCTTAATTACTAAAAAAGAAGTAATTGATATATTAAAATAGAATCATAAGATAAGTATTGCTATAAATATTTATCTTTTTTCTATATAGTAATATGTTCCTACAGAAAGGAAAAAAATAAAAAAATCCTTCTCACAGGAACATTTTACATAAAATTAATCAGAAAAAAAGATAAGTATTAATATTTTACCACACACTAGCATAGTTTTTACTAGGTGATTTACAATGAAAAAAATATTAATATTTATCTCTTTATTTATGTTTATTCCCATAGTAAGAGCAGAAACAGAAGACCTTGCACCAAATGCCAAGAGTGCTATTATGATAGAGGCTTCTACTGGCGAAATATTATTTCAAAAGAATAAAGATGAAAAATTAGCCCCTGCTTCCATGACCAAGATGATGAGTATGCTTCTTATTATGGAAGAAATAGAAAGTGGCAACCTAAAATGGGATGAAGAAGTAACCGCTTCTGAAAGAGCATCAAGTATGGGAGGTAGTCAAATATTCCTAAAAGCAGGAGAAAAAATGACAGTAACAGATTTACTAAAAGGAGTAGCCATTGCCTCAGGAAATGATGCTGTAGTCGCACTAGCAGAGCGTATTTCAGGTAGTGAAGAAGCCTTTGTAAAAAGAATGAATACTAGAGGAAAAGACCTAGGACTAAAGAACACTAACTTTGTCAATGCTACAGGGCTTACCGCTGACAACCACTATTCTTCGGCATATGATATGAGTTTAATTGCCAAAGAACTAGTTAAACACGAAAAAGTACTAGAGTTTACTTCAACTTATGAAGACTACCTAAGAAAAGATACAAAGAGTCCTTTTTGGCTTGTCAATACAAATAGACTAGTAAGATTTAAAGAAGGCGTAGATGGACTTAAAACAGGCTTTACAGATGAGGCTGGATATTGTCTTACTGCTACTATGAAGAAAGATGGTATGAGACTTATTACTGTAGTTATGAAGGAAGAAAATACAAATAAAAGAAGTGCTGATACCACTAAAATGTTAGATTATGGTTTTAATGTATATATGGTCCAAACAATACTAGATGAAAAGACTACCATTGAAAAAAGAGAAGTAGAGTTAGGTAAAAAGTTAACTACTGAAATCATTCCTAAAGAAAACATTACTATTCTTAATAAAAAGAGTGATGAAATAAAGAATATTACTTACAAAACCAAAATAGGTAATATTACTGCTCCTGTTAAAAAAGGCGACATAGTAGGAAGTATTGATATACTAGAAGACAATAAAATTATTTCTACTATCTATGCTACAGTTAAAGAAGATATAGAAAAAGCAAGTATTATTACTATATATTTAAGAAATATAAAAGATATAATAAGTGGAAATCTAAGATTTTAGGTTTCTTCTTTTTAATCACTCTAAGCCTGTAGTCTTAGAGTGTTGCCATAAGCCTAAGGTCTTATGACAAAAATATTATATAATTGTAAAAATTGTTTATATATAGTATAATCAAATTAGAGGTAAGAATATGAATAAAGATTTAATAAAATTAAAAGAAATTATAAATAGTTCTAATAACATAGTATTTTTCGGTGGTGCTGGAGTATCCACTGATAGTGGATTAAAAGATTTTAGAGGGGAAAACGGATTATATAAAGAAAAATATGAAAAGAGTGCAGAATACTATTTAAGTATAGGATGTTTTTATAATAATCCTAAGGAGTTTTATAGTTTCTATAAAAGAAATATGAATACTATAGGTATTAAACCCAATATAACGCATTATTATTTAGCAAAGTTAGAAAAAGAAGGAAAATTAAAAGCAATAATTACCCAAAATATAGACAGTCTCCATCAAAAGGCTGGTAGTAAGAATGTTATTGAGATTCATGGTACAATAGAAAAAAATCACTGTATTAAATGTGGTAAAGAATATAATAGTCAGTATGTATTTAATAGTGATGATATACCAGTATGCAAGTGTGGTGGTATAATTAAACCAGATGTTGTATTATATGGTGAAATGCTCCCAGAATGTTTCGATTTAGCAATGTCTTATATTTATAATGCAGATACTTTAATAGTGGCTGGAACATCTTTAACAGTAGAGCCCGCTAGCGGACTAGTAAAACTATTTAAAGGTAAAAACCTAGTTATAATCAATAAAACTCCTACTGCATATGATAATCTTGCTACTTTAGTTATCCATGATAGTTTAAAGAATGTAATAGGGGAAATATCAAAATAAAGAATTAAAAAAATATTATTTACGAGGAGGAATATATTATGAATACTATATCTAATAAAACTAATATAACTATCAAGATAGACAAAGATTTAAAAAAACGAGTAGATAGTTTGTTTAAAAAATTAGGAACAAATACTAATTCTGCTATTAATATGTTTTTAAGAGAGTGTGATAGAGAGCAGAAAATAGTATTAACTCCTAGTATAGTTCCAGTACCTAACAAAGAATTATTAGAATCTCTACAAGAAATAGAAAATTATAAGAATGGTAAAATCGAATTAGATAGTTATGATGATGTAAAATCTTTAAGAAAAGCCTTAACTGATGAATAATAAAAAATGTATTTTAATTTTATCTA
>ERZ780149.3666-NODE-3666-length-12625-cov-2.306523_pt1 | contig 12625 bp, 10 predicted proteins | sample MGYA00511367_ERZ780149 | MGnify/ENA primary metagenome ERZ780149 (study PRJEB29588, sample SAMEA2153852) | human gut metagenome | biome: human gut; feature: human-associated habitat; material: faeces | place: Denmark | collected 2008/2010 ...
CAGGTACTTTCCCATACCGTAAGTTCTGAATTCTTCATATAAGTACCTCCAAATAATAAATGTGTTAACGATATCTATTTTTATTATATTGTTTTTTCCGCTTATTTTCCACGTGCAATAAACGCTGTAGGTGTTGACTAACCGACATCTATCTATTATCATGTTGTCTAACAGGAGGTGCTGAAAATGACGGAAGACAGAAGATTTAAACGTACAGACCGAATTCTCAGAGAATGTTTTGCCATGCTTCTTACGGAAAAACCCCTTCACACCATTTCGGTAAAGGAGCTGACGGACAAGGCGGATATTCACAGATCCACATTTTACGCGCACTATATGGATATCTATCACCTCTATCACAGAATGGAAGAAGATCTTATTTCGGAAATTCACAGTATTATCGAAAAGGATTATCATCTGAATCTCGCGGAATGCTACAGGCTGCTGACAGAATACGTATATGAGCACCAAAGCCTCAGCCGGCTTTTATTTATAGGTGAAAACAGTTACTCTGTCATTCATTTGCTGACGGAAGAGTTTCACGAATCCTGCAGGTGCTACTGGCAAAGAATGCTGGGTGTGGACTGCATAAGCAAAGAGCTGGATTTTACCATACGCTATCATGTGCAGGGCTGCTTTGCTCTCATCAGGCACTGGTGCGAGAACGATTTTGATCTGTCCATAGAGGCGATGACGGCTATGATCACCAATATCGACAATGCCGTAACCACGTATGTCAAAAAAACGCAGGATAATAAAATAGGAGGTGGTTCGTATGTCGTTAATTGAATCTCAAGGTACTCTGCTATGCATTGGCTTCGCTATTGCGGTTGGTGCTTTCATTATTCAGTTTCTGTTGTGCATGAATATAGTACACCTTTACATTAAGTTGATTCCATTATATTTATTAGGAATATATGTCCTGTTTATCTTGCTGGTGCTTACAGGCTTCATTTGGGATGATACAAATTTCTATATTTCTGCTCAGCAGCTCATAGCCATTTTCCTGGCAGTTCTAGGAGCATTTGCTGGAGTAGGTATTGGAATGGCTTGGGTAATTTATGGCATATTCTGCAAAAAGCCGCGATAGAAACTGTTCTTTCTGATAAGAACGCAAAAAGTGATTGTAGATTAGTTCCTTCCGGGTATTTCATCTTTGTCTGTCATAAAACAAAACAGGCAAGCACTGTCAATGGACTGTATAAATTTAAGCATTGATTCTGGTTGCCTGCTTCAGAGTCACAGAAGTGAAAACGTTACAAAAAATTAGAAATCGCGGCGGAGTACTTGTTAGTATCGTGATTGGATTAGCCCTCGTGGCATTTATTGTTGGTGATGCTCTTAGCTCAGGCGCCAGTCTTATTAATCGTTCCAGGAACGAAGTGGGAGAAGTTGGAGGTGAATCTATCGGCATTCAGGAATATCAACAAAAAATAATGAAGAATGAGGATTTCATCAAAAGCATGAACGGATTGTCAGCCTTGACAGATGAACAACAAAGAATGATCCGGGAAAATACTTGGAATCAAATTGTTTCTGAAATCATTCTGAACAAGGAATACGAGAAATTAGGCTTGGATGTCAGTGGGGATGAATTATACGATTTCTTATTGGGAAGTAACATGAATCCAGCTGTCAGCCAATTATTTGCAGATCCGAACACAGGACAGGTAGATAAAGAAAGGGCTCGTTTGATTATCAAACAATTGATCGAAGCACCTGCCGGAACTCCTCAAAAGGAATATTGGTTGAACATGGAAGAGCAAGTAAACACGGCTCGTAAACAAGAGAAATACAATACGCTGTTAGCCAAAAGTTTGTTCGTAACAGATGCTCAAGCAAAAGAACTCGCTGAAAGTGCAGCTACAACAGCAGACATTAGTTTTATCATGAAAAGCTACAACACGGTTAGCGATTCTGCCGTAAAAGTAACTGCTAATGAAATTAAAGATTATTACAATTCACACAAATATTTATTCGAACAAGAAGAAGCCAGACAAATCGCTTACGTGAACTTTGATATCACTGCTTCTGCTGAAGATATCAAAGAAACGGAAGATTGGGTAAATGACTTGAAACCCGAGTTCGCAGAAGCAAAGAACGTGCTTGAATTTGCCAACCTTTCGTCTGAAAAAAGATTCCAACCTAAATATTACAAAAAGGGCGAATTGGATAACGAGGAGCTGGATGAATTCCTGTTCACGGAAAAGAGCAACGCAGTATTCGGACCATACTTGAAAGATAACGCTTACAATATCGTTCGTGTTGCCCATCGTCGCGTATTACCAGACTCCGTAAGAGCTCGTCATATTTTGATCGCATCAAACAATATGACTCAATCAGAGAAATTAGCCGATAGTTTAGCCGGCTTGATCCGTAAAGGTGGAGATTTCGATGCATTAGCCAGACAATATTCTGCCGATCAGAATACTTCTGTAAATGGTGGAGATTTCGGATGGTTCACGCAGGATCAAATGCTTCAACCGATCGCGGATTCTGCTTTCTTCTCTAACAAGAACGAGGTGAAAGTGGTAAGATCAAATTACGGATTCCACGTTCTGCAAGTAACCGACAGATCAAAACCTGTTGAAAAGGTGCAAATCGGGATCATTGCAAAAGAAATTACCCCGTCTCAACAAACAATCAACAAGATTTATAACGACGCACGTACTTTTGCAAACAATATCAATACGGTAGAGGATTTTGAAGCAGCTTTAACAGCCAACAATCAAACCAAACGTATTGCTAATTTAGGCAAAAACGATTATCAGATTGCCGGAATTGATAATGCAAGAGAAATTATCCGCGAGGCTTATATGACTGAAAAACCGGGATACATTTTGACAACCAAAGAAAAATCCCCGATTTTTGAAGCAGGAGATAAATTCTCTGTTGTGGTTTTGACCGGAATTCAAGAAGAAGGCATTGCCCCTCTGAATTCTGTTTCTGCAGCCATCCGTGCGGAACTGATCCGTAAGAAGAAAGGCGAAATTATCGCTAAAGAATTGACGAATGCTATTTCCGGAAGTGAAAGTTTACTCTCTGTTGCGCAAAAAGCGAATGCAGAGGTAATGGATGCCACGGATGTTAGCTTCAGTTCATTCCAAGTTCCCGGAGTTGGTATCGAGCCCGTGTTGACGGCCGAAGTCGTTACCATGAAAGAAAATGAAATCTCTAAACCGATCATCGGTAACCAAGGTGTTTACGTGGTAGTTGTAAACTCTAAAACGGTTGAAACAGTTACACCCGAACAAATTGAAGCTGCCAAGAGAAGCATCGAACAAACGAATCTATACACCAAGTTCCGTCTGATTCTTCCCGCATTAGTGAAGAATGCCGGAGTGGTTGATACAAGATATAAATTCTATTAGTAACCTAAACCTCAAACCGAAAAAAGCCACCATCAAGGTGGCTTTTTTTATTCCCTTAAAAGAAAAACATCATTCCCGTTTTCTTTTAATACTCTAATAGAAAAACTATCTTTGCCAGTAAAATGATTCAAATATGAAAGATTATTTCGTACACGAGACTGCCATCATAGATGAAGGTGCCACTATCGGAAAAGGAACTAAAATATGGCATTTCTCTCACATCATGAGTAATTGTCAGATCGGAGAGAATTGTAACATCGGACAAAACGTGGTCATCTCCCCAGAAGTGATCCTTGGGAATCAAGTCAAAGTACAAAATAATGTATCCGTGTACACGGGAGTAACTTGTGACGATGATGTTTTTCTAGGACCGTCATGCGTGTTCACGAACGTGACCAATCCTCGCAGTGCCGTGAACCGGAAAAATCAATATGCAAAAACGCACGTGGGTAAAGGAGCTACCATCGGGGCAAATGCCACGATAGTATGCGGACATGACATCGGGGCTTACGCTTTTATCGGGGCCGGTGCTGTCGTGACAAAAACGGTTCCCGCATACGCCTTGCTCGTTGGTAATCCGGCCAAACAAATCGGCTGGATGAGCGAATACGGGCATCGCCTTTATTTTGATGAAAAGGGAGTAGCCGAATGTCCAGAAAGCAAACAACGCTATCGTTTACAAAACGGGCTAGTTCAAAAAATAAAAGAATAAATTTAATTATATCACCATGAAAATCGCGATGGTAGATCTTCACGGACAATATGAACGCATTCGGGAGGAAATAAATAACGCCATACAGGAAGTACTTGATAGCACAGCTTTTATTAATGGACCTCAAGTTAAAACTTTCGCACAACATCTCGCTGAGTATAATCAAGTAGAGCATGTTATTCCTTGTGCTAACGGCACGGATGCTTTACAAATCGCTTTAATGGCACTCGGCCTGCAACCCGGAGACGAGGTGATAGTCCCGGTCCATACTTACGTGGCCACAGCCGAGGTGATTGCTCTTTTGCGGTTGAAACCTATCTTCGTGGATTGTGTTGCCGATCGTTTCACGATTGATGTTACGAAAATAGAAGAAAAAATCACTTCCCGCACGAAAGCGATCGTTCCTGTTCACCTGTACGGTCAATGCGCAGACATGGAACCGCTCATGGATATTGCCCGCCGGCACAATCTTTACGTGGTGGAGGACACGGCACAAGCTATTGGAGCTATTTATACATTCAGTAATGGTGTCACGCAAAAAGCCGGATGCATCGGGGATATTGGAACCACCTCTTTCTTCCCTTCCAAAAACCTAGGGTGTTACGGGGATGGAGGAGCCTTATTTATCCGAAATCATGAATTGGCCGAACGGGCTCGCATGATTGCCAACCACGGGCAAAAGATCAAATATCATCATCGTGTCGTAGGGTGTAATTCCCGTTTAGATACATTACAAGCCGCCATCTTGGATGTGAAGTTAAAATATCTTGATGAATATTCGGCTGCCCGCAATGAAGTTGCCGCCCGTTATGACAACGGTTTAGCCGCCGTCAAAGGGATTATCCTTCCACAACGGGCTGATAACAGCACACACGTATTCCACCAATACACCATTCAGGTTGGAAATCACTTACGAGACGAACTGAAATCTTTTTTGGCGGAACATGATATTCCCAGCATGATCTATTACCCGATACCGTTACATTTGCAAGAGGCTTATGCTAAAGAGGGACAAGGTAAAGGGACTTTCCCCATTGCCGAACAATTGAGTGAAGAAGTATTGTCTCTCCCGATACACACGGAAATGAAAATGGAAGAACAAGAATATATCATCAAACAAATTCATGCATTCTTTAACCGATAGAGATACCGCTGTGAAAAAGATTTTGATCATAACCTATTATTGGCCACCTGCCGGGGGACCGGGAGTTCAACGTTGGCTGAAGTTCTCGAAATACCTTCCGGAATTTGGTTATGACCCGATTATTATCACGGTAGATCCAGAAAAGGCTGAATATCCCATAAAAGACCATACACTGGAACAAGATGTTCGAGTCGGACAAAACGTGTATCGTACAAATTGTTCCGGCTTATATGAATATTATAAAAAACTAACCAAAACTCAAAGTGCCCCGTATAGCGGATTCGTCAATGAAGGGGTTCCTAGTCTAAAGCAAAAGATTGCCCGTTTTATCCGGGGTAATTTTTTCCTCCCCGATGCCCGAAGAGGCTGGAATAAACATGCTTATCGCCAAGCCGTCCAAATCATCCAGAAAGAAAAAATAGATGCCGTCATCACAACAGGTCCGCCTATGTCAACCCATCTGGTCGGGCAAAAACTAAAAAAACGATTCCATTTGCATTGGATTGCCGATTTTCGGGACCCGTGGACCGACATCTATTACTACAATAAGATGTACCCAACGCTTATTGCAAAAGCGATTGACCGAAAATACGAACGAAATGTCCTTCTGAATGCAGATCAGGTGATCACGGTAAGCGATTACATCAAAAAGCAATTGGCGGCAAAATCTTCGGCAATTCAAGCCTCTAAAATAAACGTTATTGCTAATGGGTTCGATGCCGAGGATTTCGACATCACTATTCCAAAGGAGGATGTTTTCACGATTACTTACACGGGGACTCTGGCCGCTGACTACACGATTGATTCCTTTATCCATTCGGTTAAAAGACTTTCCATCTCGAGAAAATTCAAACTACGTTTTGTCGGCAAAGTGGATCAAGGCATCGCTCAAAAGCTCTTGGAAGAACTGGAGGATTTCGTCGAAATCCATTCGTTCGTAGCTCACGCAGAAGCCATCAAATACATGAAGAGTTCTTCCGTTCTATTGCTCATTATCCCGAACATCGAGGGGAATAAAGGTAATCTCACAGGTAAGCTCTTCGAGTATATCGGTTCGAGAACTCCCATTCTCTGCCTCGGCCCCACCGATGGAGATGCCGCAGCCATCATTCAAGTTTGCAAAGCCGGAAAAACATTCAAGTATGACGATGAAGAAGGTATGTTTCATTTCCTAACTTCCTTACTGGATAATTTCAATCCACAATCTCCTGTAAAAGAAAATGATGCAGTCCATCGCTATTCGAGAAAATCCTTAACTCGATCTTTAACCCAAATCTTAGCCCACCATGAAGATTAAAAAGGTCATTTTCATGTTACGCAAACTTCTGCGAGATTTCAACACGAACCGCAAGATCGAAATTAACATGGATAATCAATCCGAAACGCTAGGCTATTATTACATCAAATTTGACGAGGATATCGCTAAGCTCAATCGTCTGATTCACTCTTTCGACAACAATGGAGTTCCATTGAACACGACGTATATTGACGTGGAAGATACAAAGCTGCACTACTATCCTATTTCCATCGGACAGTACGGGTTAGCTATATTCCACTCGTGGTTAAAGACGCATTCAGAAGAGAAAAAGGTTCATTTCCTTCGCATTGCAGACTGGTTTATGAACAACCGGACAGATCATTCAGAACTCGGTTGTTATTGGCTAACCGAGGTTCCTAAGCCCGAATACCATGTTCACCAACCTTGGAAATCCGCTTTCGCACAAAGCAGGGGAATATCCATACTATTGAGAGCCTGGCAAGTTACAGAGGACGATGCCTACTTGAAGGTTGCGACTCAAGCATTGATTCCTTTCACGAAGGATATAACAGCCGGAGGAGTTTCCGTTGACCGGGAGAAGGGGAAAACTTTTTACGAAGAATACGTGGCCGAGCGTCCGACACGAGTACTGGATGGTCATGGCTTTTGCCTTTTCGGTTTATATGATTACATTCGGGCCGTTCCCCAAAGTAAGGAACCCAACGGGCATGCACTCGCACTTCGGTTGTTTAATGAAGGGGTGGAGGGACTTATCCGTCAACTCCCTCTGTTTGACATGGGGTTCTGGACTCGTTTCAATCGCTGCAATCTTCCCGGCTATCCACAAGATGATCCTTGCACGATCGGTTATCTCAGACTTGTTTGCCAGCAATTCCTAATTCTTTATCGAATTACCGGAAAAGAGGAATTACGTCTTTTTAGCGAGAAATTCCATCATTATGATCGCATCTCCCATATTTTAAAAATGTATCGCCACAAGTTCACGGCATTAAAGAAACTGAATCGTTTATAATAAAAACGGGAAAAAATAATACTTTTGTATAAACAAACTCTTACAATATGTGTGGAATAGCCGGAATATTCGAACGGGATACAGATAACACTCAACTCATGTCGGAGATGCTGTCCACGATTGAACATCGGGGACCGGATGATCAATCCATATACACTTACCGGGATTTCACTCTCGGACATCGGCGTTTGTCCATTATTGACATCTCGGCGTGCGGCAATCAACCCATTTTTAACGAAGATAAAAGTATCTGTGTAATTTTCAACGGGGAGATATATAATTACGAAGAAATCCGGGAAGAGCTCAAATCCAAGGGACACGTGTTCTATACCGCCACCGACACGGAGGTACTGGTTCATCTTTACGAGGAGTACGGAACCGGATTCTTCAACAAGTTAAACGGTATTTTTGCTTTTGCGCTATTGGATCAAAAGAATAACCGATTGGTTCTTGCACGAGATCATTTCGGGGTCAAACCGTTACATTATTTCTTGAAAGACGGAGTATTGGTTTTCGGTTCCGAACAAAAATCCATCATTTTACACCCGAAATACGAACGGAAATTAAATCTAAAAGCTTTACATATACACTTGAACTTGCGTTACACGCAAGGAAATGAAACCCTCTTTGAAGGGATCAAACGTATTCCCCCGGCCCACTTCGCCGTATTTGAAAACGGGTTATTTACGGTAAAACGCTACTGGCAACTGGCTGTAAATATTGATCGGTCGATTACGGAAGACGAGGCCAAAGAGAAGATGAACGAATTGATCAAACAGGCCGTGAAACGCCAGTTAGTCAGTGATGTTCCGGTAGGCGTATATCTATCGGGCGGACTTGACTCCTCAACGATTGTACAGAAAATGCATGAACTGGGTGTCCCCGAAATCAACACGTTTACCCTAGGATTCAATGAACCTACGGACGAGTTCCCCGACGCTCAACAGATTGCCGATCATTTTCATACACATCATCACACGTTGAGTCTTTCGATGAACCCGATGCAACAAATGCCCAAAGTGATCTGGCACGCCGAGGAACCCAAAATCAACTTGCTGCAAGGATTCAATATGTCAGCCTTCGTTCACCCGACCGTAAAAGTGATTCTTGGAGGGTTGGGTGGAGACGAGCTGTTTGCGGGGTATGATATTCATAAATTCATCTACCCGTTCAAGAACTGGCACCACCATACACCACCATGGCTACAACGCATGTTACGTTGGAAATCGGATTTTATTTTCCGCATTCAAAATCATTCGAAGTCATTACGTTACGACGAGTATCGCCGAGGTGTACAAATGCTACTATCTATCGGGAACGTGGAGCGTTTTTACCTCATCTTGCGGAACACGTGGGATTTCGATAACCCGTTCTACAAGAATATTTATTCGGAATCGTTTCTGAAGCGACAAGAAATGGAGCAATTCAAGGTACATAAGGAATTCGATAAGATTTTTGAATCCGTACAGCATCAGAATGGATTGGATCAAGTACTATATGCTGAGTTCCAATCCAAAATGGTAAATGATTATTTGCTTACGGATGATCGGATGTCCATGGCCCATTCGGTAGAAGAACGAGTACCTTTCCTTGACCGAGATCTGGTAGACTTTGGTTTTACTCTCCCCGTGGAGATGAAGATCAAGAATAACCAGACTAAAAATCTTTTCCGAGAAGCGATGAAACCCTATCTTCCTCCAAAGATTATCACGAAGAAGAAATGGGGATTCACGGTAAACCCGTATTTACAATTCAAAAAAGATTTAAAAGATACGGCCGAGAAAATCCTGACAAAAGAGTATATCGAGAAACAGGGAATATTCAATTATGCCTATATCCGCTATATTTTGGATTACCCGGCACACCCGAAACTCCGGTGGCATTATAATTTTATCTGGATCATCCTAGGACTGGCTATCTGGGAACAGGAGTTCATACACAAACGAGTAGAAGATAATATCGAAGCTTACTATTAAAACAACTATCCATGAAATACTCCATCATTATTGCCGTATATAATCGCCTGGAAGAAGTGAAAGAACTTCTTGAGAGCGCGGAAAAGCTCGAAGGAGATCGAAGTCTTTTTGAACTATTGTTCGTAGATGACGGTTCAAAAGATGGGTTCAAAGAATTTATCGAACAATATCATTCTACCAGCGGACTTCAAATACGAGCCATCTACCAAAAAAATCAAGGTCCCGGAGCTGCCAGAAATCAAGGCATGAGTAAAGCACAAGGCGAGTATTTCATTTTTGTAGATTCCGATTGTATGTTTCCTCCGCAATGGTTGACAGAAATCGAGAAGGCACAAGATGAACATCATTATGATGCATTCGGAGGTCCGGACACTTGTCACCCCTCTTTCTCTCCTTTGTTGAAAGCCATTAATTACTCGATGACTTCATTTATCGGGACAGGAGGAACGAGGGGAAATAAAAAGCATGTGGGGCGTTTTTATCCTAGAAGTTTCAACATGGGAATATCCAGAGAAGTATACGACACAATTGGAGGTATGGGAGGACTACGCCATGGGCAAGACATGGATTATTCCATGCGAATATACAATGCAGGTTTCAAAGTGGGTCTGATCGCAGATGCTTACGTCTACCACAAACGCCGCACAAGTATTCCCAAATTTTTCCGTCAGATATTTAATTGGGGGGTTGCACGCATCAATTTATCTCGACGCCATCCACATACGTTAAAACCGATTCACTTGCTTCCGGCTCTATTAATCATAGGATTAGTCACGCTAGGAATATGTACTATCTTCACTGGCCAACACTATCCTCCCGTACATTTTTTATGGAATATTATTGCTTACGGGTTAATATTCGTTTGCCTGTTTGCTTTCTTTCAATCTCTTTTCAGATACCGGAACATCATTGTTGCCTTTCTCTCCATCATCACTTTGCTCATCCAAGTCTTCGCTTACGGATTCGGATTACTCTGGGGAGGCTGGAATGCCCTACTCGGAAAGGAAGTGAAGGGTTTTTCGAAAAATTATTACGGGAAAAAATTATAAATCACATATCTTCATAATGAGACGTTTATTATTTTTTACTCAAAACTATCCATTCTCACAAGGGGAAACCTTTATTGAAAGTGAAATAGAATATTTATCCAAAGCTTTTGACGAGATTGTTATCTTACCTTGGATAGGAACAGGCAATGCGACACGACAAACCCCAGCCAATTGCAAGATATTGCCTCCCATGTTAAAAAACGACCGAGACACAATTATCTCCGGTATTTTCTGTTTCGCTCCTGTATTTTATTATATCCGTCACTTTTTCTCAGAACGAGCTTTTCGTAGCTTTAGCCGTTTAAAAAAATACGTGTCTGTTTCCATTTTTTGCCGAGCTATATTAGCAAATAAAAATTTTAAACAAGTGAACAAAGAGTTTCAAAATGATACGATATATTTTTACTGGGGAATCGGTACGGCCTATATACTTCCTTTTATAAAAAATAATACACGAAAGATTGTACGTTTCCATGGGGCGGACCTTTACCTAGAACGACGCAAAGATCAGTATATCCCATTCAGGAAAGAAGTATACACACACTTGACAAATGCTGTTTACATTTCACAAAACGGGTGGAATTATGCCAAAAAGAAATATGGTCAATATTTATTCAATTCGTGTTATAGTTATTTGGGCACTAGGGATTTTGGTCCTAGAACCATTGTTCCGCAGGATGGGTATATACATATACTTAGCTGCTCTAATGTAATTCCGGTTAAACGAATCCATCTAATACTAGAAGCACTACTTTTAATTAAAAACGATCATATTATTTGGACGCATATCGGAGCCGGAAAAGAATGGCCGGATTTAAAAAAACGAACACAACAAGTTCCTCAAAATTTACAGATCAATTGGGTTGGAGCAATGAGCAATTCAGATGTTATTAGATATTATCAGACTGAACCCATTGACATTTTTATCAACGTGAGTTCAAGCGAAGGTTTGCCAGTATCTATCATGGAAGCCATTTCCTTTGATATTCCTGTTTTAGCCACGAATGTAGGAGGAACGAGTGAAATCGTAACCCAAGAAAGTGGGATGTTAATCGATGCAGATGTCACGCCAGAGATACTTGCTACTAAAATCATCGAATTATACAAGCAACGCAAAAATTTTCATCCCCGGCAATTTTGGCAAACTCATTTTTCAGCCGCAAAGAATTACCCCGCATTCATTAAAAATATTCTACTTGGCTAAATATTCGATAACAAAGCCCGGTAATGTTGTTCCAGCATTTTCACATGCCGAGCAATGCTATATTTTGTCTTTATTGTCACCGCTGATTGGCGGGCTTTTTGCTTATAAAACTCAGGATTCTCAACAAAATCCATAAAGCGAGTCAAAAGATGGGCCTCTTCTTTCGTTCTGTAAAGCGTTGCCAATTCTCCTTCATTTGTAATTTCTCGCATCACTTCCCAATCATTCACAAAAACAGGTATTCCCATAGCAATGGCCTCTACCACGGCAATCCCAAAAGTGTCATGATCTGTCGCATATATAAAAGCATCAAGCTGAGACAAAATGGAAGCCACATCTTCACGTCCCCCTAAAAACAAAACGTCATCTTCTAAATTATGTTCTTGACAAAAACGAACACAACAATCATATAGTTGTGGCTGATGATTATCTTTTTTACCTATAAACAAAAAGCGAAATGCAATTCCCTTTTGTTTTAAACAAGCCAGGAAACGACAAATTGTCAATTGATCACGACCTTGTACAAAGTTACCCACGCTCCCAAGAATTAATTTCCCCGTTTCTCGAAATATTTCGTCTTTTTTCTCCACATACAACCGATTAAAATCCACACCATTGTACACGACTGCCTGCTTTTCAGAAGAGGAAAGACCATATTTACGAACATAATACCTCTTTTGAGTTTCACTTACAAATATGTTCAAATCTACCCGATGAATCATCCATTCTAAAATCAAATGACCTTTTCTCGTTTGATGAAAATCATAACCATGAAAACTTTGGACAATCTTTATCTTTGTCCCCAAACAAGCAAGCCAAGCATAGCAAGCTTCAAGAGGATGTTGGGCATGGACAATATCAACATGCTGTGAAAGAAA
>ERZ780149.3669-NODE-3669-length-12608-cov-2.452402_pt1 | contig 12608 bp, 8 predicted proteins | sample MGYA00511367_ERZ780149 | MGnify/ENA primary metagenome ERZ780149 (study PRJEB29588, sample SAMEA2153852) | human gut metagenome | biome: human gut; feature: human-associated habitat; material: faeces | place: Denmark | collected 2008/2010 ...
GGAATAAGACTTGCTAGACAGTCCCTAAAAAAACAACACACTAATGGTTATTGTACATTCGAGAATCCATACCCCTCTTGCTGAGGATAGATATTTGTTGCCGGATATAACTTTTTCCACAGAGCCGAGGATAATACCTCCTCAGGAATATCACCAGACATCCTGTTTTGCTTCAATACCAACCCGCTATATGACAGATTCAATTGGATTATTTCTATCGGGATAGACCCCATGATGTTATTACCATCCAAAACCAAATTAGACATTGCCGCACATTGACCTATTTCTGCAGGTAAAGTTCCAGAAAGTTGATTTTGGCTTAAGTACAATCTTTTAAGTTTGGTCAACCGTGAGATTCCATCAAGCGTCCCTTCCAATTTATTATTTCTTAAATAAACGGTTGTTATTTCCGTTCCCCACTGACTCCAATCTATCGTTCCCGACAATTGATTATTATCCATCTTAAGTTCAGTAAGTTTCAACAGATTTTGTAACCACGCAAGATCACCGGAAAATGAATTATTATTCGCATCCAATTTTTTCAAATTTATCATTTTTCCCAAGATATCTCCAGCAACACCTGTCATTCCAGCAGAACCAGAGGTTCCCGCGATACTAAGCTCTTCTAAAGAAGTTATCTCTGACAAAGCAGCAGGTAAAGTCGTCAATGCCGTATTTGTCATTGTTAACTTTCTTAAATTCATTTTTCCAATAGAAATAGGTAAGGAATTTAATGCCTTACAGTTACTCAAATTTATCTCCGTCACCTTGCTCATTTCGCCGATACTTTCCGGCAATGTTTCTAAAGCCGCACACCCAGAGAAATTTAACGTTGTCAATTTTGACAACTTACCAAAACTTTCCGGTAACCCCTTCAATGCAGTACATTTAGAAAAGACGATACTATTAATGTTCAAATTTCCAATATCATCAGAAAGACGAACTAACCGCTCACAATTCGATAAATCCAAAGAGGTTAACAATTTCAAATTGCCAAACCCGGCAGGTAATTCTTGCAAAACCTTACAACCAGACAACGTGAGGCTTGTTAGATTTGTTAACTGACCAAGTCCTTTACCTAAAGAAGATAATGATTGACAACCTCTCAGGTTTAACGTAGTTAATGTTTCCGCAAGTTCTCCAATATCATCCGGCAGACTATAGATATTTGTTCCGGCAAGATCCAGCGATTTCAACTGTTTCAGTCGGGAAATTCCCTCCGGCATATCACCAATTAAATATATTGTAGATAATGACAACTTTTCTAACGCAGGTAAAGTATATAAACCCGCAAAAGATTCCATCGGTATCTTTAATTGTCCAGGAAGGAACTCTTTTAATGAAAGCATGGAAGACATATCATTCGGTAAAAACCATTCTGTACCATCCGAAAAGTTTACATTCAACGATTCCAATTTCCTGAGATTTATTAAGCTGTTCGGACATTTGTAAACTTTCCCTGTAATCCGCAAAGAAGTCAACTCCCGCAAATTGCCAATTTCATTCGGCAAATTCCCTGATAAACTAAAATCTGACAACAATAATCCCGTTACCCGCAACTCTCCATTAATCTCTTGTAGCGTCACACCCGACCATTCCGTCATAGATCTTCTTGGGTTCCACGGATTACGCCATCTTTCCCCATTAAGAGCTTCATGAAGCACGAGTAATGCCAAACTATCACTTCTCCTAGTATATTGCGATTCATACGTATATTGCCCAACCCAAACGGTATCAGTTACACCCGTATTCTCCTGACGAACAACAAACTTTGCATAACGTTCCTGCATTCCTTCGTTTACCAGTAAAGTAATACCGACGACAGCATTTCCCTCATCGCCTGATTTCGGTTCATAATCAAAAATCCATGACATTTCTTCAACAGGTGATATACTCCAACCTCCTCCGATAGAACGCAACTCAAATCCCTGGGCGTTTCCCATAGCATCAATCATAATCTCGTTTCTCGACAATTTTAAACCCGGAGTCATGTCTTCCGGGATCTCCGGATCAGGAATATCCTTGAAATCATAATCTTCGCAAGATGAGAACATCCAAAGCGACACGATACCACAAAGCATCCAATTTACTATATATCGTTTCATAGTTTTCATTATTAATTACTATTTAATCTTGTAGAACATACTTACAGGCTCATAAGAGATTCCCTCGTATTTATTTATCAATTTACCAGTGTCCGCATCGTAGATATACAAAGAACCTTTATATTCTCCTTCCCTATTCGGATTGTATGTAGCCACATAAAATTGTTTTTGTCTTGAATAATCTAAATATTCCGCATCACTAACACTACGAGAACATTGATAATGATTTAAACAACGTACTTCTTCACCTTCTGGCAACGTTACAAAAGGAGTGGCATCAATATCCAACTGAGAATAAAACCATTTATAAATTTTATTTCCATTTGAAACAAAAGCACAAGTATAATAATCATTTGGCAGAATTTGAGAGTCTTCTGTTATGATACCTTCTCTGACAGGACGCTCAAAAAGAACCCATAATCCACCTCCTTGTGTGAAATTGTACATCATCCCTTTCACTCCTGTAACTTTTGTCTGTCCACCATCACGATTAATAATAAACACATCATCATCTTGGTTCTGAAATAATTTAATCACATATCTATTTTTAAAATAACCAAAACAGTTCTGATAAGAAAAGAATGGATCATACCCATTAGCTCCATTCCAACAAACGGCATCTCTATCTTTGCTGATAAATACTCTTGTCATGCTACTCGTATAGCTCGGACGATCATAAGCGTCTGTATATACAGTTTCTTGAGGGAGACCCGGGAATGGGAAAATTGCCTGTTGTTGGGTTTGTACCATAGCCACACCCCCATTTTTGGACACTACTTCAAATTCAGTACTAAATCTACCATCATAAGCCATTAATCTACCCGGCTGAAAGTTCAAATCATAAAACTTAAAATCATACTCGTACACCTCTTCAAAGGTTTTAGCATCAATTTGTAACAATTTTTGACTTTCACCGTGTAAAATATACAAAAATTTTCCGACCTTATCTATATCCACGGGATCTGCATACAACTCTTTCCCTTCATTTGCATATGCAAAAGCATTCTGTACAAATGACGGCTGCATTCCCATTTCCTCTTCTTCCGGAGTTAATGTCTTCATAAAAGAGATACTTCCTTTACCATCCGGACGACGTCCTAGAATTGTAAAACCTTCTTCAAACTGAGAATTTACGAAAACATGATAATATTTAATCGTACTCCCATCTTTACTTGTCACCACTTGCCGCAAATAATAATGCCCTAAATCTCGTACCACATAACTCAAATCTTTCTCTTGGGAAATATTTTTAAAAACAGTTGAAGATTCTCCTGTTTTGGAATCCTCCGCATAAAGTCCCATATCCCATTGATAAGTTAATTCTTCCGTTTCACTTTCAATATCAGCTTTGATTTCCAACGTGTTATTGAAATAAATATTGATCGAATCTTTTGTTGTAGGTAAAATATTTACCTCAATTATCGGTTGATCCGCTAGTTTAGAATTATCATCATAACATGCTTGTAAACAACATAGAACGATCAATATGCTCCATATATATTTTATTCTATTCATAATAGACTAATTTTCAATTATTCATACTCGGTTGTTGCCGGATCGGGCAATTTATAATGTTCATCTCCTGTCTGAATATAATATTCATACATCGGGGTATAAATATGTTGCTTAAAATACCCTAAATAAACGTAAGTTGTTAATAAATACGGGTATCGACTATGTGATTCATTATCCAAATATTCTCCCCATTTTGATTCAATATCATCATACAATACAGGTAATTTCTCTTTCGTTTCATGGAAATATTATATAATAATATCAATTTATCCTGATTATATGTTCCTAAACGATCCGGACGCCACCACTCCGGTTGTTCGATACTAATATCTCCAAAAAATACGATACATTTTGTTCTATTCGTTGGAATATAATTTTCATTTGCCTCTAAACTTAAATATAATTTATATTGGATGTCTTTTACCAAATTATCTCGTTTAAAGTCTAACTTGATAGCAGCCGTCACAGAATCTTTCATAAACACTTGGACTTCATCCATATTATAATGTACACCCAATTTTGCTGTAGAATTACGCACATCCGCACTTACCTTGAACTCAACATCCTGATCAAGATTAGCCAAACCTATCAAGCTAATAGGCACTTCCAAATCGACCTCTTTATCTTCTCTCGGACCATATTCAAAAAAGAGCGTGTCTTTGTCAAAATAGATCTTATTTGTTAACGAGGTATTATATAATTTATAATTTTCATCTGTACATGAAAACAATGCCCCTAATAACAATATCGCTGTAATACTCGTGTATAATAATCTTCTCATAACATTCATATTAATTTCTATATTCATACTCATTATCAGGTATTGGGAATACATAAATATCTTTTGAGGGTTGGAATGTTTGATCGGTTATAGATTCATAAATTGACATATTGTAATGTTTCATGATCTGGAACCATTGCCCTTCACAAACTAATTCTTTACGACGATCATTATTGATATTCATCCGGGATACGACAACGATGCCATCCCCTTTGTTAAAGCCATTCAATCCTCGGGCTCGTACAACTTTATCCAAATAAGATGCAGCCATTTCCATATTATCTGCCACCAAATAATATTCTGCCACAATATAATACAGTTCCGGCAAGCGAATCATATTTATACCACTTAGTTTTGTCACAGGTCGTGTCAGTAACCTTACCTTAAAACGGTCAACCACTTTCATACAGCGTAATCCCTCTGCTCCATGATCAGACAACGTTTGGAACCATTTATCCAAACGGTAATCAAAACCATCTTGATCCACCTCATAAATATCCCGATAATCCGGTTTCGGATCATAATAATAGCTACCACCACTGGAATACATCACATTTCGCGTATAATTAGGGAACTCCTCCGAATACAATCCCCAAATTGTTTCTTTATCAGAAATTACCCCATTCATAATATCTTCCACATTTGTCTTATCTTCCATCAAGAAGAACGGACAATCTATTACTTTCATGGCATAATTCTTTGCTGTTTCCAGATCACCTTTTTCCCAGTATACTCGAGCCAGTAAAGCCTGTACCGCGTAAAGGTTCATATGGATCACCCGGTCTTTTACAAATCCTCCTGCATTTTCATCCGTCCGGTCAAAATACTCTCCATGAGCAGTCAATAACCTTTCAGCCTCTTTGAAGTCACGAATAATCTTATCGTACGACACACTGATCGGATCAAAAGGAGTTACTTGATAAGTATAATTTTCCCGGTACGGAATTCCCGTTGCATTGGGATTCTGAATTATACTTTCAGAAAATAAACGTAACAGTTCAAAGTGCATAAAGGCCCTTAATCCTAATCCTTCCGCTTTGTAAACATTATATAAGGCAAATTTCGTGGAATCATGCTTGGCTAGATTCTCCAACATATTATTCACGTAAGAGATCCCTTTATACATGGATTCCCATATTGCATCTATCTCCGGACGGACTTCCATGTGTTTATAATTATAAATTCGTAACTGGTTAGACCAATGTTGATCCCATCCCCCGGAAAAATATTGCCCGACGACATCCACCAAACCATACGTCATATTTTTCCCATACAGAGGTTCTCTTGCCAAATAAGAATAAACGCCATAAATCGCTTCTTCAAACCCTTCGGCAGTTTCAAACAATTCGTTATTCACGATTTCTCCTGTCGGTCTTACATCCAAGAAACTATCACAAGAATAACAAAGTGTCAATAAGATAAATAATGTATATATCAATCTTTTCATAATCATACTAATTTAGAAGGTCGGACTAATTGAAAAAGTAAATCCCCGACTGAACGGATATTCCGTACCTCGTTCAAATTTCACAGTAGACATACGGAACGGATCTTTCATTCCCAGGCTCAGTCTTAAACGCTTGAAACCAATTTTTTTCAATAGATTTTGATTAAAATCATAAGACAACTCTATATTTCTACATATCACATTGTTGTCATCTTCCACGAATCGACTGGTATGATAACTCGTACGAGAATCAGCATTCGCAATATCCAAATAAGCAGGCACGTCATTAACATTTTTCCAACGTTCCTCAAAAGCCCGCCGATCCACATTGTTTCTTGGATTCACGTTTTCCACGTTATCTGCACGGGTGGTGTTGTATATTTGACCTCCGAAATTATACTCGAAAGCCATGTTCAATTGCCATCCCTTGTATGATAACATCGGGAAAAATGCTCCTTTTAACCAAGCATTCTCGTCTCCGACAACCACTTTGTCATTCGGATCATATTCTAAAGTCCAAGCTCCATTACGCTTGATAAATACTTCTTCTCCTGTAGCCGGGTTAATTCCCGCAGAACGGACAGCGTAAATTGCTGTAGTTGATTCTCCTTCTTTATACAGCACTTTCGGAGCCGAAGAAGCGTTTGCATTAGCCTCTTCGTTATACTTCGCTAGACTGTTACTGATTCCCAAGATTTCATTTTTATTATGATCTCCATTTACTTTCAAGCTAAAACGCCAATCTTTCGTAGAAACTAATAACGCAGTAACTTCAAACTCGAATCCTTTATTTCTCATTTGCCCCAAATTATTCCGCACAGTAGTCTCTCCTACAGAAGGAGGCACAGACATATCAATCAGCACGTCATCCGTGGTCTTCACGTAATAGTCAAATGTTGCATTGATACGATTGTCCCAAAGATCAAGATTTAATCCGATATTATGTGACTTCGTCAATTCCCATTTCAGGTCCCGGTTACCCATGGTTTTCGGGATAGCACCAATTCCATGTAAATAGAAATTTTCTCCATTATAAAAATAAGTCGTAACAGCTTGATAAGGAGCAAAACTAACATTACCTGTCACGCCATACGAATAACGAAGCCGGAATGTATTCAACCAACCAAAACGGGTGGCAAATTCTTCGTTATGTATATTCCACCCCGCACCTACAGACCAGAAAGGTGCAAAACGATTTTTATCTCCAAATTTAGAAGAACCGGAACGACGGAAAGATCCATCCACGAAATAACGATTTTTCATGATAAAATTCGCATTCACAAAAGGCCCCACGCTAGTACTAATAGCCTCCGACCCTGTCGGACGTGTTCCCTCACCAAAGCCTGCTGCAAAATTCGGAGCATGCAAAGAAGACTTATAAAAACCATAAGCCGTATACCCGTCTGTAGTGGTAGTTTCTTTATTAATATCGGCACCCCCATGTAAAGTTAACAAAAAATCCTCTCCAAAATTTTGAGCATAATTCACCACAATCCTACCCTCATATTTTAGATATCGCTCATTAATAACATTCAACGAGCCTTGTTCAGAACGATTTGTTGCATCTTTAAACACGTTAGATTCAGGCGAATAAAAGACTTCTGTCCTCTCTTTAGAAGTCACTACGGACCCCGTTCCATTCACAAAAAGGCCGGGGCGCACGTCCCACCGGAAAGACAAGGAATTGGTAAAAGAACGACTTGATCCCTCATTATAATTTCCACACTCAGCCTCGTACAAGGGATTTGCCATTTCCCATGAAAGAGTTTTATTTAAACGCCCATATTCATCGTAAGGAGAATCGTAAGGATTCATAACCACGTAATCCGAAAACTTTCCATAAGGGCTCTCTTTCCATTTCAGATCAGAGAAACTGGATTGAAAAGAAACGGTTATTTTATTATCCACATGATAAGAAAGAAACATATTCAAACCTACCGTGTTACGATAGTCTTTTTGCATGACGCCCGTCACATTCCGTATATTAGCATTTAATCGATAAGTCATCCCGTTACCTCGTCCACTAGCACCTATAGAATTATTGATTGTGTAACCGGAGCGCAACGGCTTGGACATCCAATCCGTATCCATTCCCTTGGATATTAATATTTTTTTCCTGTTGTATTCCTCAAAATCATTTAACAATGAAAAATTATACAACCCCGCCAAACGCTCAAATTCCAATTTGTCTTTTGCATCTAGATAATCATATGATCTAAGATCTGGAACATCGAGAGCTCCGTCCAAATTATAAGATAAACGTAATTTATCATTTAATACACGCTTTCTTTCGATAACAATAACCCCATTAGCAGCCTTTTCCCCATAAAGAGCTGTTGCAGAAGCATCTTTCAACACATCGACACGTTCTATATCATTAATATCTATATCGTACAAATCTCGCATGGTAATCTCCACGCCATCCAGCATGATTACCGGTTGATTCGCACTTTGATCCGCCTCCGTTGACAAGGAGGATGTTCCACGGATCACGATTTCCGGCATCCGGTTCGGATTCGAACCAAAAGCATTATTTTCAACCATACGCATACCAGGGGTCAACATCGAAATCGCACTCACTAAATTTGTATTGGAAACTGCTTTAATCTCTTCCACCGTCATTGTTTTTACCGATCCCGTGAAGCTCTCTTTCTTCTTGGTAAAAAATCCTGTAACAACAACATCATCCAATGCCTTGGTATCCGGCTTCATCACTACATTGTATTCTGTTTTTTTCTTCGATATTTTCAACTCGTAACTCTGCATACCAACAAAAGAAAAAACCAACTTTGTCGTATCCGATTGAGGTACGTCCAAATGAAATTTTCCATCAATATCCGTTGCCGTACCTATCGACGTCCATTTAATCATCACAGTAACTCCCGGTAATGGAATTCCCTCCTCATCCGTAACCGTACCTTTCACCTTTATCCCAGTTACTTTCTTTTCATCATCATTTTGTTTGGCATAAAAAATTACCACATGATCACTTGTGATCTCGTACCGCAAAGGTTTATCCGCAAAAACAAGATCAAGAATTTCAGATACTGTTTTGTAATGTACTTTTCCACTAACGGTATATTTTTGAACATCTTCGTGATTAAATACGAATTTCAGATTGGTCTTTTGCTGAATCTGTTCAAAGAGTTGAACCATATTCATGTTTTCAAATACAAGATCAATCCGATCTTGCTGCGACCACACTTTCGCATTTAAGCTAGAGAAGCCCAAAACCAATACCAGGAATACCAGCTTGATTTTAATCATAATCCAGATTAGGTTTCTACATAAAAATTTGTTTTTCAAGTTTAACATTAAAATTCCTTTGGCGAGGAGTTTTTATACAGGAAGCATGTTGGCGCATGCTTCCTGTTTTATTTTCAATTTCTACTTATATCTTTTACCATAAGAATCCGTCCCTTGAGATCTAAACTTATTTTCTTTGTTTTTTCTAATATATTTATCACCTCATTTATCGAAGAACTTCGTTTAAACCAAGCAGAGAAATGATAATCTTTTACCTGTTGATTCATATAAAAAACATCTACATCATACCAACGGGCCAATTCTTCCATTATATTTTCCAATCGGCATTGAGTAAATCCAAAGGCTCCATGTCTCCAAGCAACTTGTTCATCAACATTCACTGTCCGTATCCGTATTTCATTATTTTCCAAAATAGCTTGCTGTCCTGGTTGTAGCCGGTCCACCATCCCTTTTCTCTCTATCTGTACCCCCCCTTCAATTAGTGTCGTTGCCAGATTCTCATTCGAATAATTCCTTACATTAAATTGAGTCCCAATCACTCGCACGTTATACGCATTCATCCGCACGATAAAAGGTTTTTCCATATCTTTAGTCACCTCGAAATAAGCTTCTCCCTCTAATTCGACCTGTCGTGTATCGCCGGAAAATGTTACCGGATAACGAATATGGCTATCAGAGTTTAACCAGACGATAGTTCCATCAGCCAACACTAGCTTATATTCCCCCCCACGAGGAACCGTGACCGTGTTATAAACGGTTTCCGTTTTCATGGTATCATTCATAATTTTATAAACCAATTCTTTATCCGGAAAATTCGAAATCACCATTCCATTCTCGTTCACATGAACAATCGTGTCAGCAAGCATTACTTGCTGCCCAGAAGATAAGGTTAACACGGCTTGCTTTTTACCCGGTTGCACGGGCACTTCAGCATAAACAACTTTTTCCTGCCTATTTTCGCGGGTGAAAAGGAAAAATCCAAGACCGAACGGCAATATCATAATAGCCACATATTTCAGCAATGTCCGCATCCGAGATATTTTACGTACGGGACGAATATGCTTCCACGCCTTGCTTTTATCGATTCTCTCCTTCACTTGAGAAGCAATGATGCCCGAATGAATTTTCAATAAATCATTATAATATTCCCGGTTGGAAGAGTTCTGATACCATTCATCAAAAAAAGTATATTCTTCTTTTGACAAACATTCTCCTGAAAGCCGCTTTATTATTATTTCTTCTATATGCATTTCCATTATTTCTGGCTGTTATACCCTAAAGACAGGAAAAGAAATAAATCGAGTGGTTCAAAAAATAAAAAAATTAAAGAATATTTATTCAAATACACTTTACATTGAAATAGAAGGCAAAAAATAATACAGGATAAGAAACGTCCTTGTGTAATTCTTCCCGCAGAAAAGCGTAGGCTTTCTTCACATGATCTTTTACCGTGTTTAAAGAGATTCCTAAGAGATCTGCAATTTCAGCGTAAGATTTAGACTCTATCACACATAGTTGCAATACCATTTTACGTTTTTCCGGTAACCTATCTAACAATTTTCCCACTTCTTCTATAAATTGTTCGGGATCGTTATCATCATCTTGTACTTCATGCAACAAGCAATATTGTTTATATTTATCCATGACTTGCTGGTGTTCCAGATAATTTAAACAACGATTTTTCACTGATAGTAACAGATACCCCTCAAGATTTTGGACACTTTTTAACTCCCCCCGCTTTTCCCATAAACGCATGAAAACCTCTTGAACAATATCTTCTGCCGCATTCAAATCGTTCGTGTAATACACGGCACGCTGCACCATCCCGATATACGAGTGATCAAACAGGGATTTAAATACTTTCTCATCCCCATTTATTAAACGCTCTATATCAACCGAAATAAATGGTGCCATAAAATTAGATTTCACACAAAATACTTTTTATGGCGCAAATATAAAAATCAATGACCAGATTATCAACTTTCCAACGTTTCAACATGGGAAAGAATTTTATCATCTTGCATAATTTTAAGAAACCTATTGCACGCTCTATTCGTTTAATATATAAATCAAACAGAATAGAAATGAAAGCATTATTTATTACAACATTATTGATCGCAGGAATGCTGACAACATACACCCAAGCTTGTACTCGTGTAGTATATCTCGGGAAGAACGGGATGGTTGTGACAGGTCGAACCATGGACTGGAAAGAAGACTTAAAATCAAATATTTACGTGTTCCCCAGAGGAATTGAAAGAGCGGGGGCGGACAAGGGGAACACGATTCATTGGAAATCCAAATACGGAAGTGTCATCACGGCCGGATATGACATTGGCACTTCCGATGGTATGAATGAAAAGGGATTGGTGGCCAATCTTCTATACCTAGCGGAATCTGATTATTACCGTCCCAATGACACCCGTCCGGTCATGGGAATCAGTATCTGGACCCAGTACGTACTCGACAATTTTGCAACCGTGGACGAGGCTGTAAAAGAGTTAAGCAAAGAGACATTCCGGATAGATGCACCGGATATGCCGAATGGGGCGAGATCAACCTTGCATTTGGCCATTTCTGACGCCTCAGGGAATAGTGCCATATTTGAATACATCAAGGGGAAACTCATCATACATGAGGGAAAAGAATATCAGGTTATGACAAACTCCCCTTCTTACGAACAACAAATCACGTTAAATAATTACTGGAAACAAATCGGGGGATTAGTGATGCTACCGGGGACGAATCGGGCTGTAGACCGTTTTGTCAGGGCATCATTTTACATCAATGTTATCCCACAAACTGACAATCAACGAGAGGCTGTAGCCGGAGTTTTTAGCGTTATACGGAATGTATCGGTTCCTCTCGGGATCTCCGTTCCAGCACAACCTAATATTTCCTCCACCCGATGGAGAACTGTAGCAGACCAAAAGAACAAGGTGTACTTCTTCGAATCCACGATGACCCCCAATGTATTCTGGATTAACATGAAAGACCTGGATTTTTCCGCAGGGGCACCTATCAAGAAATTAAACCTTGCAAACGGAGAAACTTACGCCGGGAATGCAGCCAAAAATATGGTAGACAGCCCGTCATTCAAATTCCTATTTGAAGTACTATAACAAAAATCATCTGATTGGATAAAGGGATTGTCTAACAAATCTTATTCCTATCAACAAGCTACCCCCTCCAACTCCCCCTTACACAGGGGGAGGACTGATTACCAAACGGTTTCCCCTCCTGTGCAAGGAGGAGTTAGGGGAGGTTGTCATTAAAAGACGGACTTGTTAGATAGTCCCGTCATTTTTATATTACAACTACAGACCCTCGCTCGCAGCCCGACAAACCAGCATTTCTTTTTTTCATGTTCAAGAATTATAATATACTACATTTTTTATAATTTTGTGATCATGCAAAAATTCCAAAGCAAATGCTAACATTTATTATCTCTATCGGTTTATTAATCGTTGCTTATTTCACCTACGGGAAATTT
>ERZ780149.3678-NODE-3678-length-12585-cov-5.604070_pt1 | contig 12585 bp, 5 predicted proteins | sample MGYA00511367_ERZ780149 | MGnify/ENA primary metagenome ERZ780149 (study PRJEB29588, sample SAMEA2153852) | human gut metagenome | biome: human gut; feature: human-associated habitat; material: faeces | place: Denmark | collected 2008/2010 ...
TTGTTTTTGATTAAAAAATTCTGTTTTTTCCATTAGTGTATATATTAATATATAAATAAATAATAAACAATAAAATAAGATGGTGTTTCCCAAAAAGAAAGACGGATTTTCCGTCTTCTCTCGTTTATGCGTTTTCGTTGAGTTTTTGAAGCATGAGTTCAAGGTCAATGTCATGGGCTTGTGCTGCTTCTTCCAATGTTTCCATTTGACTCATCGGGCAACCAAAACAATGCATTCCAAATCCCATGAGAATATCTGCCAAATCTTCGTTGTATTCAACAACATCTCCAATTGTGCTATCTTTTGTAAAAATCATTTTTTTCTTTTTCATTCTTCTTCTCCTATTTTTGCCCCACATTTATAACAAGTCAATGCATCTTTGCGATTTTTCTCGCCACAATTTTGGCAAATTTTTGTTTCACTATCATCATAGAGATTGTCGAGTGACAAGTCAACATATTTTTTGCTTTTACTCTTCTTTTTTGGTTGCTCATCATCATACATCGCAACCTCTCCCTCAGTTTCAGTGTTATTTACTTCAATTTTTTCGAGCACTTCTGTTCCAAGTTGTTTTTCAACCTGTTTTTCTTCTTTTGTCTTTTTTGCTTTTTCTTTTTTCTCTTTTGGAAGTTTTTCCTTCACTTCAAATTCAATCTCAACATTTTCAGTTGTCACACCAACGGAAGATGTCCAATTCTTGATTTTGTCATCAACAAAATTCAAAAGTGGTGTGGTCTTATCTTGATAGTCCTGCTTTGCATATGTCGCACGATCAAGTTTGTCAGTCAAATTTTCATTCAATATTGTTTCAATCAAGAATTCGGCGGAATCTGATTTGATTCTTGGATAATTTTTGAGCAAAATGCCAAAGATCTTGTTGAGATTTGCAATTTTGCAAGTCACTTTGCCATGAAATTTGACAATAAAATATGATTTATATCCTTGAGTGTATCTCAGTTTTCGATAGTTTGAAATATTGACATCAAAGCTTTGATTTGTTTTCACAAAGTAAGCCCCAGCTGAAAAGCTGTCTTTTTGTTTTCCATACTTATCAACTTTGTCAAGTCTGAGTTTGTTTGCAACATTTGGCATGAGTGCAGAAGAAATTTGATATTGGCCCTCATTTATTACTTCCATAACCTTGTTTCCCAATGTAACAACCAAAACCATGTCTTTTGGGACAATCAATTTTGCACCAATTTTGAATTTGTCATTTTTAAGTTGATATGGAGTAATAAGTTCAACAGGCTCTCCGTCAAGAGAAACCTCATTTGAAAACAGCTTTTTTATCTTCTTGAATATATTCATGTCATCTCCTTCATGATTATTTTAGCATAAACATAATGATTTCACAATCAAAGTTAATATATGCCCGCAAATTTCGCTCATGAAAATTGACAAATATACTATGTGTCAACATAATGTCATGTCGAGCAGTATAGAGTGTGGAGTGTTTGACCAAGCGAAATGTCATTTCGACCTCCAACTCCAAAGACTCGACCATTGGGGAGAAATCTCATTCAAACCATATAGGAATAAAAGGTTTTATGAGTGTTGTGGTTTTTATGCTGCACGGTTTTGGATTTCTCGCTCCGCCAAGCTCTGCCGCGAAATGACATAAACTGAGGTTGAAATTAATTTGTATTTAAATTTGTTAAATTCAAGAGTTATGGCAACCTTTGCCTTAACTCTTCTTATTCGCCAAATTGCATAAACAACAAAACTATGTCAAGTGTTTGAGAACATCGTTCTCAAATCCATTTCACACTTGACATCAGTTTTGTGTTTATACGAATAAAAAGGTTTTTATGAGATATCTCGCCAAGGGTGCTGGCCCCCGAAGTCGACTGCTCGATATGACATCAAGAAGTTGACTAGTGAAAATAAAGCTGGAATTAAAAAACGCGAGGTCAAGAATAAACAGAAAATGTTTTGCTCCCAAGATGAGCAAAACTCTTTTTATTCGCCGTCCTCGTCGGCCGCCTTGCCCCGCTCCGCCAAGGGGCGTTTGGTGGGGTGTGGGGAGAATCGCAACTCCCCACGCTTTTTGATTCTTTTTCGCAATCGAAAAAGAATAGTTCTATATGTGCTTGTCCGCAATAAAATATGTTAGGAGGATTTTATGAGATTGTCTAATATTTTGGGTTCACGAGTTTGCTCTGTTTATGAAGGAAAACATTTGGGTTATATTCTCAACGCAACATTTTCTGAAAAATATAAAAAAGTTTCAGGATTTGTTGTTGTTAACGACGACGATGATTATGAATATTTTTTGGGGGCAAAACAAATTATTGGACAAGATGATGATGTTTTGTTTGTAAAGAACGAAACTTCAATCTCAACAAAAAACTATGAAGAGCCTCATTCACTGATTAATAAAGCTGCATATTTTCTTGACGGCAAATTCATTGGAAAAGTTAGAGACGTTGAAATTGATGAAAACTTTGAAACAAAGGCAATTATTTTTGACAACATAACTCTTTCAATTGATAAACTTTTTAATGTTGGAGTTGATTTTTGCTTTTTTTGCGAAGAAGACAAAAAGCCAAAACTTTGCCGCTTTGCGCCAACAAAGCAACCTCAAATTTCAAATATGTCTGTTCGAATTATGGAAATTTCAAACCCAAAAAAAGATGAAATCAAAACCCCCAAAAAAATATGCGCTTTTGATTCAATTTCAGCAATGGGAAAGATCGCAACTCAAACCATTTTTGGCAAAAACAATGAAATTGTTGTGAAAAAAGGTGAAATTGTCACACTCGATTGCATAAAAAAAGCAAAAACTCATAATATCTATTTGTCTTTTTGATAAAAAATGTCCAAAACAGACCAACAAAAAAGTGACCAAACGGTCACTTTTTTAATAAACTTTTATCATAATCTTCTGATAACCTGATTCAAAAGTTCATTGGTTTTTTCTTGAGCAGAAAGCATTGCACTTTGACGGTCATTCTCTTGTTGTTGTTGCTGTTTCGCCGACTCTTTCTCACCTTTCTCTTTTGCTTCTTTTGCTGCAGCGCCGAAGAATGCACTTGTTGGTTTTCCTTCCGATGCATTTCTCATAGCTTTAACTCCATCATACAACTTTTCGCCATAAGTTCCGTCAATAACTTGTCCGGCCATAACCCCCATCATTCTAAGAGGAGAAGCAAAGAAAGCACCAGCATCTTTCAAATTTTCTCTATTGGATCTACGTTGGGCAACCGCTTTTTTTCCTGCATCGCTTTTCAAATATGTTTCCGCTTCTGCTTCATAATAATCAGTTGATCGAGTTGCTCCCAAGTTTTTCTTGTCAGCTTCCATCAAGCCTCTAATATATTTATTCTTCTCGCGCTTTTCAAGATCCATGGTTAGTCTTTTATATCGCTTTTGTTCTTTTCTTTTTGACATATCAGCATAATGATAATTTGCCCTGTTTTGAACTCTGTGTTGAACTGAGGTATCATTTTCAATTCTATCTTTTGCTTCTGCTTTGGACAAACCAGCGCCCATAAGGTCTTCCATCTCTTCTTTCTCAGCACGCTTCATCGCCTTGTTGTTCAATCTTGCTCTTGCAGAACTATTGCTGTTGTTGGCAATTCCTTTTACAACGCCCTTTCCAACTTTGCCAAGCATTTTCATTCCAGCACCCGCAGCAGGGGCAACAACTGAACCAACTTTCATTGCTGTGTCTGCAAGTTTTTTGTTTACCTCACCTCCAACTGCATTGGCATCTTCACCACCCGCAAGTTCCGACATCATTTTCATGAAGTCCTTGATGCAAAGCAATCCAACAATAGTAAACAAAAGCTGGACAATTGTATCAACAATTGGGATATTGAAGAAATTAATATCTCGAATAATCGGCAAAATTATAAACAATAAGTTTGTGCCAACAACCGCACCATACGCTGAAAGCGTCTTTTTGATGAAATTTTCTCTCCATCTCTTTTGCATTCCACCACCATCAAGAGGTGTGACGGCGACAACAGCCGGAGATACAATCATGAGCATAGTTAGTTCTATTGCTCGTTTCATCATTGCCGAAGTGATGTTTAGATATATGACCGCTAGAGCGACAATCGCAATTATAGCCATAACATAGTCGAATTGCCACAAATCATAATAATACCAAACCCATGCAACATTATATCTACTAAAAGTATTATATGATGCCAAATACATCGGAATTGTAAAGTCTCCAAATAGGATACCCACACCCAAAGAAGCCGACATCTCCGAATTAGCATCGGTGTTTACATATGCATTTTGATCCAATCTATAGTTAAACACAAATGCATCATCAAGGCGTTTTGCCGCAGTTTCATAATCATTTGCCGTCACCTCAAACATTCCAAATGTAACGCCACTATATTTCCCGTCTTTTGTCGTTTCATTTGTCCCATCACATAGCGCACGAAAATCTGCATTGTTTCTGATTCGATTTGCTCGATATGTTGCAGCACGGAAAACCATTCCACTGAAAGTTTCATTATTTATTCCAAAATTTTTTCCAAACAAGTCAATTCCGGCATAAGTTTTTTTGCCATTGGAAAGCGTATATGGTTCGAGCTTTATCTTTGCACTCTCATCAAATTTCATTGTTTCGCCTTGAACTGTTGTTGCTGAGTTGATTGCTTGAAGAAAAATATTCCCAAGATAAACACCAAAGAAAGCAACAATTGGAACAATTGCAAATGAAAGCAAAGATTTGATTGCCTGTCCAACAACTTTTGTTGGGGAAACAGGTTTTTCATCATAATTATATTGTGTTCTAATCACTGCAACAATTGTTGCAAAAACCAAGAGGAAAAGTCCCAAAATTACTATGGACCAGAAAACCGTGTTTAGTGTACCTTTTTCAAAAAGTACTTTCCTGAGAAAATATAACAAGAAATCGCCAGATTCAGGATTGTCACTTCCTTCTATGTAATAAACATCAAGACCAGCAAGTTTTTGGAAAAGAAGTTGAATGATGTCAACAATTTGCATTGCAAATGTGATAAGGAGATAAAGTGTTTTTGGGATGATGGAAAACAAAGCCCCAACCCAACTTGCGATTTTTTCGAGAATTGCCATGAATCCTCCCAATAATTTTGAAAAACCGAGCACCATTCTTTTCTCCTTTTTTTGATTATATCAAATATATTTTCGTTTGTGAATAGCAAATAGTTAATTTTTTTCTTTTTATCTGATTTTTACTCTCTTTCTGAGTTTGACGAACACAATTGTGAGCGCAATGAGCACTGCCACGCCAACACAAATTAGAACAATTGTAACTGTGTTGAGAGGATCTTTTTTGATGACTCTATATGAGTAAACCAAATTGCCACTCTTTGTGTAAACTTGAATGAAGTAGTCGCCGCGAGATTTTATATCAATCTTCTGCAGTTCATCCATTGTTGCAAGATTTTCACCTTCAACAGCGATTGGATCCATGTTGCCAATCTTGATATAGCAGTCACCAACTTCGTCATATAGGTTATAAACATTGAACTGAACTGTGATTACATCTTTTGTTTCAGTCCCCTGTTCAACTGACACAACAATTGGTGGGTTTGCTTGATGCAACCAGAATTTGAACGTGAAGTCAAGAACTGGAAGATTTGAATCATCGCGAACCGCACGAACGGTCACAGTGTAGCGACCTTCACCAGTTTTTTCATCTTCAAGAGTTGCTGAAAGTGAGCGAATACCTTTTCCGCCAAGGCGTGAAATAATTTCTTCGTCGCCTTTTAGAACACTCGTGATTTCATACTTTTCAACACCCATAAATTCATAGGCAAGTCGAGATTCAGTTGGGTTTATAATGGAGAAATGAACCGACTCAACCAAAATGTATTCGCCAAGCCATTTTGCAAGGAATGACACTTCATAGAATCCAGGCTCAGAAACTGTCCACACTCTGTTTTTGCCTTCAACTTCAATTATTTCACCCGCACGTTTCACAATTATTTGTGGGCTCGAAGAAGCGTCATAGAATTTCAAACTTTCATCTGGGATTGAAATTTTTGTTTCACCATTATAAACTGCATAATCAATTGGATTTTTATCATTTATCTTGAAAACAACTGAGCGAATGAAATAGAAATCAAAACTATTTGACTGTTGAATGTTTTGACTGAATATGTTGATATTTCCAGCCATATCTTCAAAAATCAAAGTGTGTTTTCCACTTGATGACAAAACAATTGAAGAAATTTCTCTTTTCTCAAAAATAAGTTGATCTTCAAATTTATATGTCACCAAAATTTTGTTATTTGGTTCAAGGTGATATGAATCCCAACGCAATGTCACTTGTTCATTTCCGCGAACATTCTCAATTGCACCAGTTCCTTTGTTGACACTTGTCATAATCTCTTTATCAGAAACAAGGTCTTGAATTTTGACATCTGCGCCAGATGAGTTCACTTTGTAGAAATTTGTCAAAATTTTATTTGTTTGAGGCACAATTGTGATGACAATTTGGTCATTAACATAAATGTTTTGGTTGCCTGCGTGAGTGTTAGAAATCGTGTATAGTCTTGTGACAACACCTTCGCGAGAATAAATCGTTGTAAATGATGACTTGATATCCAAACTTGAATCCGTTTTTATTGCAACATAAGGTTTGTTTGTTATGTAGTAAGGAAGTGTTCTTCCATTAAACTCATAATAATTTTTTGCCGGTTCCAAGAACTCAAAGTTCTCATCCGCCTCGTTATCTTTTGTGATTACAGCATAAACTGAGAGCTCTGTTTGAGTGATTGTGAAATATTTGGTATATGACGCAGTTCTTCCACCAACAAGCGAACAAGTGATTTCATATGTGCCATAGTCACTTGCCTTATATCCGCTTGTGATTTCGTTTTTAACAGCCTCGCCTTTTTTGCAAATTGTCACAATATATTCAATGTCTTCAGCCTCGAACTTCACAATAACATCTTGTCTTGTGATTCCGCCAGAGAACAAAACATTTTGTTCTTCCCCATAGTCATTATACAAGTTTAATTGAGGTAATATATTATTTATATTAACTTTAATTATTCTGTCAGATTCTTGTTCACTGCCTGCGGAATTAATGAGAGAACGAATTGTAAGAGTGAACGTTCTGTTTTCGCCAACATATTTTCCACCTTTTGAATATGTGAATGGTGCAGCTTTGAGTGTGAGTGTTGTCAAACTTCCGTCAACATTTTCAACATATTCATTAACATATGATTGTGCGCCGAATCCAACAACAACATTATATAGAAGATTGTTGTATGTAAACGAAACATCGTGAGAAGAAACATAATCAAATTCAGCATCGGTCGTAATCAAATCATCACCTGTCACTTCTTCTTCAATTTGTTTTTGTCCATGAATATAGAAGAAATATTGTGTGGTTGAGAAATTTGTTGGAAGAGAGAGTCTCAAAAGTTTTGTTGTGTCATAAGCAACCACAAGTCTTGTGAGATTATCGAGTGTTGTTTGAGTATATTCAATTTGCTCATAAACATAGCCTGCCCCTTGCAACGTTCCAACTTCAACAACAGGACTACCCTTGATTTCAAGAATTTCATCTCTGGTAATGTTAATTTCTGCTCCGCCATCTGTTTCAACAAACGAAACATCAAATCTTCTTGACATCGTTGTGATTTTGACAGTGAGTGTTTTGAGTGCGCGTTTTTGACGAGATGTAATGTCAATATTGTATTTTGAGTTGTTGTCAAATTTAATCGCATCACGAAGCGTTGTTTTTTGACTTGATCCACCAATATAAACTTCCCCATCTGCCAAGTTTGGTGTGTGACGGAATACACTTGATGTTGTTTCGCCGTCTTTTTTGACATAAATGTTATACCAATGATCTCCATTTATGTCCAAATCATTGAGAGTGAATGAGTTAAACACGCCAATTTCCGCATCAACATCTTCAAATGTTTCTGTTTGGTTTTGATTTGTGCCGCTGTCATACGAAACTGTCAGCACTTCTTTTGGATTTGAATAGAGATAAACCGTATAAACTGTATAGTTCCCCGCAGAGTCGATTTCAACAATTTCATAAAGTCCCGTTGTTTTTGGGAATAAATTTGGATTGCGAAGAAGGATAAAATCATTCTCATTAAACATATTTGAACCATTTGCATTTGGGTCGGTTGGAAGATTGATTTCTTTGACTTCTTGCGAATATTTTTTATCAAATCGTCTGTAATAAATGCTTGAGGTCTCGTTGGTGAAGTTTGAAAGTTCAAATCTAAAATCTGAAGTGATTGCATAACTGATATATGCATTGTCCCCTGTTCTTTGAGTCTTGTTATATTTGTCACCAACATCACGTGTGAGAGCAAAGTCAGACGAGTTTTTGATGAAAACTCCGTCAATCATTTTGTTGAGGTTGAGAACTGGTGCGGTGTAGTCAATGGTGATTTTTCTTTCAAAGTAATATGATCCGCTTGGATAATCGGCTGCATTTCCTTCAAAGTGAGACAAAACCACAATTTCATCCCCGTCCGCGAGTTTGGTGGTTTCTCCGCCAACAACTTTTGAACTAATAACAAAGTAATATTTTGAACCTTCACTTTTTATCTCGCTTGGCAAAACCTCATATTTTTTGCCATTGATAGTGTAAGAAATTGCACTTTTTTCTGTGCCGTCAACTGTTTCGCCTTTGTCAATTTTTGCAAGATATTCACTCTGTGGGTCAGACCACTCAACACGAAGTTCGTCTGCGTTTGTGTATTTTGCACCTTCATAAATCGCGGATTTTGTTTGCCCGTCATTTGTTAGCGCAACAAAGTTCATGCTTGGGGCATCATTATCAATCACAAATTTATAAAGCCAAGAGTTTCCCATTCCGTCGTAGATGTCAACAAAATATTCTCCAACAACACTTCCCAGGCTTTCGGTTATATCTGAAATCCCAAGATATCCATTGATTGCATAAATTGAATTGTATTCTGTTGCTCTCAAAGTGTTTCCATTTTTAAATGTGATTTTCACTCTGAGGTTCATGTTTGGATGCAGAACTTGAACAAGTGCGTCTTCTGAATAGGATGTGATTATTTTCGCGTTAATCGAATCGGCTGTGAACACACCGTCAGCATTTTGATATCCATATTTTGCAAATGGAATATAAATTCTTACTGGAAGTTTGTTTGTTTTGAGAATATCAGAAATTGAACTCAAATCGTTTTTGTTTGCAACTTGTGGTTGACGATAGAAGGCATCAAACAAAACTTGATTTTGGTTGCCCGCAAGCACATACATTTTGATGTATTCGCCAACTTCTTTTGCAAAAGTTTCACCAAATGTGCTTGGCCCAGTAAGAACTGGATTTCTATCAACAAAGAACACAAATTCGCGAGTGAGATAATCATATTTCTGGCTGAGTGCACTTGCCCCTGCTGTTTCGTCATAAATTCTTGAAACAACATATTTCCCTGCACGAGTCATTCCATTCTCGCCAATATTGATTGAACCAATGTAGTAGATTGAACTATCTCCAATTAACGAAAGGTAATTGTTGTATGCAGTCCAAAGTTCAAGGTTGATTTCAACAGGAGTTGAAGTCAAAGAATATTCGTTTGTTTTTCTTTCTGCATTATATGTCAGAGTATAGTAATCGCAAACAACACTTTTAACCTTGATATCTTCGTCAATATCTTTAATGAGTGCAAAATAGATGACATCTTTGTTTGTGAAATAGAAATTTTTTAAATTTTTAAGTTTGAGATAGTCTTCAAGGTTTGCAGGATTAATGTCGACTGGATTATTTAGGTCTGTTGGCATAATAACTGATTGTCCGTATTGCTTGAGTTCTTCCAGTTGAGGTTTTCCGTTTGGATTAAACGTGATTTCATCCGATGTTATCATCATTGCTTTTGACATGTCGGTTGAAACTTTGATTGTGTGGTGTCCTGAATAAACACTCGTGTCATATTCAGAAAACGTTGCACCAACCGCAATCTTTTGATTAGCCGAATCCACAGAATAAAAATTATAAATCTGTTCATTTGGAAGCCCATTTTTGAGCACCTTAACGTCATAGCTTGTGCCAGCAACTTTTTGAGCACCACCAAAATCGGTATACATCAACACTTCTTGAATTCTATTTTTGAAAATTATTGACGATCCCATATATGAAATGTAATCTGTTCCAAGATATGTTGAGAAAAAGTTTTTAATTCTTCCAATATCACTTGCACTTTCAACATTTGCTGAAGTTATGCCTGAAATTGAAATTGTTTTGTGGGTTCCCCAAACAACAGTTGTATCGCTTGCGACATTGTTGAGTGCGGTTGGTTCAAAATATTCACCGCCCTCCTCAGCCGAACGCTTTTGCAAAAATTTCGTTTCAGAATTATCAAGGAAAATATAAAACTCCGCTTCCCAGCCCGCTTCGTCTTTAAGTTTGAAGAGATATAAACCTGCTTCGTTCAAAATTTCAGAACCAGAAACTGAAGTTTTGCCAAAAGTGTTGGCATATGGAACAAGGTTATTTATGTCAGCCATAGTCCATTTGAGGTTTGTGCCACTTGAAATCCAAATTTGGTCTGCTTCTTCACGGACTGGTTTGATTGCGGTTGCATTAACTTTTTCAAGTGGAACAAGTTGATAATCGCACTTCACCACCGCCCCACTCGCTTTTCTATTCCAAGAAAGAGCAAATTGCATATTTGTGAAAAGTCCGTTAATTGTTTTGTCTTTGACAAAAATGTCCGTGTAATCGGCAATGACAACCGTTTGAGCCGAGAGCCCAGAAATTGGATCTTTGTCGATTGTGAAGAATGAAACATTTGTTTTTTTGAAATCTTTGCCATATTTGGTCTCGATTTTATATTTTCCACTTTCAACAAGTTTGTAGTCGTTTGATGTTAGTGTCGTTATTTCTCTAAACAATGTGTTGTCCGAAAATTCAGCTTTTGAAACGACAACTCGAACAGAACTGTCAAATTCAGTCCCTTTTTTGATGTTGATAACAACATTTTCCTTTGTGAAACTATCAGAATAAATTGTTTGCTTGCTCTCTTCGGTTTGCATGGAAATGACTGGAGTTGTTGTTGTGAGTTCAAACAAAAATTGTTGAGAAAATTCAATTAAATCTTGAACAATATTATCGCCAGACATAAACTTATAGCCATCAAAATTATATTTGTATTCAACAAAATAAATTCCAGGGTCAGTAAAAATTATTCTTTCGTCAGTCGCTGCTTCCCATTTCGTTCCATTCCATTTGTAATACTTGGCGCCTGTAGGCAAATTTGCGACAGGACTTGCATTAAACTTGAAGCGAACAGGTGCTTGATTTGTCGAAACAATTTTTAATGTCGAAATGTCAACAGTTTTGTCTGCTGCCGTGGAATATGGATTGATCAGTTTGTTGTCAGAAGTCATTTCATAACGTTTGTATGTAATGTCAGCAGCAAAACTCTTGTCTTGTCCTCTGAACTCTGTCAAATCTTTTTGATAATCAGAATAGAATGCTTGATAGCCAAAAATGTTCAAGACATCACCACGAATGACATCTGCCGTTTCAAGTTCAACCTCTTCTTCTCCAGAAGAATATATGTATGTGTATTGAATGTTGTATGTTCCCAAATCTTTAAGCGTGATTTTTGCCATGCCAAGAATCAATGAGTATTCAAGATCGGGTGCGTCTGTTGTTGATTTGCTGCATTCAAGCATTGCTCCGTTTTTTGTAAAAGAATAAGCAAAAATTCTTCCCTCGTATTGACGTGAAATTGAAACTTTGAAATGATTTGCATTGTAACTCAAAGAGGCAAGCCCAAATCCACCGCTTTGAGTGTCGCCATTATATTGATAATTGAAAAATCTCTCATAAGCAACTTTGTCAGTGTTGAGATAAACACTTGAAATTCCGTTTGAGAAAGTTACGTTTGGAGTGCCGTTTTCAAGATTATATGTTGAATTTTTGAGAAGATAGACTGAATATGAGATTTGTCTTTGCGTGACAGTGCCCATTCCGTCATCAAAATTGTATCCAATTGAAAAATCATATCTTCCTTCAACGAGTTCTGAACATTTGATTTCTTTGTAATAGTATTCATGTGTGCCACTTTGAATCACATTTGAAAATCCTTCAACGTCTTGCCCGTCTCTTTTTGTGAGCATTGTTGCAAAAGAAACGTTTGCTGTTGTGTTCAATTCCTTGTTTCCACTTCTCGCAATTTCCTTGCCCTTGTCGTTTTCCACGTCATCATTTCTTCTTGCAAACGAAAGCACAATTGTTTCATCATCTTTCACAAAACAAGTTTTGCCGTTTCCAACAAGATTTTGTTTATTTGTTTTATTGTTCCAAACCGAAACATAAAAGAACACAGATTTGGGTTCAGTTCCAACAACACCAGTAGATTGATGTTCGACATAGTTTTGTTCTTCAACGGTTTCAACGTCCGCACAAACTTCCGAAATTTTTGGAATAGAAAACAAAAATGCTCCGCCAAGCGAAAGCATGGCGAGAGTGATCATCGCAAATATTATGTAAAAAAATGATTTTCTTTGATGAAAGGCACTATTCATATGACCCCCAAAATCTTGATTGATTAGCAACATTTTAACATAATATTTATTTTTCCGCAATTAAATGACATATATACTTAAAAAAATAATTTAATAATATAT